>JGI24703J35330_11748079_pt1 | contig 10426 bp, 5 predicted proteins | sample TergutNt197P1_FD_35330 | JGI IMG/M metagenome (IMG submission 35330) | reverse complement strand
GAATTCACTGTAGATATTACCCTCATCATGACCATTTTCCTCATTTAAGGGTAATTTAGAGATGATAACCATCCCTTTAATCACCCCTAAATAGATCAATTCTGGCGTTCAAGGGTAATTAAGTTTACATTCCGATATGGCCCTTTTTGCTTTTACTCGTTAGTTTTTTGTAATTTTACTAATACTTCCCTTAGAACACTAGGAATTGGGATGCCAACAATGGCTGCATTTTCTAACAAAGAAATCCCTTGATTGGTAATGTAGAAAAAGGTGACGGCGGTCTTTAATGGTGCATTAGGGCTTCTAATGAGATAAAGATCAATCACATTGGCTACCCCAATTAGTAGGATAATCGTAATTTTTTGAAAAATAATTCGTGTGCCAGCTGCACTACTTAACCGCTTTGTAATGACACCTCGCATCACCTGAGTGATGTAATCCACCACAATTAAGATGACTAAGGCGTAGACTAGTGTATCTAATCCTCCTAAAAACCATCCGACGATGACCCCGATTCCAATTCCTAATAGCTTGGCGATCATTAACGTACTTGCCATTTTAAATCCTCCCCACTCGCTTGGTAATTTATTATATGCTGGAGGAGAAGGCTCAGAAATTGCTTTTGACCAGATAGAAGCGATGGATTGTTCACATTGTGTTCACATTAAGTTAATCCTTACTTCATATTTGTCGGGTATAATAATACTATATTAGAGGGAGTCTCACCAGGCAGATGAAAATAAGTTAAACATATGGTATACTATTAGCTATGATTTTTTCACGAGACAAAAGATAGGTAAAGGTTTTTTTATGAAAGATCAGGTGTGGCAAACCATTAAAAAATATCACATGTTTAACCAAGATGAAGTGATCATCTTGGCCATTTCGGGTGGAGTCGATTCCATGGTTTTGCTTCATTTGATGATTGAATTTCAGCAACAATGGAACTTAACCTTGATTGTGACGCATTTGGATCACGGTAAGCGAACGGAATCTTTTTTGGACAGGCAGCTTATTGAAAAGGTTGCAAAGGATCATGGTCTGGCCTTTGAATGGGACTTTATGCCGAAGGAAGAATCGTCAGGAAACTTTCAAAATCATGCTCGAAACATGCGATACGAATACTTTAGTCGAATGGCTCATCACTATCAAGCCCACAAAGTGGTGACGGCTCACCATGCAGATGATCACTTAGAAACAGTGGTTGGCCGATTACTAAAAAACAATACACCGGCTAGCTTGATTGGCATTCAGGCAAAAGGTGAGATTAATGGCTTACACGTTGTTCGTCCTTTGATTGAAGTGAAAAAAGAAGACATCCATCGTTTTGCGAAAATTCAAGAAATTGCGTATAACGAGGACATTACCAATGAGACGGATCTTTACTTACGAAATCGAATTCGCCATTACATCACACCACAACTGCTTAAAGAAGATCAAGGTGTCTTGAAACAAGTTAGACAACTAAGTGATCACCTAGAAGCAGATGAAGACTATTTTTCCAGTCAAGTGGAACTTATTATGAGCAGAGCCACCTCCGTCGAGCAAAGCCATCGGTTTTCAAAAACTGATTTGCAACCGTTACACCCAAGTGTTCTTAGAAGATGGTTAAAGCATCTCATGCCAACCATTGATCAAAATACAGTCTTAAGTGTGATTGATATGCTAAATGACAGTAAACCTCATATGGAAATTGACGTTGGTAAAGGTCAGGTTATAAAAGTTTCTTACGACAATGTTTATTGGGTGAGCAAAGAGAACCAAACACCTGAACCTTATCACTTTGAACTTAAGGTTGGCACGGAGGTTAAACTACCTTGTGGTGGGAAGTTATCGGTTTCAAAACGGTCATCTGAAAAAAAATTTAAAAATGACCCTAATGTTCTGGATTTGTGTTATAATAGTGAACATCTGCCACTAAGTGTTAGAAATCGGCAGTTTGGGGATCGAATCGAGTTGCTAAACCAGCAGGGGAGCTCGAAAGTAAAGAAAATTATGATTGATAAAAAAATCCCACGTGACCAGCGAGAAGCTTGGCCAATTGTTGTTAGTAAAGACAATGAGATCCTTTGGATACCGGGATTAAAAAAAGCACCAATGTGTTTAGATGAAAATGAAAAAAATACGTGCCTTACGATTGAATATACACGGAGAAAAAGTTAATATTAGTAGGTAGTATGAGAGGAACTGATTATTAAAATGGAGAACCAAAGAAACCAGAATAACAGAGGACCACACAATTTAGGAGGAGGCAATGTACCGACAAGAGGACCGCGTAGTTTGGTTTCATACTTAATGATGCCAGTGATTGCCTTAGGTGTGTTCTTATTTATGATGCAAGGAAATACCGAGCAACAAACGTTAGAAGAAATTCATTTTGTCGATTTTATCCAGTTAATGGAAGAGGGATACATCGAAGAGATTAACGTTCGTCCAGTAACCGGTGATGGAAACCGAGATTTACTTCGCGTTAGTGGTGAGAAAACAGTTAACGGTGAAGATGGAGAGTTTTACTTGATTGTTCACCAAAGTCACATTGCTTTAATTACTGAAATGGCAATTTATCACAATGTTGATATGCCGATGGAAACGTTGCCGGCAATGCCGTGGACAGCCTTTATTTCCTTTGCTGTAACCGGTGTACTCGTCATCGTTGTGATTACCATGATGCGTTCCACACAGCGTGGAAACAACAAAGCCTTTAACTTTGGAAATAACCGTGCTCAACTTGCCAAAGATAGCGGGGTTTCCTTTAAAGACGTAGCTGGTAACGAAGAAGAAAAAGAAGAGCTGGTTGAAATTGTTGACTTTTTAAAAAGTCCAAAAAAATACAATGACATGGGTGCTCGTATTCCAAAAGGCGTTCTATTAACAGGGCCTCCAGGTACAGGTAAAACCTTGTTAGCCCGTGCCGTAGCCGGTGAAGCTGGTGCACCGTTCTATTCCATTTCCGGTTCTGATTTTATGGAAATGTTCGTTGGGGTCGGAGCAAGTCGAGTTCGCGATATGTTTGCTGTTGCGAAGAAGTCAGCACCATGTATCATCTTTATCGATGAGATTGATGCCATCGGTCGTCGCCGTGGTTCAGGAACTGGTGGTGGTCACGATGAACGTGAACAAACCTTAAACCAGCTTCTAACCGAAATGGACGGTTTCGGTGTGAACAGTGGGATTGTCATTATGGCAGCTACTAACCGTGCTGACGTCTTAGATCCAGCCTTACTACGTCCAGGGCGTTTTGACCGCAAGGTAATCATCGCCCTTCCTGATGTAAAAGGTCGTGAAGACATTTTAAGAATTCATGCTCGGAATAAGCGATTTGCTGACAATGTAGAGTTGGTGCACATTGCGAAGCGTACCCCTGGATTCAGTGGTGCAGATCTAGAAAATCTACTAAACGAAGCAGCCTTACTTGCTGCTCGTGAAGATCGCAGATACATTGAAATGCATGACATTGATGAGGCAGTAGACCGTGTCTTAATGGGGCCTGCTAAAAAGTCTAAGGTCATCACGCCAGAAGAGCGTCGTACGATTGCCTATCACGAAGCCGGACACGTGGTAGCTGGTTTGAAAACAGGCGGAGCATCAATTGTTCAAAAAGTAACCATTATTCCACGTGGTCACGCTGGTGGCTATGCTTTATTACTACCTGAAAAGGAAACGATGTTAAAAACAAAGCAACAGTTTTTAGATAGCATGACCGTTTCTTTAGGTGGTCGCATTGCCGAAGAATTAACCTTTAACGAAATTACAAATGGTGCTCATAATGATTTGCAAAATGTGACCCGTACGGCACGTTCTATGGTTACCGAATATGGAATGAGTAAGTTAGGGCCGATCCAGTTTGAACAACGTGGCGGTGACCTGTTCTTAGGCTCTATCTACGGTCAAACGTCTCAAAACTATTCGGATCATATGGCGTTAAAAATTGACGAAGAAGTAGCAGAGATCATTAACGGTTGTTACGAAAGAACCACTGAGATCTTAAAAGGAAATACCGAATTAATGACCTTAATTGCAGAGACATTGCTGATTGAAGAAACCTTAACGAAAGAGCAAATCGATGAATTGGTGGAAAAAGGGAGCCTTGAGGAAACCAACTACGGCAAAGGTGGTCGCATGAAAGATGAGGCACCTGCACGAGAGACTGCCCTTGCGGAAGCAACACCAGAAGTTGCGCCACAAGAAGAAGTGCCAACTGAAGAAATTTAAACAACTCCAATTGGAGTTGTTTTTAGAGTAAGGAAGTGATGTGACATGAGTGATTATTTAGTTAAATCTCTGGCGTTCGAAGGAGAAGTACGAATTTACGCAGCTAGAACGACGGAACTGTGTGAAGTAGCCAATCAAAACATGAATGCCTATCCAACAGGTGCTGCTGCTCTTGGCCGAACGCTAACGGCTACAGCGATGATTGGTTGTATGCTAAAAGGGGAGCAAACGGTGACAATAAGGATTAATGGTGGTGGGCCAATTGGGTTGATCATGGCAGATGCCAATGCACATGGAAAAGTTCGCGGTTATGCAGCCAATCCACGGGTTCAGTTTCAATACGCCTCTGGTAAATTAAACGTTGGTATGGCAGTTGGAACAGAAGGCGATCTTTACGTGACCAAAGACTTAGGATTAAAGGACTATTTTACAGGGCAAGTACCTTTACAAACCGGTGAAATTGGCGATGACTTTACCTATTATTTTACCCAGTCTGAACAAACGCCATCTGCTGTGGGCTTAGGCGTTTTAGTTAGCGAAGAAAATGCTGTCATTGCTGCTGGTGGCTTTATTATTCAGGTAATGCCAAATGCCAGTGAAGCGACCATTATCAAGTTAGAGAAAGCACTGAGTACCATCAAGCCAGTGTCAGACATGATTGCCTCTGGCTTGACACCAGAAGAGGTGATTTACGAGTTAGTTGGTGAAGAGAACACTAAAATTTTAGACACACAACCGCTACTATTTGAATGTAACTGTGACAAGGAAAAATTCATTCCTGGCCTGACTTCTTTAGGGAATGTAGAGTTGGATACTATGATCGAGGAAGATAATGGTGCCGAAGCAGTTTGCCACTTCTGTATGACCCGCTATCAGTTCACAGCTAATGAATTAGAAAAGTTGAAGAGTTAGCCAGTGGGAAAACAACATTTTGTTTATATGCTACGCTGTAAAGATAACACCTTTTACTTTGGTTATACTACCGATTTAGAACGCCGGATAAAAGAGCATAACACTTCACCAAAAGGTGCGAAGTACACTCGAGGACGACGCCCAGTGGAACTGGTCTATCACGTCGTTTGCGAAACGCGCTCTGAGGCTTTGAGTATGGAAGCTCAGTTGAAGAAATTAAACCGATTACAAAAAGAAGAGTTACTATTGAAAAAAGGGGCTATATCAAAAGTACCTTTTGAATAACAACTTTAAAATTACCCTTAACTCTGCCATTTAGAGTTTAAGGGTAATTTTTTTGATGAATTCACTGTAGATATTACCCTCATCATGACCATTTTCCTCATTTAAGGGTAATTTAGGGATGATAACCATCCCTTTAATCACCCCTAAATAGATCGATTCTGGCGTTCAAGGGTAATTAGGATTACACCCTCCATTCCGATACAGCCCCTTTTTTGTCGTTTAGGCTACTTTCTTGGTCGTTAAGAGTATTTTCTATCATTTAAAAGCGAAATATGATATACTGGGGGGGTGTATAAAAAGAGTTTCTATTTGGTGGAATAGAGGGGCTTCTTAAAGAGGTGAAAATAGAAAATGAAAACGAGATTTTTGAATATATGTTTATCAGCACTTATCATCGCAACAAGTGTTTTTAATCCAATTATGATTCATGCTGAACCAGATGGTTTTTCTAGTATGGGAAGCATTGGAGGAGGGGAGGTTACTACGACTATACCGGAGCTAGACAATTGGGCAGAGGAAACTGAAATTGATGATGAATATCACGAACAAGAAGAATCTGTTACTGCTGACGAATCCCATGAGGAAGGTGAAGGAATATTAACGATCCTACCACCTGAGGATGACTCGTATCAAAGTATCGCTTCTCTTTCTGGTTTAAATCTTCGTGTGCATCAAGCAGAAGGTCAATATGAGTTTTTAAGTGGAGAAGCCGTTGAATTTCGTGCTGGAGCGACCCTTGATGGGACTTTTCCTGCTGGATCAATATTTGAAATACGAATTCCACGCCAAAATGTTGCTCATGGAACTGGTGCGATTCAAGCATCAGCGATTAACGATGACACGCCTCCTGTTATAACTCAAACCGGTACGACAACAGATGGTTACTTTATTATTCGTTATGCCCTTCATGTAACAGGTGGGCTAGATTTTGATATTTTGATTCGATTTGTAACCAATAATATGTCAACCCCTAACGGCTTTGAAATTCCAATTACAGCTCGCTTATTAGATTCTAATGAGGCATTATTAACTGAGGAAGCAGAGGCTACTTTTACCATTAATACAGTAGAGCCCGTCTTATCACAGCGCGTTAGCGCTCTAAGTCCAGCATCTGGTCCTACTCCAGCTGGTATGAGTTTTTCGTGGTCACCTGTTGGAGCTAATGATGTTGTTGTTGGGACAGCTGGTTTTGAATCAGTAACAAATCCGGGCTATTTCAGTGACGATTTGCGTGAGCTAGTTCTGATTAACTTTACTTATGATTTAAGATCACCAGGGACGTTTGGAAACCGATCCTATGAACGACTTGTTTTTTATGACACGGTTCCTGAGGATGCCTTATTTATTGAGCGACTTAATCCAGGCTGGACCTTTAATGAAACCACACGTGAGGTGCGATTTGAGCGAAATGTTGCTACAAATGTGACTGGTAATGGAATGCAGCGTCCTGGTGTTGTTAACAATCCTGGTTTATTTACGATGATGTCATTGGACCCACACGATATCCCTGCGCTTCATGCTGATCGAGCACCCGTTTTAAGACTATACTTTCCAGAGGTTCCACTCAATTCAACGCTTACGAACGAAGCTCGGGTAGTTGGTGTTGGTACAGGTACTGATTGTACTGTTAACCCTCTAGATTGTATTGATACAATCAGTGAATTGGACTATGAACTTAGAGCAGGTACTCGAAACCTTCAGTTTAATGATGCAACATTAAGTAAGGCACCTTTCATTCCAGATCACCTTATGTACACCCCTTCACTGAGTACGCTGTTGTCGAGGGATCAGACATTTGGCACTGACACAAGAGCACCTTCTGGTAGCGACACAAGAGATTATAGGATTGCGCTGTTTTATGGAATTAATCCATTGGGGATTACTAACTTCACCAGTGAGCAGGGAAGACACTTACCTTTACTACCCTTACAAAACATTGTTATCCGAGATCACGATTTAGATCCAGCTCTTTATTTTAGAGGAATCACTATACCGGCTCAAGATGCTGAAAGCTTTACCCGCACATCAGCGGGCACTTATCCAGAAATTTTCGAAACACGACTGCCTGGACAATTAAATGTAAGTGTCCTTCTTTCAAATGGTTCCACAGTGATGGTTGCCGAAGATTTAACCATTACATCGACTAGATCTATCGATTTTTCTGATTTTAATTTCGATCCTAGAGACGTAGTTGAATTTTTTGTAGAAGCAAACGAAGGAAGTTATTTTTTACCTAATATCACGAACAATACATGGACAGATGCATCAACTTTAGCTGCATTAGTAGTGGACGTTCATACAGGTCCAAGAGATCCAGAAGAAATAATTATTGTTGCAGGTGAAACACATCGTTTTTTAAGAAACAGTGCGACTGTAGAGGGGAATGCTCTTAATGCAGAACCTTCGACACGAAGTGCTGTTGGAACGTTTGCTTACCGTTTTGTAGAAGCTCTTGCTAGTGTTCAACATGGACCAGCCGCTAGACGTCCAACAACAGCTCCGAATTCACTTCCAAATTTTCTTAGCTTTTCGCATCAACCAAACGATGTATTTAGAATTGGTGAACGACGTCATTTTAGACTAGACTTTCACATGAGTCAGTCGGTAACTGGTACAACGGTTGATGCTAATCAAGTTTTAGTTTTATTACCAGAAGGCTTGGAGTTTGTTCCTGGTAGTGTCGAACTTCACATGCCTGCTGGTATATCGACCACGATAAGTGCTGCTCAACTTAATCAAGAGGTAGAAGTGATTCCTAATTTTAATGGGACTGGCGAAACCGCACTACGCTTCCATTTGCGGCCATTTACAAGAACGACGGATGCTAATCTACCAGCACGCGCCTTTACGATTCTTTATCAAGTGTATATTTCTGAAGATACAGTAGTAGGTAATCACATTAGTCCCGCTCATTTTCATTGGCATAATCAAGACGAGGTAGCACCTGCTCTCATACCAGGTCACTATTCCACTGGAAGTAATATTAATCTTCATCCTAACACATGGACCAATCGTAGGTATTTAGTCTCTGATATCCATGACCTAGCAGGAAATGGTTTAGAGGATCCGGTTGTGGAAGGTCAGGCAAGGTTTGAAGTCAGGCCCCTTGAGCGAAGTATTTCTCTTGCAAAGACAACACCACGAGCGACTCATAATATGTCAGGTGGGCAGCCAGTTACCAATGTTTTAGGGCAGGAAATCAACTATACCTTGAATGTGGGGAGTCGAGGTGTTATACCAGGGGACGTGATTGAGCTTAATACCATTGTTGACTTATTACCAATTGGGATGGAATTCGTTCCGGGCTCACAAACGATTACATCTGGTAACCAAGTGAGTCACTCAATGACTAATGCTAGCATTGCGCCAGAAGTCGTAGAAAACTTTATGAACACAGGACAAACAGCACTCATTTTTCCTCTTGATGGTGTCGAAATCCTACCAACAAGACAGTTTAACATGGGAGGTACTGGGGGATTAATCACCATCCACTATCGAACGCGAATAACCAGTCTAACAGCGCCTGGCAATAATACGAATGCAGCTTACCTTTCTTGGCACAATCGTGATATCATTGCGCCAGGAGACTTCATTCCTCTAGGAAATACAACTAACGTTGATCATGCCATTGTTCCTGATATTTGGGATTTAAATGGAACAGGAAACCCAGAAGACGGTATCGTCCGTTCACGTGCTACCATTCACTATACACCACCAGCAGAACTACTTACATTTAAAGAGGTTCAGGGGAGTTTAGATGATTTATTCCTTACTTATCCTGCGGTAGGGCGCTCAGAAGTTGGTACACATGTCGATTATCGCTTACGACTGTTTAATAACTCCCTTGGTGATATCGGTTCAGATAATTTCCAGGTCATTGATGTCTTACCTTTTGCAGGCGATAGTCGTGGATCTACTTTCACACCTACTTTAGCAGGTTCAGTGTCTGTACCAACGGGTTACCGTGTGTATTATACGACTGATGCCTTTGATCCGACTGTCCCTTTATCTCAATTTGTTTCAGATGCAAATTGGCAGACAACTGTATCTGATTATTCGGAGGTTACCGTTTTACGCTTTGAAATGGAAAGTGGCCATGTTTTAGATCGTGGGGCACAAGTTGCTTTTGAGATTCGACTTGATCTCCCTGATGGTCCAGGGCTTACTGTTGATGATGTATTAGTTAATACGTTTTATACCTCAACGAATAGTGCTACTGACTTTATTCGTTCCAATGAAGCACATCTTCACCTTGCTATAACTGAGGATCCAACTCTAGACAAACAAGTCTGTATCTTAGAGCCAACCTCTGGATTGCTTGCCTCCGTTAGAAGTTTAATCTCACCAACAAGCGAGTGTGATTTTCAAGATGAGGTAACCGCAGAAGTTGGTCAAACAGCTCGTTATCGTTTAACGGTAACTAATCCAAACGATGTAAGCTTAGGAAGCTTTGCTATTGTAGATGCATTAGATACTGACTTAGTTGATTTTGTAGCAGAAAGCTTGCGTATCAATGGTGTGCTAGTTACGGAAGGTTACACCTTTAACCCTACGACAGGAAGGTTGGAAATTCACTTAGAGTCATTACCTGTGGAAGGTGTGATCATTGAATTTGATGTTGTTATTCTTTCTGGAAATATTGACAATGAAATTCCAAACACTGCCTATTTGCTTGATGACGATGATGAAATCATCAGTGAAGACGATGCCATCATCATTATCATTGAAGATGAAGACCCGACAGAACCGACTACCGCTCCTGCTACTACGGTACCGACTGAGCCGGTGCCAACGGAGCCAACGACAGCACCTGCTACTACGGTGCCAACCGACCCAACAGAGGTAACTACCGTTCCTGTTACTACGGTACCAACTGAGCCAGTAACAACGGTTCCAACCGAGCCAACGACAGCACCAACAGATCCATCAGAGGTAACCACAGCTCCAACAGAAGCAACGACGGCACCAACAGATCCAAGTCTAGAAGATCCAGAAATTACTAAAGACGTTTGTGCAT
>JGI24703J35330_11748080_pt1 | contig 10435 bp, 7 predicted proteins | sample TergutNt197P1_FD_35330 | JGI IMG/M metagenome (IMG submission 35330) | reverse complement strand
ATTCTAAACCAGAAAGAAGAGAAAAAGGAGATTTCTTCTTTTCAATTAATGAAGACTCTTGTATCTCAAATTACGGAAAAGACCTACCGATTGAAGATCGACATACAGAATATGTTGGAATCGCCAAAATATCTGAAAATTTTATAAATCAATTTAAAGAGCGTTTAGAAATGCTTATAGGTGACGGTCGTAGTGGGGAATGGTGGGAACAAATATTATACACATTCGCTGAAAGTGGCGAAGAACCGATTGAAACGATTGAAGTCGGAGATTATTTTTGGCGAGAAATAGATTTTATTGATGAATATCAAGAAATTTTAGATTATGTGAAAAAGAAGAGCAGAAAGTAGGGTAAATCATGAAAATTTTCACTGTCGGACCAGTTTCGATGTATCCGCAAACTTATGAGATAACAGGAAAACAGACACCTTATTTCAGAACGCAAGAATTTTCAGAAATAATGTTTGAAACTGACAAATCATTATTAAATTTATTGAACGCACCAGAAGGGTCAAAAAATGTATTTCTCACATTATCTGGCACTGGTGCTATGGAGGCAACCTTAATTAATTTGGCAAAAGCTGATGATAAGTTTTTAGTTATCGATGGTGGTCTTTTTGGACATCGTTTCGTAGAGATGTGCGAAGTGCATCAAATTAATCATGAAGTTTTAACGTTGGAATTTAAAGAAGAATTAACATTCGAGCACCTTAACAAGTATTCAAATCAAGGTTTTACTGGCATATTAGTTAATATTCATGAAACCAGTACCGGTCAGCTTTACGATTCAAAAGTGATTTCGGAATTCTGTTTGAAAGAAAATTTATTATTTGTGATTGATGCAATTAGTTCTTTCTTAGCTGATCCACTGGATATGTCTGAAATCGGCGCAGATGCAATTATCTATTCATCCCACAAAGCGATGGCTTTAAATCCTGGAATTTCTGTTGTTACAATCAGTCCAAAAGCCTATAAAGAAAGAGTTGTAGGGCAACCTGTTAAGCTGATGTATATGGATTTTAACGCACATATAGACAGTATGACTAGAGGACAAACACCATTTACGCCAGCAGTTAATGTTGCTTTAACGATGAATGACATGTTAGTTGAAATTAATAAAAATGGAATTGATTATAAAATTGAGAAAACTCGTGAATTAGCGCTTGATTTCAGAGAGAAAATAAAGGAAGTTCCTCAAGTGGAGATTCCTGAATTTCCGATGTCTAATGCTTTAACGACCCTTATTTTTAAAGATAACGAAGCCAAAGCGGTCCATAAAATATTGAGTGAGAAATATCATTTAATGCTTACACCAAATGGTGGAGAATTAGCGGATACTGTACTACGCGTGGGACATATAGGAAACCATTTTAAAGATGAAAATGATGAAATAGTTCAGGCTGTTAAAGAAATATACTCAGAGGGGTTAATCTAATGAAAATTATTACACACAAAGATATTTTAAACGCAAAAATCAACCCTAGTTTGTGCTACGAATGGGTAGACGAAATGTTAAGGTATAAACATGAATCAATCTTGCCACCAAAGACAAGCTTGCATTTTGACGATGATGGCTTTTTTAACACAATGCCATGTGTCATTCCCCATTTAGGCGTTGAAGGTGTTAAAGTAATCACTAGAAAAATTGGTCGGGCACCATCTATTGATAGTGAGCTATTATTATATGATAGTGAAACAAGAAATGCCAAAGCGATTATGGACGCAAATTGGCTAACTGCTATGCGAACAGGTGCAGTTGCGGTGCACACTATCGTTAATTTAGCAAAAAAAGATTGGAAAACGATTGGATTAATGGGCTTTGGTAATACGCAAACCGCAGCAATAAAAGTACTTTTAGCGGTATTTAAAAAACGTTCATTTACAATTAGGCTAAAGACTTATAAAGAGGCGCATGTTAAATATAGAAATTGGATTTTAGAAGAAGCAAAACGTGCGGGAGCAAATAATATTGAAGTTGAATTTGTAGACGAAATTGAAGATTTGATGAGTGATAATGATGTAATTATTTCAGCTGTTACGTATGCTGAAAATGATTTTTGTTTGCCGAATGTTTATAAACCAGGTGTTTTGATTGTTGCTATTCATTTGCGCGGATTCATGGAATGCGATTTAGAATTTGACAAGGTTTATTGCGATGATTTTTCACATGTGGATAAGTTCAAATACTACAATGATTGGAAATACAAGGCTGAGGTGGCTCAGGTTGTACGTGGAGAGTCTGTGGGACGAGTTAATGATGATGAACGAATCATTGCTTATAATGTAGGATTGTCATTACATGACATTTTCTTTGCCGAGAAAATTTATAATATTGTTTCAAAAAATGTTCCAGAAATCAATCTAGATGGTCCAACCTCTAGTGCTTGGTTAATGGAGGAGGAAGTTTAATGACTCAGGTTCAAAAGGTTTTGCTAGATTTATTAGTTGAGATGGATGAAATTTGCCAAAAACATGGCATTAAGTATTATTTAGGTGGAGGTACTGCCCTTGGTGCGATTCGCAACAAGGGTTTTTTACCATGGGATAACGATATGGATATCTACATGTCGAGAGCTGAATTTAATAAACTATTATCGGTGATAGATTCAGAAATTAGAACAGACCGTTTTTTGACGTGTACAGAACGAAATCCGTATTATATGAATCCTATTGCTAGATATGGTAATAAAAATACAACTAAATTATATTTTTCTTTAATTACTGATGGAGAATCATGTGGACAACATTTTGATATACTCATTTTCGATCCTACTCCAAATGATGAAAAGGAACGCAAAGAGTTTATAGAAAAAATGCAAATATATTGCGAAATCTTGCAGCCTTACTTTGCAGTTCATCGTAATACTTTCAAATCAAATCATAAATTTAACTATAAGCTTTATGATGCATATCTAAAAAGGGTTGAAAAAGAAGGGAAACAAACGATACTTGATGAGTTGGAAAGTTATTTCTCTTCGATTCCGGATGAAGAATCAGAATTGTATTGTATGAGATGGGGACTTGGCGTGCTTTTATACAATCGTGCTTATTTTGGCGAACCTAGGAGAGTGGATTTTGAAAATCTACAATTACCAGTAGGTCAATTCGCTGAAAGAATTTTTAGGCTTGCCTATGGAGATAATTGGATGTTAATGCCTCCGCGTAGCCAGCGACTTGAAAAACCTGCGACAGATAATGCTGATGTTCCTTCGGATAAATTAGTAAAGCTGTATCACAAAGGATATGATAAAAATCAAGCAGTCGCTGACTTTACAGCCTATAAAAATGGGGTTTTATACTTTAGAATTCTCAGAGAGCGATATGATAGGATTAGATACGAGAAAATGTTCAGAGAGGATATAAGGAAGATTAAAAACATTGATGCACTATCTTTTTTGGATGTTCAAACTTCTATTTACGCCATGAAATATGAATTTGCTTATGATGCGCCAGTAAACATCGTCGTTGAAGCATTTACTAAATTGTTATCTGCAGGAGATTTTGCACTTGTTTTTGAAATTTTAAAAATCAGGAGAATTAATGAAATTCCTGAAAATGAAGAACTAGTTGAAATTGAATCAATGGCTAAGCACATGCGCAGAATGTCTGAGGCTTATTATGATTTGAAAGACTATTCACTAATTGAAGAAGAATTGAAAAAAAATGTGAATCATTCTATTCCGTTTTTAGCAGCTTTCGAAAATATTATCACTCTTCGAAGAGAAAATGAGAGTGAATTAAAAAAATTATATGATGTAGTTAAAGATAAAATTAATAATAAAAACTATTACGATGACGATTTATTTCTTAAGACCACTGCGGATGTATTTTTGTTTGTAGGGGATGAAAAGACTGCTTGTAGCTGCTACTCTGTTGTGTTTGCTCGAACATTGAATACGATGCTCATTCAGGAAATTGAGATTTTGCAAACTAGCTATCCGCTTATTCAAAAGCATCTTGGATTTACAGAAGAGCTCATAAATGATATATACAAACAATCATTGGTGCAAGTTGTTAATAAGAAGAAATCTAAAAAAACTATTCGTGACAAAATAAATCTCAATAAAATCCGTATTGGTTATGCAATATTTTTGCTGAAGCAAGATAAGGACTCAAGTTTTGGATTTTCTAAAACAAAAGAGATGTATAGAACTTTAAAAACACACCGAAAAATTATTGATGGGCACAAAAGAAATTTCACTAAATTAAAAAAAGTTGCAGCAGATTTGGGATAAAAAATCATTTAAAATTTAAGCAAAAAAACGATAGTTGCAAGGTGGAAAAAATCTGTATATAATATTAGGCTTGTGAAATTTTCTGAAACAATTGATTTAGAATTATTAATTGGGGTGAATTTGAGTCGTTGTTTGATAGTTAGAAAGGGACGTAGATGATGCAACAATTTTTTCGATTTTCTATAGAGGAAGAAGTGATGAGGATTAATACTCATCACGATAAAGACATAATTGCTAAATTTAATAATCACGAAGCGATTTTTAAAAATTTGAACGGTTTAATTTCTATTGAACTAGAGCGATTGCGATTTTTAGTCGATCAAGAACAGTCTGGGAAAGTTCATTTTTATTATCGAGAATTTGGAGCTGAGGATGAAAAAATCAGGATAACAGATGACATGGAATTAACAATTGAAAGTAATTTGATGACAACTTTTAATGAGAAACAATGGATATTTTACTTGACCACAAAAGGAACTTTTAATTGCTTGTTTGAGAAAGTACCGTCTTATAAATCGTATTATTTAGAAAATCACTTAGAAGAAATCAAGTTTGTGGGGAATTATCTACAAATTCAATTAAATTTAGTGACAAAATACTTAAAGGCACATACTGCTAAATTAATCATAAGAAATCGACGAACTATAGAGGAATTGGCTTTAACTGGAGAGTTATCTTTATTGAAAAAAAAGAATCATGATTATTTACAAACATTGATAGTAAAGACCAATAAACAAAATATTTGTCAAATGATTACGAACAGAAATAATACAACGGATTCTGATAGGCTAGACATTTATGTAAATATCCAATATTTGGAGTCAGAGGTGACGGGCAAAGATATTAGAGTAAATCACTCACATGAGAAAGAAAGCAATTATGCAAAAGAGCTTTGGGTTGATAAGTTTTCCGATGATATATATGGATTTTTTCCATCTTTTAGACAAAATCTTTTGTATTTCTTCCTACATACGGCTGTATTAAGTGAAGAGTCCTATAAGACGTACCTTGCTTTCACAAAGTGTAACAATAAAACTAGTGATAGGAAAATATTGGTTATCGGTGAATATCCTACGAAAGCTCAAGACAATGGACTCCATCTATTTAAATATGTCAACGATTTTCTTCGAGGTGAATTTGAGTGTTACTATGTTATATCTAAAGAGTCAAAAGACTTAAGCAATTTAGTCGGTTATGAGTCCCGTATATTAGAGATTAAATCTCCTGATCATATTGAAAAATTATTACAAGCAGATATTATTGCACATACGCACTCTGATCATTACTTGCATCCCTTTATATCAAAAGCATTATCTGAAAAACTTCAAGGTAAAAAAATTTTTCTACAACATGGTATTACATTAATGAAGGATGGAAGTAATCTGTACGCAAAACAGGCATATCCTTTCCATACAGATTACGTTATAGTTTCCTCGAAGCGCGAAAAATTACTTGTTATTGATGAATGGGGTTATACAGAGAATCAAGTGCTATTGACTGGACTTCCAAGATTTGATTTGTTGTTAAAAAAAGAAAAAAGAAAAGGCATAAGTGGTTTGAAGAAACGTTTTATGAAATCGGATTTAAATCTATTGATTATGCCAACTTATCGAAAAGGGATTAAATCAGAAGTGGAATTTATTGCAAGTGGCTATTACAAAGCATATCAAGCACTTATAAACTCAGAAGAATTATCCAACCTCGCACACAAGCATTCTTTGAAGATACAATTTTATTTGCATACACGATTTCAAGCCTATTCAAAGTGTTTTACATCTGATTTTGTAGAGATTATTAGTGAGGGAAATCAGAATGTGCAAGACTTATTAAAAAATAGTGACCTAATGATAACAGATTACTCAAGTGTTGGACTAGACTTTTCTTTAATGTATAAAAGAGTGATTTATTATCACTTTGACTATAAAAAAACGGAATATGCTAAATTTGTTGATGTGAAAAATCTCTTACCTGGTGAGATTGTTCATACTGAGAAGGCAGTTCTCAATGAGATTAGGGAATTTATCAATAGTAATCAGAAAATTAAAGAGAAGCACAAAAATAAAATTAAAGACTTGTTTATGTTTATAGATAGAAAATCTAACCACCGATTGCACAAGGAAATGAAAAGAATTTTGGATTACAATGGAGACGATGTAAATGGAAGCTATTAATTTTTTAAAAATTTCAAAACCAACAATACAAAAACTTGAAAATGGAAAGGTTCGTATGTGTAGTGATATTTACGAGGGTGATACAGTTCATAATCTTTATTATGAAACGGACGAGCAATACGAGCCGTATTTGTGTTATGAACGATCAGACAGGTTTCGTGCTGGCGTTGATGCCTTATGCTCTGCGTGCTGGCTTAGATATTGTGTGCGAGACACCTATTACTGAAGCGTTGATGCATAATCTCAATGATGTACTCATACCTTTACTAACTACATATGATAGTAGATTAAAAAGAAAGATAAAAATTATCGCTGATACTGAATCAACTCGAATAGAGGGAGATGCAGTAGGAACTGGAATATCATTAGGTGTGGACAGTCTATATACCATCAAAACACGGTTGGCTAGTGAACAAGAATCTTTTCGGTTAACACATTTGCTTTACACATCTTCAAAAGACGTTAATCACGAATCTGAACCAAGAAAGAAAGAGGCGATAAAAGCTGCTAATGAAATTGGATTACCTATGGTTTTAATAACGACTAATTCTCGCGAATTGTTTAGAGTGGGACATTTATTAGGGCATCCATTTACAAACTTGTCTGCGATATTTGCCCTTAGAAAGTTATTCAGAATTTACTATTATTCAACAGCGCACGAAATTTCCCAGTTCAGTGTGCAAGACAATTCTATCAAAAGTGGAGACCATTATCTTTTGTTGATTGCTCATGCATTTAGCACTCCAGGTTTAGATTTCTATATGTCGGAACTTCATGTTACGCGGGATGAAAAAGTGAAGGAGATTGCTGATTGGGAAATTGCGCAAAAATATTTGCGTGTGTGCTTAGCACAACCCACAAATTGTGGTTTATCGAAAAAGTGTAAAAGAACATTATTAGAATTGGACATGCATGGAAAAGTGGACTTATTCTCAGATTCTTTTGACATTGAATACTATTATGAAAATAAAATTTGGTATTTAAAAGAATCTGTAAAATCAGAACTGAAAGGAACAGTTGATGGCTTAGCGTTCATGAAACCAATTAATGATCACTTTCGAACAACAGAACCAGAATTAATGCAAAAAGTGGAAGAACTTGCATTGGTTGAACATGAAAAAGAAATTTTCTTAAAGCAAAATAAAATTATTACACTTGAAAAACCCCAAAAACAATCGACTAGAATTCTATTAAAAAATGATATGGAAGGTTCGTTAGACTTATTAAGTAAAGACGAATTGGAAAATTACTATAAACATAAGGTAGAATATCTGAAAGAGTTACACCTAAATCCTTATCATCGATTAACGAAACCGTTGTTCGATTATTTTTCAGTAAATGAACCTGAAAATATGAAAAAAGCTAAAAAATTAATGAACAAAATTCTGGAAAAATTAGAAACAAAAGCCGAAAACAAGAGGCAAAGGACGTTAATGAGATATGACATGCTCAATAGATTAGACGAGCTAGAAACAGAGGAGGTAAATGAATATCTTTTGAACAAACCATACTATTTTAAGAAATTAATTCTTAAACAAAATCATGAACTTATAAAACCTATGTACGACTATTTTTTGATTTACGAGCCTAAATTAATGAAGAAAGCTGAAAAGTTAATAAAAATTGAAGAAAAACAATTGAAAAAGAAAAAATAACATGACGGAGGTGTAACATTGGAAAAAACGATAAAAGTTTCAGCATCATACTTAACTAAAAAATATGATCTTGGTAAAAAAAAATCAGACAAGGCAAAATCTAAAGCCAATAATTTTTGGGCACTAAGAGGTGTTTCATTTGAAGTTTATGCTGGGGAGGCTATTGGTTTAATTGGCACAAATGGGTCAGGGAAATCCACGTTATCAAATATCATATCTGGATCTTCCGTGCCTACAACTGGACACATAGAAATCAATGGGATAACCTCAATTATTGCGATAAAATCAGCTTTAAGAAGTGAACTCACTGGCCGTGAGAATATCGAATTAAAAAGCCTGCTCTCAGGCATGAAACGAAAAGAAATTGATGAGGTGATGGAAGATATTATTTCGTTTGCGGATTTAGATGAATTCATAGATCAACCATTAAAAAATTACTCAAGTGGAATGAAATCACGATTAGGCTTTTCAATTTCTGTTCATAGCAACCCAGATATACTGATCATTGATGAGGCACTCTCTGTTGGAGATGATACATTTTACCAGCGTTGTGTTGATAAAATAATGGATTTTAAACATCAAGGGAAAACGATTTTTTTTGTGAGTCATTCCTTAAAGCAGATAAAAAATCTTTGTGACCGTGTGCTATGGATTCATGAGGGGGAAATGAAGCAAATAGGACCCACTGATGATGTGATAGAAGCATATCGAGATTATGTACAGTGGTATAAAGCATTGCCAAGAGTTGATCAGAAAAAACACAAGAAAAAGCTAAAAAAAGAACGTAAGACATTTGATTTACAAGCTTATTATGATAGTGTGAAGGACGAAGATAGCAAATTCAGCCAAGAAATGTTGAAAGAAATATTTTTCCCAAAACCAACGACCATGAGAATGGCATTATCAACTAAAATATTGATTTTGATTCTGCTAATCGCTTTATCAATCATTGGAATTTATTATATGTCTCAAGTGGCTTCTATCTAAATGTTTAGAAAGAAGGAGGTAACCATTTATGAATAAAATTAAAACTGTCATGACTGAAATATTTTTAAACTTGAATTTGATTTGGACAGTCGCACGTTATAACAATAAAGCACAATTTCAAGGACATTATCTAGGGATTGCATGGGAAATTCTTGATCCACTTATTCAAATTATAATAAATTTCTTTATCTTTGGTGGGATTAGACCTAGAAATGATGTAAACGTTGGTTTAGGACTTTCGTATATCGTTGTTGGATTTTTCCCATGGATGTTAGTAGGTACGGTTGCGTGGATGTTCATGAACAAAGTGACGCTAACGGGGGCTACGAGTGTAAGTAGCAAAATGAAGATGGTGGCAAAATTGCAATTTCCTATTAGTGTACTGCCAGCAATGACACTGGCATCACGAACAGTCGCATATTTAGCGATGACGGTAGTCATGATTGTCGTGTTGTTATTTAATGGATTTGGACCGAGTTTGTACTGGCTTCAAGCCATCTATTATATGTTCGCAATGTATGTATTTATGTATTTCTTTGCACTCTTAAACTCGACACTTACCATTCTATCAAAGGATTATATTCAAATATTACGGCCAGTTATGCGATTCATGATGTTTTTTTCAGGTGTTATATGGCGCTTAAATGAAATTAGAAATTTACCAAATTGGTTTGTACAATTGATGGATTTGAACCCATTTTCTTATATCATCACTGGATTTAGATTTACGTTTTTTGGACAAGCATTTTTCTGGGAACACTGGGAAACAACTGTGTTTTTCTGGCTCTTAATGCTGGTTCTTGCACTTGGTTCTACACATTTACATCTAAAATTAAGGGCTAAATTTGTTGATTTGGTCTAATAGACAGAAAGTAGGAAAATAAATGATTAGGCTGTTGGTACAAAAAAGTATTCGAATTTTTCTAATACTTGTCGGTTTATTTCCAGCACGAAAAAAAACGATTGTGTTTGAAAGTTTTTTAGGAAAACAATTTAGTTGTAACCCTAAAGCAATTTATGATTATATGTTGATTCATCATCCTGAGTATACCCTATACTGGAGTGTTGATAGGAATTACAAACAAAATTTCGATGATTCTGAGTTACGAGTCATTGAACGGTTTACTTGGAAATGGCTCATGGTTTTAGGTACGTCCCGTTATTGGGTAACCAATAGTAGGTTGCCAAGCTATTTTAAAAAACCGAGACATACAACGTATATCCAAACATGGCATGGAACGCCACTGAAGAAATTAGTATTTGATATGGAAGAAGTGCATATGCCAGGCACGACAAAAGAAAATTATTTCAAAAACTTTTATAATGAATCAAGAAATTGGGATTTTCTCATTTCGCCCAATGCTTACTCTAGTGGGATATTTAAACG
>JGI24703J35330_11748081_pt1 | contig 10437 bp, 8 predicted proteins | sample TergutNt197P1_FD_35330 | JGI IMG/M metagenome (IMG submission 35330) | reverse complement strand
CCTACTGTACGCCAGTTACAGCGGCGGGTAGGCGTTTTAAGCTCCGAAATTGGTGTGCGCATTGTAGTTGTAGACGACACCGCACGAGTAATTGCCGATTCTAATATCCTTATGATTGACTCCCTTGTTGGACAAACGCTTATTCGCCCGGAAATTATTGATGCTTTAAACGGCAGGGATACAACCGTTTTGCTCCGCGGTGATGAGTATTCGCTTCATATTGCGATGAGTGCCCGCGAAGAAGCCAGCGGAAGAGTAGGCGCGGTTTTGTTAATCGACGGCGTTGACGATATTTTTGTATCTTTAGCAGAAATTCGCACGCGGCTGTATCTGTACAGCCTTGCCGTGGGGCTTTTGGTTTTCGTGTTGGTTTTCGTAATGTCGCACAGGCTTATCGCGCCACTTAGAAATATCGTTCGCGTGGTTCAGCGCATGTCTGCGGGGCAGCTGAACCTTCGCATTCCCATCTCCAGCCGTGATGAATACTCGATTCTTTCACGCACATTCAATAATATGACCGAAAAACTTGAACAGGTGGAAAAAACTCGCGAAGAATTCGTTTCCAATGTTTCTCACGAACTAAAGACACCCCTTACGGCAATTAAGGTTCTAAGCGAGTCGATTCTAAGCCAAGAATCGGTTCCCGAAGAAGTTTCCCGCGAATTTATGCAGGACATCAGCAACGAAGTGGACCGCATGGTGAATATCACAAACGACCTGCTCGCTATGGTAAAGGTAGACCAGCGCGAACAAAGCTTGAACATCGCTCCCACAGACGTAAACCTTCTCGTAGAAGACATCCTGAAACGCCTATCCCCTCTTGCCGAGCAGAAAAAAGTCGTTCTTCTTTACGAAGAAGTTCGCCCTGTCCACATAGAAGCAGACGAAGTAAAGCTGGTTCTCGCTATTTCAAATATTGTCGAGAACGGCATAAAATATACCCCTCGCGGCGGTACGGTAAAAGTTGTAGTGGATTCCGACCACCAAAACGCTTACATCACCATCCAAGACACCGGAATCGGTATCCAAGAAGAAGAGCAGGACAAAATCTTCAACCGCTTCTACCGCGTAGACAAAACCCGCGACCGCGATACCGGCGGCACCGGTCTTGGACTCGCCATCTCACGCTCTACCGTGCTTCTTCACAATGGAAGCATTCGCATAACCTCCAAACCCGACGAGGGTTCGGTTTTTGTTCTGCGAATTCCTATTCGGATGAATTAAGGGAACGTAAGGAGATGGTAAAGTTTGATTTATGAATGGGACGAAAATAAAAACAAACAAAACCAATTAAAACATGGCATTTCGTTTGAAGATGCTAAAAGCGTATTCGACGATGAAAACGCTATTTCGTGGTATGATGAATCACATTCGCAAGATGAGGAAAGATTTATAATTGTAGGAATTGGTATAAAATATCGAGAAATGACGGTCTGCCATTGCTTTCGTGAAAATGATTTTATAAGAATTATTTCTGCGAGAAAAGCTACGAAAAAAGAAATCAACCTGTACTGGGAGGGCTTAAAATGAAAAATGAATATAGCGAGGCAGATTTTGCTAAAGGGGTAAAAAATCCATATTTCGGCAGACTCAATAGAAAAGCAGAGGTAGCGATACGTCATGATGTTTACGATGTGTTCAAGGATATAGCTCAACAAAATGGCGTAACTCCCGAGGCTATTATGCAACATTGCCTAATGGACTATGCCGCAGAACTTAGTAAAACCGCAATTGAGATTATGAATGGGACGGCTCAAAGCTCTGAAATCTCTGCTTCAGATAAAAGCATGACAAGGTTGCTTACTCTAATTTCTAAAATGGGAATCGATACGGTCAATTATGTTGCCAAAGATTAGGGTAATTAAAGGAGCTTCATTATGAGTATAAAATTGAAGATAATTATGGCGGCGGTGGCACTGGTGGCAGCGAGCGGTGCGGCGATATTTTTTATAATAGAGCGTGGTTCGGACGACGATATGCGGGGGCGAATACCCATATATTTTTTTAATGCGGCACAGGGGCAGATGGAGGCAGAATTTCGTGATATGCCGCAGGGAAGCCCCGATATACGCATAGATGCGGCGTTGAGGTATTTCACAAGCGCGCCTGATAGCAACGCGCTTAAAATGGCGTGGCCGGTGGGCTTTGAGTTTACGGAGCTTGTGGCAGATATATTTTTGGAAGAAATTGTTCGCGAGGTTTCGGCAGAAAACTATGTATACGAGCAGATTCTTATAACAGAGTTTACAGACATGTACGACGAGATATCGCCAATAGACGCGGCAGTATTTAGGTCGGCGTTTACACTAACTATGGTGGGGCTTCCGTATATCGACGGCGTGATGTTTCGCACATACGACGACGAGTGGGTGGAATATGCAGAAACGATTGCCAACAATCCATTCATATCGTCGGCACGGCGAACGGTGGAAGAGTTCACGCTGTTTTTCGTGGATGAATCCGGTGAAGGATTGATTACTGCCACATATCTTGAAAATGATGTAGACCTGTTGCGACGCATACAAATTGCAATAGAGCTTTTGATTCAAGGGCAAAACGAACCGGGTATTATGCCGCTTATTCCGGCGGAAACACGTGTAAGACCCATAATTATCGAAATGGACGCGCTGGGCATTTATGTAGATTTTTCATCAGAATTTCATAGAAATTTTATGGGAACTTCTGCACAAGCACATATGATGTTGCAATCGATTACGCATACAGTTTTGGAGAATCACCGAGGCACACATACGCGGGTATTTTTCTTAATCGACTCGGAGAGATGGGACGATTTTCATGGGGTTAGCGATTTTAATCTGGGCTTTACCATGGATGAATCTTTTTTGCTTGGGTACGAACCACAGCCTGAGATTTATGAGGAAGAATAATTGCCCGCCTTAAAACGCCCCATCCTCTGGGCTTTGGGCTTTTTAATTTGCGGAATAATTGTCGGCAGGGTCGAAGGCTTGCCTTTTGCACTTTTTTTCGTCGGCGTGATTTTTTTGTGCGCGGGGTTGTATCGCATTTTTAAATACCAAGCGGTAATCATTTTTGCGGCGTTTTTTCTGATTGGTGCGTGGCGAATCGGGCATAGCCTTCAGAATGAACCGATAAATTACTCCAGCTTTTCGGGCGTGGTAATCGATGTGGGATATACCCTCGGCGGAAACCAACGCGCCGTCGTTAGAAGTAGCCAAGCCAGAATAATGGCGTACATAAGACCCCATCAGCCCCATGTAAGATTGGGACAAGAAGTGACTTTGCACGGTGAAATCCTTCCGCTGAATTTGCCCGAAAATCCGGGCGGCTATAATCAGTTCCAGCATCTGCGTTCGCAAAAAATAAGCGCGACAATTTGGCCCGAAACTATAGAGCGCGGAGAAATTCAGCGTTCGTTATCGGTGGCCTTGCGTGAATTTCGCGATAGGCTTGCGGCAGTTTACGATGAAATTCTTCCGCCGCGTGAAGCGGCTGTGATGAAATCCATGGTGCTTGGTGACCGTTTAGACCTGGACCGAGATTTGAGCGACCTCTATCGCGCAATGGGCATTTTTCATATCCTATCTATTTCAGGGTTGCACATAACGATTCTTATGTTAGCCGCAAATAAATTCTTAGGGCTGGCTATGTCTGAACGCCGCGCAAGCATAGTCGTTCTTATTTTGGCAATTCTATACTGCCTTATGACAGGCGCGGCAATCCCCACCGTACGTGCAGTGTCAATGGGTGGCGTACTTGTAGGCGCGAAAATCCTTCACCGCGAATACGACCTCTTGGCATCTGTGTCATTCGTGTGTATAGCTTTGCTTCTTTACGAGCCGCTTCAGCTTTTTAATGCAGGCTTTCAGCTGTCCTTCGGAGCGGTTTTCGGAATCGGCATACTTACCGCGCCAATTGAGCGGCTTCTTTCTATGCTGAGATTCCCACATAGCACTGCATTCTTACGCACTTTTCGCAAAAACTTTTCCGCAGGGCTTGCCGCCATTGTTTCTACATATATTGTTTTTGCTTACCATTTTTATGAAATACCGCTCTACAGCATCCTTGGGAATCTAATAATTATGCCCACCGCTACAATTATCTTAGTTCTGGGTCTTCTGGTCGGCTTGATTGGGCTGGTTTCAATGCCTGTCGCTCTCCTGCTTTCTGGCGCAGTCTATTTCATTCTGCGCTTCTACGAAACCGCCGCTGTTTTTGTCTCATCTTTGCCCTTCGCAATGCTTAGAACAGGTGGAAATTTACCGGTCTCACTGCTGGGAGTGCTGGTTTTATGCATGTTTGCCTATACTTTTCAAGCTTATTACCAAAACACTTTTTTGCGAGGAAAATTCTTAGCCGCAAGCATTTTGCTTCTTGTAGTCGCTGTTTTTTTTCAAATCAATCCGCCATTTCCGCAAAAAACCGAACTCTACACACATGGAAATTACATCGTCCTCAGACATCATAATTCTACTTTAATCATAGGCGCGCCCCATGGTGGCGAATACGCTCTTCTTCGCTATCTCGACAAACGCGGCGTAAACCATGCTTCCCTTCTGCTAACCCATCCTCCCCTTCCCGCCGACGCAGAACGCCTCACCCGCATTCTGCCGCGCCTTCACACCATTTACCTCCCCGCTCACGTAGGCGGCACAACGCAATCCCTGATGAATACTGCTCTCGAGGGGCTGGACCTCCCGGAAAACATCGTTCTCCTCCATGACGGCGAAAAACGCGAACTCACAAACAGACTCGCCGTTCAGGTTCACGCGCTTGACATGGGGCAATTTGAAGTTATCATTATCTGAGGAACTGTTAAAAACTTTGAATTCTAAGGAGAAAAATATGGCAATTAGAAACGTAGCAATAATAGCGCATGTTGACCACGGAAAGACCACGCTTGTAGACCAGCTTTTGTGGCAGAGCGGTGCATTTCGAGAGAATCAAACGGTAGCGGAGAGGGTAATGGACTCGGGCGATTTGGAGCGTGAGCGCGGGATTACTATTTTGGCGAAAAACACATCCGTGATTTTTGATGGGATTAAAATAAACATTGTAGATACACCCGGTCATGCTGATTTTGGCGGCGAGGTTGAGCGGGTTTTAAAAATGGTGGATGGCGTTGTACTTGTGGTGGATGCCTTTGAGGGGCCTATGCCCCAGACCAAGTTTGTGCTAAAAAACGCTCTGGATTTGGATTTGCCCATTGTATGCTGTGTAAATAAAATTGACCGCCCGGAGGCGCGTCCCGACGAAGTTGTGGACGAAGTTTTGGAGCTTTTATTTGAACTTGAAGCGTCGGATGCACAGTTGGATTCGCCATTTATTTATGCCAGCGCGAAAAAGGGCTGGGCTTCAAAAGGAATGACTGACGAAGGGCGGGGAATGGCTCCTCTTTTTGAGACATTGATTGAATATATACCTGCGCCAAAAGGCAACCCTGATGTAAGTATGCAAGCACTGATTTACAATATCGACTACAGCAGTTATCTCGGCAGAATCGGCATAGGGCGCGTAATTAACGGAACTGTTCGCATGGGGGACACAGTAACCATCGTAAACATTCACGAACCGGAATCGCAAAAATCTGTTAAAATTTCAAAGCTGTATGTATTTACCGGGCTGGAGCGCGAAGAAGTCGAAGAAGCATCTGTAGGTTCAATCATTGCAATCACGGGCATTCCCGATATAAAAATCGGCGACACTATCTGCTCTCCCGAAGACCCTACACCTCTACCATTCAGCAAGATTTCCGAGCCGACTTTAGCCATGCATTTCATGGTAAACGACAGCCCCTTCGCAGGAAAAGAGGGCAAGTATCTCACCTCGCGCCAAGTTCGCGAACGGCTTTACCGCGAACTAAATACAGACGTTTCGCTACGTGTAGAAGACACCGACAGCACCGAGGTGTTCAAAATATCAGGGCGTGGCGAACTTCACCTTTCCATTCTAATCGAAACGATGCGCCGCGAAGGCTACGAATTCCAAGTTTCTAAACCAACCGTAATCTACAAAGAAATAAACGGCGTTCGCCACGAACCCATAGAATCAGTAACCATCGATGTTCCCGAAGATTTCACAGGCGTTGTTATCCAAAAATTGGGCAACCGCCGCGGTGAAATGATTGCCATGTCACAATCAAAAGGCGGCTACACACGCCTCGATTTCTCCATCCCTGCACGCGGACTAATCGGTTATCGCTCCGAATTCCTCACCGATACAAAGGGCAATGGCATTATTAACACGCTCTTCGATTGCTACGCGCCCTTCAGGGGTGATATTCCCGAACGCCCCCAAGGCTCTCTCATTTCCTTTGAAACCGGAAAAGCCGTTCCGTACGGTATGTACAACGCCCAAGAACGCGGTAGTCTTTTCGTAGTTCCCGGTACTCAGGTCTACACAGGCATGGTTGTCGGCAGAAACGCTCGAAGCGGCGATATGGAAGTAAACATCTGCAAACAAAAAAAGCTTCTCAACGTTCGCGCCGCCGGTAAGGATGAAGCCCTTCGTCTCGTTCCCGCCGAAATCCTTTCCCTCGAACAGTGCCTCGAATTCATTACCGAAGACGAACTCGTCGAAGTTACACCCGAAAACCTTCGCATACGCAAAAAACTTTTGGATTCTAATGCAAGGCAGAGGGCGGGCAGGAAGGATAAGGCGTGAGATTTTCTCCTTTACGAATCATATCGTATTTCGCTACGGGATAATCTAATTTAATAAAAAGGCTTTGCTTTGGGTGGGGGGCAGAGTTTAGTTTATTGTGGGCTTCGTCGTAGATTTCGGTTATGGCTTGGCAGAAATTTGGCGCGTTTGCGCGGAGGATTTCTACTTTGTCACCTACTGAGAATTTATTTCGTTGCTCTATTTTACATAGGCGGGTATCCGGGTTGTAATCTTGAATTATTGCGAGAAAATCTTGTGAGGCGGCTTGGTATTCGCCTTTGTAGTCGTGGTCGGCTCCGGTCGGTTTTCCGTAAAAAAAGCCTGTTGTATAACCGCGATTGCCTATTTTTTCGGCTTCCCGCTGATAATGGGGTAGCTTTTCTGCGTACAAAGATGGGGACTGAAAGTAGTCGTCGATTGCTTCGCGGTATAATTTTGTTGTCGCGCCTACGTAGTATTCGGTTTTCATGCGTCCTTCGATTTTTAGGCTGGTTATACCCGCTGTGGCTAGGTCGGGGATGCGGTTTACCATGCACAGGTCTTTGGAGTTAAATAAAAATGTGCCGTGGCTTGACTCGGTAACAGGGAAAATTTCGCCTGATTTTTCCTCGACCAGTGCGTAGCTGAATCTGCACGGCTGACTGCATTCGCCGCGGTTTGCGTCGCGGGCGTTTAGAAAATTGCTGATTAGGCATCTTCCTGAATATGCCATACACATCGCGCCGTGTACGAAGGTTTCGATTTCAATGTCGGGTGCTTTTTCGTGAATTTCGCGGATTTCGCCAATGGAAAGTTCCCGCGCAAGCACGGCTCGTTTAGCCCCCAAGTCGTGCCAGAATTTCGCAGTATTATAATTTGCGATATTCGCTTGGGTTGAGATATGTATTTCCATTTTAGGGACAGTTTTTTTTGCTTGCAAAAAGACCCCCGGGTCGGAAATTAAAAGCGCGTCCGCCTTGATTTCTTCCAGCCAAAGGAGGTATTCGTCGAGTTTTTTAAAGTCGTCGTTATGCGCACAAATATTTAACGCAACATACACCCGCCGTCCCAGCGAATGAGCATAGAAAATCCCTTCTTCCATTTCCGCTTCAGAAAAATTCTTTGCTTTCGCTCGCATACTTAGGGTTTTTCCGCCGATGTACACCGCGTCTGCCCCATATGCAAGTGCCACTTTTAAGCGTTCTAAATCCCCTGCTGGTGAAAGAATCTCCGGCTTTTTCATTATTATCCCCTTTGGGCGACCCTAGCAACCCTATATTGAAGCCTCAGCGCGTTCAGCGTGTGAGCCGCAATTTTTCTTGGAAAAATAGACGCATTCTTGGCAGTTTCCTGTTGGGTTGTGCTGGTGATTGTGTAAACTTGTGATTCTCGGCTTGTGCTTTTTGCATTTTATCATGGAATGCAATCCCTTCAAAATAAATTTGTTTTATCATTATGCCCAATTTAAGGTATAATAAATCTAAAAGGAGTTTTTGCCGTGCGTGAATTTTTTAGTCTTGAAGGTAATTTTAATAAATATGGCGGTTTTGTTGCAGATACATTGATTTTGAGTTTGCTGTGGATACTATTTAGTATTCCGGTTATTACCATAGGCGCGTCTACTGCCGCGCTTTTTTATGTTGCGACCAGACGCATAGCAAATCGCGAGGGCTATATTACATCCGATTTTTGGCAGGCGTTTAAGGCTAATTTTGCAAAGGCTACAGTGCTTTGGATTTTCATTTTCGTGATAATTATTTTGCTTATTTGGAACATGTGGCTTGCCTTAGAAAATCCCGAATTAATGGGGGCTTTTGGCGGGATTGTGCTTCCTGCGCAAATCGTAATTTTGGTTGAAGTTTTGTTCATTACCACATTTATTTTTCCTGTTACGGCGCGGTTTGACATGGGCATAAAAGAAACGATAAAAACCTGTTTTTTTATGGCTAATCGCCATCTTTTAACATCGTTTACATGTGTTGCGTCGATTGGGATATTGCTTTGGCTTTCTTTTCTGGTATGGCCTCCACTGCTTTTCGTAACGCCCGGCATCTACGCGATGTTCGCTTCGTTCATGATTATGCGCATCTTTAAAAAATATCGTCCCGAAATGGACAAGGACCCGGTTCTTGAACTACAAGAGCTGGAATTACAACGCGCCGAAGAAAAAAGGCTTGCAGAAATTGGCAAAATCGCTAAAATTGAAGAAGAGCAAAATTAAACTTCCACCACACCGCGCAAAGCGCGGTGCGCGGGAGCGGAGCGGAATCGGGCTTAGCCCGATGTAGCGATGGGGGCTTGGGGGCGTAGCCCCCATTAAAAAAGGAGGATACAAAATGGGAATTTCTACGTATGAAATGGCAAACAAAAACGGCATGAAAATGACGGTGACTAATTTGGGATGCGCGATTATAAATTTAATCGTGCCATCAAAAAGCGGGGCGAAAGACATCGCGCTTGGGTTGGACAAGGCAGAGGACTATACAAAGAAGCATCCGTTTTTTGGCGTGGCTGTAGGACGATTTGCCAATAGAATAGGCGGAGGAAAGTTTGAGCTTGGGGGCAAGTCGTATCAATTGGAAAAAAACGAAGTTCTGCATCATTTACACGGCGGAAGCAATGGCTTTGATAAAAAGGAATGGAATGTAGAATCGGCAGCGGCGAATAAAATTGTCTTTATTCTAAACAGCCCCGACGGCGACAGCGGGTATCCGGGCGACCTTACCGCCAAGATTACTTACACACTTACCGACTCGAATGTTCTTCGCATAGATTATGAAGCAAGCACCGAAACAGAAACCATTTGCAATCTCACAAACCACAGCTACTTCAACCTTGAAGGGCATAATGCAAAAGACGTTTTTTCACACGAAATGCAAATTTTCTCCGACAAAATTACCGAAGTGGACGCAGGGCTCATTCCCACAGGCGGGTTTGTTCCGATTGCGGGAACGCCATTTGATTTCAACACGCCAAAACTAATCGGAAAAGACCTCAAAGACGCAGGCGACGTTAACAACACAGGCGGCTACGACCACAACTATGTTCTCAACGGAGAAGGCAAAGCCGCAACGGTATTTTCGCCCGCCACAGGCATTCGCATGACGGTTTCCACAAACAGTCCCGGTATGCAGTTCTACACAGGAAATTTCATCGACGGCACAGTCACGGGCAAGGGCGTTACCTACCAAAAGCACAGCGGCTTCTGCCTCGAAACCCAACTATTCCCCGATGGAATTAACAAGCCGAATTTCCCATCATGCATCGTAAAAAAGGGTTCTCCTCAGAAATTTTATACGGAATTCGCCTTTGAATTTTAAATTAATCCGCGATTTCGCGGAAAGAAATAATATTATCGCAGGGGCTTGTAATGCCGCGCCGCTTGAACAAACGGCGCAGTGTACAAGCCCCTTTGTGCCGTTCGTAAGCGAGAATTACGAAAAACGAACCAATCCCGCCGCAACCCTAAAAGGCGTGCAAAGTATTATCGTAATCGGCGTGGGTTGCACAGATGTTCCGAAAAAAGCGGCTTATGCCGAATTTTTTCGCCGCACGAAGTGCGGCACAGCCGTTTTATCATCCCTTGGCACAGCCAACGATTATCACATAAAAGTGAAAAATCTCCTGCGCAGTTTGGTTAGCGAAATGAAAATTCACGCCGACTTCAAATATAAAATCCTCGTAGACAGCGCATCGCTAGACGAACGTGCATTAGCCCTACGCGCAGGGCTGGGATTTTTCGGGCGCAATGGGCTTATTATTTCCAAAAAATTCGGCTCGCGTTTCAATATCGGATGCCTTCTGACAACCCTCCCC
>JGI24703J35330_11748082_pt1 | contig 10445 bp, 11 predicted proteins | sample TergutNt197P1_FD_35330 | JGI IMG/M metagenome (IMG submission 35330) | reverse complement strand
CCATTGCGATAATCAAAGAAAGTATTCGTGATAAGACTGCAATTCCAGTAAATTCAATTATAGACATAGAACACATGATGAAGAAAAACAAAAGAGTACAAGCAAAGTTTAAGAAATTGGTCGCTATCGTCTGTGTGATGACTTTGCCGACCATAGGGGCATTAGCCTTGTGGTCAATCAAAGGAATGTGGATACCGTTTGCTATCGTATTTCCGTTATCTCAATTATTGGGTATTTTTCTCATGCGACATTTTTACACAGATACAGCATTCATTTGTGCTGAGTGTAATGGGATTTTTCAGCCAGAATTTAGAAAAATTATGTTTACTAGTGGTACAACGAAAGCTAGATGGCTGACTTGTGAAAAATGTGGACATACTGGTTACTGTGTCGAAACAATAATTTAGATTGGGGATATGACGATGTGGAGTGTGTTGCAGAGCTTATAAGAGTTGATTTTGAATAGATTTCCCCTTAGTTAATGTTAAGCGACTATACCAAATACCAAAAAGCACGAGTTACAAAACTCGTGCTTTTTTGATTGTACTTGACAGTTAATTCAGTAAACGACACTATTCAGCGGCTATGGTCCAGTTACCGTCTTCTCTAACTTCCCAAAATGCGTAACCGTCACCAAAGTCAACGATTTCTGTTACGTGATTTATGGTTTTTGATTCTTACACGGGCAGACAGCATCGCATTATTATGTTCTCTTCCGTATGCTGAACACGTTCATTTCGTATCGTTGTGGCTTGCTGCGTGCCTATGATTTACACCTGCTGGGTTGAGAAAGTGAACCTCAAATTGCTTCACAGATTCTATTAACTCCCCTAATCCATACATCATAGCAGCAACTAGTGCTGAAAAAATACTGCCACCAAATAAAATTGCGTAACCAATATTTCTTTGCATTTGCATTTGACTAATACCCCACATACTATCAATATCAATTAGTCGAATGCCTATGCTGATGCTTGCCGGCATCCCAAAACCAGCAATAAGGACAGAAAATCCTTGCAAAATCCTTGCAATTGAACTTTTCATTTTACGAACATCTTGTTTGGCTTTCTGTTAGACTTTTCAAAAAATTAAAAAAAATTTTCAAAAAACGCTTGACAAATCAAAAATGTTATGTTATCATAGTGTAGTAGTGATGTGGTACACGGTTACTTAAAGCTACTATAACTCAAAGAGAAAGGAGTGAATGTAAGCATGAATTTTACCGAAAAATGGCGTGAGTTTGACAGTAGTTCTCCAATTTACGGGCAGATTATTGTGAATTTTGAGCGTGCGATTGTTCGAGGGGAAATCGATGCTGGTGCGAGAATCCCCTCAATTAGAGAGCTTTCTGGAAAACTTAAAGTAAACACAAATACTGTTCAAAGGGCTTATCAGGAAATGGAACGAAGCGAACTTATTTATTCACAGAGAGGAACTGGGTATTTTGTAATGAATAATAAAGAAATTACTAATTCAGTGAGAGAAAAAATGGTTTCACAAACAGTCAAAGTTTTTTTAGAAGAGATGTATGCGCTTGGATTTAATAATCAAGAAATCGAAGGTGAAATCGTTAAAGCGATTAAGGCTAATTCTAATGAAAATGGAGGGCAAAAGCATGAGCAGTAATACTTTATTACAAATCAAACGCCTTGAAAAGAAATACCCACGTGTAATGGCGTTAGATGATGTTGATTTTGAAGTAACGGGCGGAAAAATCATAGGACTACTCGGTCCGAATATGTCGGGTAAGACAACTTTGCTAAAATCTATAGCGGGATTGGTCACCCCTGACCGTGGTGAAATTATATATCCTAACAACGTTACTGGAATTGATAGGTTGAAGACATTTTCATTCTTGCCAGATACGCTTAGCTTTCCAGCTTATATGAAAGTGAGAGATGCTTTTACCTTCTATTCTGATATGCACAGCGATTTCTGTGGCGAAACTGCTGAAAAATTAGCGATAATCTTAGAATTACCAATGGACCGGGTTCTAAAAAAGCTGTCTAAAGGAATGCAGGAACGTGTTTCACTTGCACTTACTTTTGCCCGAAAAGTTCCGTTATACCTACTTGACGAACCACTTGGAGGAATCGACCCTCTGGGAAAAACTAAAATTATGGAAGCTATTCTTACTGCACCAGATGAAGATTCGACAATTTTGCTTTCAACTCACTTAGTCAAAGACGTAGAGAATATCTTTGATAGCGTAGTGTTTATCCGAAATGGCAAAATCATCTTTAGTGGTGATTGTGATGAAATTCGTGAAACGCATAACAAAACAGTCGAGCAGCTGTATATAGAAATGTTTACTCAAGCAGCTATTTATGGAGGGGGTGTGTTGTAATGGAATCAAAAAAAATAAATCATAACCAATCTCAAACACAGATGACAGCACTTCAGAGATTACAACAAGGAATCACGCAGAAAACAAGCGGATTTGGGGTGCAGTTTAAGCATAACATCTTGTCGCAAAAGCTAATCCGAACAATAACGCTTGTCTGTGTAATTGTGGTGAACTTATTTTTTGGTGTTTTCGGAGCATTGGCGGTAACGGCATTTGAGAGAGGCAGTAATGACCAAAGCAATCCAGACTATTTTATATCAATGGGGATTATGTTTTCTGTTCTCGCTTTTTTAGGAATTGGAATTACAGCGTTAATAGTGATGGTCACAAATTATAGAGGTGTTTTTGACACACCGAACTGTTATGCAAATCTTTTGACACCAGTAAAACGCTGGAAAATCATCCTCAGTCGTATTCTGACTAATATGGCGTTTGATGTTTTTACAGCACTAATCGCAGGGTTCGGGCTTTTGTGGCAGATTTATAATCAGCAAAAGTTTTCAGAAATACTTTGGGAGCGTAATGGTTGGGGAGGGAATCCTAATAGCATTTTCTTTATTTCTGAAAATATGAACTATTTCTTTTGGTTAATCGCAATTGGAATTGTGTATTACTTTATGCTACAAGCAGTGGTTTACTATTGGGGTGCGATTAGTAAGAGCTTTTTTTCAGCAAGAAAATACACACGAATACTCACTGGTATAGTGGTATTAGGGACTGTTCTTGTACTAAATACTATGGATTATTTACTACTGTTACCAGGAATAGGCACGGACTTATCTTTTGACCAGGCTGGTCGTTTACCACTTTTTTTGATAAGCATTCCGATATATCCAGAATTTAACCCTGTGAGTGTGATTACGTTTATTGTAATCAGTCTAATAAGAGGAATAGCACTGTTCTTAGCGGCATCACACTTAATTGAAAGGAGAATTGACTTATGAATAGGAACAAATCGTTCAAAAGAGCGGGTTTGGCTCTGTTACTACTAATCGTGATTGTGTTCTCGTTTAGTGGTTGTGTAATCGTAGGGTTTGGCAATCATAGACCAATTCGTCATGGTGTTGGTGAAATTCGTGCGTTTGATTATGAGATTGATAGCTTCACCAGACTAAATGTGTATGGTGATTTTAATATTGTAATCTACAACACTGGTGAAGCGGGTGAATTTTCGCTTGAAATTGAAATGGAATCAAACTTAGCACGTTATGTAAATGTAGATGTCTCAGATGACGCACTGACTCTAACAGGGATTGGGCTTAGAAATGGTGATGATAGAAGACTGCGTGCTAATCTCACCATTCCGGAAAAACATATCATTCTTTCTAAAAGTTCGAATAGAGGTTGGAGTAACATTAGATATCACAGCGAAGTCGAATACTGTGATGATTGTGGAGTAGATACGTGGATTGGTTGTTCGTGTTCTGGAAATCATCCTTCGTGGGGGTGGGAACACGGTGTCGATGAATGTTGTTGCGACCGCTGGAATGATGATATTTGTATCTATTGCGGGTTCCACGAAAGCGATATTGTTTTCTGTAGGCATTGCTGGTACGATGAAGAGGATGAAAATGATGCTGTTGAGGAGGTCTATTGAAAAATAATCAAGAACGTGAAAATTTTTCAAAAAATGTCGAAAAAAACGTTGACAAGCAGAAGGTTTCGTGGTACAATAAATATTAGACCTTACGCTGGAACGAAACCTCTGCACGAGTGGAGTTTTGAAGCAAATTTTGCCATATAGTCGATTAACCCAAAAATCAGCAAGTATTTGCGGTCTGTTTTCCGCCATACTGCGTTGATTTTTCTGCAAAAAACTGTTGATATTTGAGGTAAAATCCACTAAGTGGCCGATGTTCGTTGTCAGAAATCATAAAAAATTCAAGGAGTGTGTTTCTAAATGAAAAATCATGAGCTAACTTCTCAAAAAAACGATGTAAAATTTGTTCAAAAGCGGATTGCTTCATTAAAAGTCCGTAAGGGAGTATCTGGTTCTAAAATGAGCCTTGAGTTAGGGCATACTAAAAATTACATCAGTAATATAATTAATGGGAATGCATTGCCATCAATCCCGCAGTTGTTTGCGATTTGTGAGTATTTTGGGATTAACCAAATGGAGTTTTTCGACATTCGGTCTAAGCATCCATCGTTGGTGAGCGAAGTTTTTGATATAATTCGTGATTTTAACGCCAATGATATGAAAAAGCTTCTAAAATTCGCAAAAAAAATAAAAGTTGAAACTTGAATTGTGCGGTGTTACCTTAATAATGCACTTTGAGCAATAAACGGTGTAAATCTACTCACCAAATTTGAGCCATTCACATATAGTACAATACATTCAAACGGGCATCGAGGTCGCGAACTCGAGAGTTTGTGAGAGTGAATCTTGAAAAAGAGGTATTAGTTATGTGTAGGGAAAGATTTCAAGACAATATAGGTTGTGGATGTAACGGGTCTGGTTGTAGTGATTGTGGTTCTAACGAATGCAATGACCGTGGTTGCGGTTGTAATGGACGAGGCAATGATGCGTGTTCAGGTATCCGCAAAGCCAAAAAAGGAGCGCATGAAGTTGCGAGAGGGCTCGACGAAATCAATAGCGGTATTTGCCAAATCGAAAAAGAATTAAGTAAACCGCGCGTTCAATGTGTCACAATCGACCCGCTTTGCCCCTCTTGCAGATAATTTCTGAGGGGCTAATCTTAAAACTCAAGAAATCCCTCGTATTGTAATAACAATGCGAGGGATTCGCTTGTAAATTGTGTGAAAATCTGCTATAATGGGTCTAATATTAACCCGCACGAAAAGTCTTAGCTCTTCACGGTAAAGCCGCTCGGGACTTTTCGTGCTCAAAATGGCTCTGCGGCTCATTTTCTGCGAAAATAACCTCCGCAGTTAGCCGATTAATTCGCCACGACTAATCGTGCGAATCAATATTTTGATTTTTGGAGGTCTAATGTCAAGATTAGTGTGTGAAAAAATTAAAGTCGAAATTATGCGATATAATCTGCTCAAGGCTATTAAGATGAACACGATTACGGTTGCCATTAGTGGTGGTGCTGATAGTGTTGTGCTTCTTCACGCACTGCTACAGTTAAGAGAGGAACACGGATTCGGGGTTGATGCTTGTCACATCAACCATAATCTTAGAGGTGCTGAAAGTGATGCTGATGAGGCTTTTGTGCGAGATTTGTGTAAACAATTCGGAATAAAACTTACTGTGCATTCAATCGATGTAAAAGCGTTACAGCAAAAACATCAAGGCATCGAAGAAGCAGCACGTAATGCCCGCTACAGCGTGTTTGTAAAACAAGCGGTGACTGCGACAGCCCATACAATGAGCGATAATACTGAAACTGTGCTGTTGAATTTGATTAGAGGGACAGGGCTTAAAGGATTATGTGGCATTCCGCCAGTTAGAACTTGTGGCGGCGATGGAAATGGTATAATTATTCGACCTTTGCTTTATTGCGAACGTTCAGAAATAGAAGAGTATTGCTACGAACATGGTCTTAGTTTTGTCACTGATTCAAGCAACCTTTCTTTGGATTTTACACGTAATAAAATTAGGCGAACTTTACTCCCACTCATAAAAGAAATCAATCCTTCTTTTGACGCTACGGTGACACGAACCTGCGAAATTCTAAAAGAAGATAGCGATTTTTTAGAGCAAAGTGTAACAGAAATCGCTCGAAAGTGTTCTTTTGATAATGGAATCAAAGTAGAATCTTTAATAAAATATCAAAAACCACTCCTCACTCGAATAATTATGCAATTTTTGTCACACAATAATATATCACCATCTAATCGGATGGTTTCACAAATATTAGAATTAATTGAAATTGGTAAAGGTAAAATCAATCTCCAAAAGCATAAATTTGCTTTAATAGATGATGGAATCTTGGAGATTCAGACAATTTTTCAAAATTATCGAAACTAAGTGAAAATAAAGTTGACAAATCGTCATTTTTATGATATACTTAGATTTAGCTTGAAAAATTTAGGCTGTGAATATGGTAATCTATAGTATTGTGTGGTGATGAATTATGGAAACTAAAACTAAAGATGTCAAAAAAGTTACACGGGTATTGTATAGTAAGGAGCAGATTGCCGAAGCGGTAAAACGTGTTGGTGCTGAAATCACACGTGATTATGCTGGTAAAAAGCCACTATTTATAGGTGTCTTAAAAGGCTCGTTTGTATTCATGGCGGACTTGATTCGTGAAGTCGATTTACCGTGCCGTACTGATTTTATGTCGGCAAAATCTTATGGAGAAGGCACGGTGAGTTCTGGGTTCGTGCGGATTGTTAAGGATATAGATGAAGTTGTTGAAGGCCGCGATGTAATTGTGGTTGAAGATATTCTTGATACTGCAAACACTCTTTCTAATGTGTGCGAAATCTTACATTCACGTAATCCAGCGTCTTTGAAGATTTGTACTTTCCTTGATAAAGAAGTTGACCGAAAAATCCTTCTCACGCCAGATTATTTTTGCTTCCGTGTAGAGAATGAATTTGTGGTGGGATATGGATTAGACTATGCCGAAAAATTTAGGAATTTGCCTTATCTCGGTGTTTTGGATGATGCGTGAGTTTTTTTATGTCTTGTGAGTGATGTGAGTTAAAATCAACTATTATTAAAGACGGGAGAATTTTAATCAATGCAAAAAGGTGCAAAAGGTTTTACGATTTATGTTTTAGCAATCGTAGCGATTGTGGCAGCACTTTATTTCGGCTTTTCTTTTTTGGGAGATGCTGATAACAATGCTGAAGACGAAATTGCGTTTTCGGATATTATGGTGGAATTCGATAATTTTAATGTCATTTGGTACAGGTTCAATCTCGGGAACTCACGGCTCGAGTTTCGCCTGCGTGGTGATTACCCCGATAAAATTCACACTTATGTAGTGCCGTATCAGACACTTTTTGTTATGCACACACAAGATTATCGTCAACAGTTTAATGAGCGTTATCCTGATGAACCACTACACCAAGACTTTATTGCAGTCAGAGATAACTCTTTTATTACGCAATTTTTACCGTTTATTCTGTTGATTGCAGTTATGATTGGTTTTACTTTCATAATGCTCAGACAGACTACTGGTGGCGGAAAAATGTCAAACTTTTCGAGAGCGAACACTCGTAATCAGCCTTCGAGTGGGAAAAAAGTTACTTTCGTTGACGTAGCTGGTGCTGATGAAGAAAAAGAAGAACTCGAAGAAATCGTAGATTTTCTCAAGAATCCGAAAAAGTATCAAGAAATCGGTGCGAGAATCCCTAAAGGCGTGCTACTTGTAGGACCTCCAGGTACTGGTAAAACATTACTTGCTAAGGCGGTTGCTGGGGAAGCTGGTTGTCCGTTCTTTTCGATTAGTGGTTCTGATTTTGTGGAAATGTTTGTTGGTGTGGGTGCATCACGTGTGAGAGATTTGTTTGAACAGGCGAAAAAACACGTTCCGTCGATTATTTTTATTGATGAGATTGATGCAGTTGGTCGTCAAAGAGGAGCAGGGCTTGGTGGTGGTCATGACGAACGTGAGCAGACACTGAACCAGCTTTTAGTAGAGATGGACGGATTCTCTCCGAATGAAAATATTATAATCATCGCCGCAACTAACAGGCGCGATATTCTTGACCCTGCACTACTCCGTCCAGGTAGATTCGATAGACAGATTGTCGTAAATTATCCAGATATTAAAGGCAGAGAAGAAATTTTAAAAGTTCATACTCGTGAGAAGAACTTAGCTCCAGACGTTTTACTCTCAACAATTGCAAAATCGACAGCGGGGTTTACTGGTGCAGATTTAGAAAATCTTGTAAACGAAGCAGCGTTATTAGCTGCACGTGCGAATAAAAAAGCGATTACCGAAAAAGACATTGAAGAAGCAACAATCAAAGTTGTTGCAGGTCCTGAAAAGAAATCACGTGTAGTCACCGAAAAAGAACGTAAATTGACCGCTTTCCATGAAGCGGGTCATGCGATTTGCACTTATTTTTGCGAAACGCAAGACAAAGTGCATATGGTGACGATTATTCCACGCGGAACCGCTGGTGGATTCACGATGTCGCTCCCTGAACAGGATAAAAATTATATCAGTAAGCGTGAATTTGAAGAAGATATCGTTGTGTTGCTCGGAGGGCGTGTTGCTGAAAGTTTAGTTCTTGACGATATCTCAACTGGTGCATCAAGTGATATTAGCCGTGCGACTTCGATTGCACGAAATATGGTGACACGATATGGGTTTTCTGAAAAGTTAGGGCCGATTGTTTATGGACATGAAAATCCTGAAGTTTTCTTAGGGCGTGATTATTCTCAAGGGCGTAACTATTCTGAAACTGTAGCTGCTGAAATTGACACTGAAATTCGTTCTATTATTGAGGTTGGTTATAAAAAAGCAAACGAAATTGTTATAACAAATCGTGCTAAATTAGATGAAGTCGCTGAATATCTTATGAATTATGAAAAAATTGATGGAGATGATTTCGCTAAACTGATGAAAGGCGAACTAGACTTAGATGCAAAAAAAGCAGAATGTGACGCTGATAGAATCGCACAGGAAAATCTTCGTAATAATAGTGAAAGTTCTGGCGAAGGTGAATCAAATCCAAGTGGCTTATAAATGTTTGGTAACACCGCTGGGCAAGAGTCCTGCACCCCTCTCGCTTCGCGCGTGAGAACGACGCAGAGCATCGGGGTATTCACCCCCGAACTTTCAATAAAAATCAACCCAGTCGAGCAGGTAATACCTGCACGACTGGGTTGATTTTTGTCCCACTGATTGGCACACGGGTGGGTGTCTATTCGTGTGTACTTTTGCGTTCAAGCCTTTCACGTTCAGCTTGAGGTTTTCTTATATATTTTGGCATAAGCTCTTTAGGTGAAACGAGTGGACATTCGTTTTCATTGGCAGCTATACAGACGCTCACTGCGTTTTGTAATCGTAATATTTCAGGAGCGAGCATATATTTACCTTCAAAAAAATTGTGTGCAAGATTAGCACCATCTCCTACTAAAATCACTGTTGTGTTGTCGCAAAATTCTTGCTTCAATAGTTCCAGTTCTTTTTCTAACATTTCCAGTGGAATCGCACGGTCTGGTGTTAATCGAGTGAGCTTTTCCCCCTCAATTCTAAATAGAGCGTTGTAGACTTCGTTTCGGCGCGCATCCATAACAGCACAAGCGATTATGGGGCTAGTCTGACCTATAAGATTGTATGCCAACCCCATCAAAGTCGAAACCCCGCACACTGGTTTGTTCAGTGCGAACGCCATTCCTTTGATTGCACTCACGCTAATTCTTAGCCCAGTGAATGAACCAGGACCACTCGATACAGCGAATATATCTATGTCTGAAATTGCAAGCCCGGTCGCTTTTAGAACGCTTTCGAGGAGTGGCATAAGTGTCTGCGAATGTGTTTTTTGTGGTGAATGTATGCTTGCAGTTGCAATGACTTCTCCCGCCCTCACAATCGCACACGATGCGGATATAGCCGAGCTGTCAAGCCCAAGTATTGTAGTATTACCCGAAAGGATTTTCTCCTCTTTTAACTTCATTGATTTCTATAACCCTCTCAGTGCTTTCTTCGGATTTTGAGCGTTTTTTGATTTTCACCGTGTGATATTTCTCAAACTCATTTTCGAGTTCTGGTATATTTTCTGCCCATTCTATTGCGAGAACGCCGTTTTCGATGTAATCATAAAAACCGATTGCTTCTAAATCATCTAATGTTTTGATTCTAAACAAATCGAAATGATACAATCCGCCATAATCGTTTACGAGTGCAAATGTAGGGCTATTCACCAGCCCAGAAATCCCAAGCCCCATTGCCATACCTTTGACAAAATGTGTTTTCCCAGCACCCATCTCACCGTAGAGTAAGACTACTGCGTTGGGTTCTTTATTTTTGAGTTCACTCGCAAAAATCATGCCACGCTGAATCGTTTCAGATACCGATTTTGTGATATAATCCGTTCCCCACACGCTCGACTTCCTCCAGTTATATAACTCCGCAACGAAAGTCTTATCTAATCGGGCGAACTTCGAGTTGCCTGCTCGTCGGCAGAGCCACCGACACTGCAACTCTCGTTTTGCGAAGCCCGA
>JGI24703J35330_11748083_pt1 | contig 10448 bp, 11 predicted proteins | sample TergutNt197P1_FD_35330 | JGI IMG/M metagenome (IMG submission 35330) | reverse complement strand
ATACCTTGCTCATATTGAGTGAGGTTTTTTTGTGTTAAGAAGAAATTTGTTTTTATAATTTATTGAAAAATGGAGAAACAACTGATATCATTGGAGTTAGAAAAATATTGTAGGCAATTGCGAAAAGGTTACTGCTAGCTCTCTATTCAAACTATCGAAAAATGAGCAAAATGCCAATTCTTCGATAGTATTCCTAGCAATTCCAGTTGATTGAGGCTTGAAACTATCGAAAAATGAGTAAAATGCCAATTCTTCGATAGTATTCCTAGCAATTCCAGTTGATTGAGGCTTGAAACTATCGAAAAATGAGTAAAATGCTAATTCTTCGATAGTATTTCTAGTATTTCCAGTTGATTGAGGCTTGAAACTATCGAAAAATGAGTAAAATGCCAATTCTTCGATAGTATTTCTAGCAATTCCAGTTGATTGAGGCTTAAAACTATCGAAAAATAAGCAAAATGTTAATTCTTCGATAGTATTTCTATCATTTCCAGTTGATTGCAGCTTGAAATTATCGAAAAATGAGTAAAATGCCAATTCTTCGATAGTATTTCTAGTATTTCCAGTTGATTGAGGCTTGAAACTATCGAAAAACGATCAAAATGCCAATTCTTCGATAGTATTCCTAGCAATTCCAGTTGATTGCAGCTTGAAACTATCGAAAAATGAGTAAAATGTTAATTCTTCGATAGTATTACTAGCAATTCCAGTTGATTGAAACCTAAAACTATCGAAAAATGATCAAAATGTTAATTCTTCGATAGTATTTCTAGCAATTCCAGTTGATTGAAGCTTGAAATTATCGAAAAATGAGTAAAATGTTAATTCTTCGATAGTATTTCTATCATTTCCAGTTGATTGAGGCTTAAAACTATCGAAAAATGAGTAAAATGTTAATTCTTCGATAGTATTACTGGCAATTCCAGTTGATTGAGGCTTGAAACTATCGAAAAATGAGTAAAATGTTAATTCTTCGATAGTATTTCTAGCAATTCCAGTTGATTGAAGCTTGAAACTATCGAAAAACGTGCAAACCATCGATTTTTCGATAGTTACTAAGACAGAGTTGTCAAGTGGTGAGGAGTTTCTCTGTCACTTATTCGAAAAAGGCTGTAGGTACAAGGATTCCCATTTTCACAATTGCTTATAGAAATGATCTTTTATTGGAGGTGAATTGATTTTGTTTCTTATGTAAAATAAATTTAAAGGGAAAGAGGGAGAATGATGAGTGGCTGTACGAAAGAAAAAAGAGAGAATCGTAAGATTGAAATTTCAATTGCAGATTCAACTCGAACATTGCAGGGATGGCATGAACACCTTAATACCGCACCTAAGAACGAAGAAAATCTTGATGAGAAACAAGAAAAAAGTTTTTTAAACGACACTTTGTCGAAGTATTCAGTTAAGAATAGTGAAGGTGAGATTTCACTCCTTACGTTGAACTTTCAACTGAATCAGCTACTCATGATCATCAATAACCCGATGTTATTTCCGCATCAAGCTTATGTGAGGATGTTTAATAAAGAGCCAAAAAATAGCTCGGATAATGAGGTGGTAAAGATTGATAAGGCGATTTAGTGCGAACCTCTAATGATAGGGTTTATAAGTTATCGTTATCAAATGAGGTTCGCACAGATGTATAGGTTTTAGTTTGTAAAAAGTTGATATTATATGATTTTCGTTATTTGATTTTGGCTGATTTATGATGTTATTTGCTTAAAATTGATAAGAAAGCGCATAGATTGGCTGTCGCACCTTAACAGTTGCGTGGATTGAAACTTGAAATTAGTTCTTCATCGGTCAGCCCATTTGGTCGCACCTTAACAGTTGCGTGGATTGAAACTTATACACTGCATTCAGTCCCCCCCTTGCTGAGTCGCACCTTAACAGTTGCGTGGATTGAAACTAGAGAATATGTTGGCAAACGAGTAAAGTTTAGGAGAGGTCGCACCTTAACAGGTGCGTGGATTGAAACTTCACCACCATCACGCATTCTAAACACATACTTAGGTCGCACCTTAACAGGCGCGTGATTGAAACCCAGTTATATTATGCTTACTGGAAGGGAAGGTATAGTGTTCACACAATTCGGTAATTACTCGAAAAAATAACAAAAGGAGGTTGTCATGGAAAAAAATTAATCAATTTAACACCCCAAGAGACGGTGCTATATGCGAATGATGGTTGTACAATTATTGAAAAAATCCCTTCTTCTGACAACGCAAGAATCGCAATGTCTGAGTCACAAAAGGGCGTTGTTTATACTGTTAGTTTCATAACAATGCAAGCCCTAATCGCAACTTTTGACAGAACTGACACTAATCGCAACTTTTGACAGAACTGACTTTGACACCAAATACGAATTCTGTGTGTTAGAGATGAGGATGGTAATATTCTTGGTGTTATGGGATTTCAAGGAGTTTGAAGAACGTCTTGATAATTGGAAGAAAATTTAGTTAGGAGATGTTGGATATGCTTAAAGAATTAACCGTAAAAGCTTTAATAGGCGAGGTTATTAAACATGCCCCGAAGTTTATTAGAAAATTGACTAAAGAAAAAAGATTTGCATTTATCAGTACTGAATATACAACTGTTAAGAATCGTCTGGGGTTTCGGAATGTCTATTTACCAATGAAGCATGGTGAATTATCTGATGAAACAGAAAGAGAGGATACAATTGAGGTGTTGAAAAATTTAAAATATACAGAATTGGGGGCAAGACGAAATAGCAAAGTAATGATTCATGAGATAGGATTACCAGTGATATCAGGTCTTGTTATCGGTTATTCTCTCCACTCTAGAGACAATATGAAAATAATATACGAAGATGGAGAACTAAGCTATGAAAATACTTATCCCAAATCTGCTAAACTTGAAGATCCAGTGATATTAGATAAGCGGAAAAATCGTCATGATGCAGTCGATTTATGTGTTTACATCCAAGCCAAAGATAAAAATGCTGGTTCTTCTGCGTTTTCTGAATATGTTAAAGAATCACTGTCGAATCCATATTGTGTATCATTGATAAGTGTACAGCATTATAAAGCAAATGTTAATTTAGAAAAAACAGCAGAAAGATTGGAAAATAGAATAATGGAGCAATATGCAATACTTGAAAAAGAGCATTCAAACAAAATTATGGTACATTTGTTCTACAATGGTTTTTTCGGCCTTGCACTTTTGCTTGGTAATAAATTAGCACCATCAATTCCAATTCAATTGTATGATTTCAATGTAAAGAAAGGATATCGAAAATCATTTCAACTTTCAGGTGGAAATCTAAATGAAAAATAATATAGCGAGGGTATAGAAAATGAATAAAAAGATTTTTGATATTATTAATAATTACGAGTCTGAAGAAAGAATATTATTGACGAAATTACATAAGGAAGAGGGGCATCCAGGAATAAAAGGAAGCTATAAAGAAGGGGTATGGCAAGAATTTTTCGAAAGAATTATTCCGAAGAAATTCTCAATAAAAAGAAATGTCTTCATCATGGATGCAACCAGCAAAATTTCTGATGAGGTAGATTTAGCAATTTTTGATGAAACGTATACACCCTATATTTTAAAAGATAAAGAGTATCAGTACATACCCATTGAAGCCGTAGCTGCTGTTGTTCAATGCAAAAGCTCAGACTTGAGGGGCACTGAAGAGTGGTCTAAAAGTATTGAGATACTTCGAACTAGTGATGGTGCAATAGCAAGAGTACAAGGAATGGTTGTCACAGGTCTTGAGAAAGAAGGTCGCCCTCAAACTCAAACATCGACACGTCCGATTAAAATTTTATGTCACACAAGCTGTAGAAAAAGTGGTGTAGATGACTTTGATTTGACAATCGATGCTTATGGTCAAAAATTGACGGTATATGAAAACCCTGTTTTCGAAAATTTATCTTGCTGGTATGATGAGTTAAATCATTATAAAACTAATGAAGATGATGAGTTAAAAAAAGTTAAAATTTCTGATGGCAATAATTTAAAAGAAAGTTATTTAGACGATTATAAAATTGAAATTATGAATCGAGAAATTACGATCATTTCGTTAATATTTAAACTAAATCAATTGCTGATGCTTATTAATAATCCTCTATTCTTCCCACATCGTGCATATGTAAACATGTTTGAAAAGGGTCTTGAGAAATTGATTGAAAAGGAAGGAAGTGGTGAACATGCAACAAGAGGCTGATGAAAAAGAAAGAAATCCAGATGGACTTAAATTTAAAGTCATTACCCCTATTTTCTCTTATGGTGTAGATAATAAAAGTGAAAACTCTGTACCTGAAATTCGACCTACTTCAGTTAAAGGTATGATGAGGTATATGTTTCGGATTGCCCAACCGACACGAAATACGAGTGATTTAAGAGATTTAGAAAACACCTTGTTTGGTGGTGGGAAAGAGGAAAAAACAGCGTCGCCAATTCGATTGGCTGTTACAAAAAAAATAATCCCTATTGATGAAGAAAATCCTAATGATCCTTGGAAACATAAGTTTTTATTTCATGATAAGGCTAAAAGGTGGGATAAAGGCAAAAATAAGCTCGTTGATGATAATCCAAAACGAAAATATATCCCACCAGAAAGTGAGTTTACACTCCGTCTTAGTTTGCGAAATGATTTGAAGCAACTTGAAAAATTGCAAAAAAAGCTTGAAGACGAAAGAATATTAAATGAAGCAGAGAAAAAAAGGCTTGAAAATTTGGAAGAAAAATATCGGGCTGGTTATCTTAAAGAACTGAAATGGTATAAAGATTTACTTGAACTTTCTCTTTTGCTTATTGGTCTTGGACAACGTAGTCGTAAAGGGCGTGGACGTTGTAGTTGTAAGGTTTATCAGTCAGAAATTGATTGCAAAAAGGATATTCTTTCCATGTTGGATACGATCACAGAGAGGAAAAATTACAAGCTTAATGAAGATGAAAGCTGTATTGAATTTGATGGTAAATCTGATGAGAAACGACCATTTATTAAAGAAATTGTGTTTGGGGAAGCGAAAGAAAAAACATGGCGAGATTTTTTTGAATGTCTAGATTGGGCTTCTCACGATATAAAAGATGCAAGAAATGAAGGAAAGGCTGCAATAGTGTCAAATGGTAACTTTCATGCAACAGGTCAAGCTAAACCACGATTTGCATCTTCGATTATTGTAGGTTGTGCTCAAATTGATAAGAAGATTTTGCCTATTTATACTTATATACGACCTGTAGTTAAAGAGTATGTGCTTGATGCAGATAATGAGTTAAAAGAGTTTATCAAGGCGTTTGAAGAAGGTGAAAATAGATGGCTTAGTGTTCCAAAAATGGCTACATATGAACAATTGAAAGAGCTCCAGGAGGCGATTAATCATGGGAGATAAAGCACTATTCACATTCACCATCGGTCCAGTAAAATCATTCGTAGAAAATGGCAGAAAAATGCGTGATTTATATGCAGGGAGTTCTATTTTGTCTAGGCTCACTAGTCATGTGGTTACTTATCTTGAAGGCCGTAATGACATTGAAGTTATTTTTCCGAAATTTAATATCACAAGTGACGAACAAAAAATCACTAGTTTTCCCAATAGATTAGTTGCTTATATCGAATCATTTGACCAAGCTAAACATCAAGAAATGGCTGAGGAAATGGAAAAGATGGTGCGGCGTGAGTTCGATAAAATTGTTTCTGAATCGTTTGAAAAGTTGAACCCCAAATACGATTTGGCGATTGCGCATCAACAGCTAAAAAACTTCTTAGAAGTATACTGGCTGTTTGAAGAATATCAAGAAGATTATAGTAGCACTTATCAAAGTTTATTTCAAAATACCCATATGGTTAAAAGTATTCGTGCTTTTACTCAGAGTACTGAGCCATGGGGAAGGAAGTGCGTGTTACATCCTGAGTATAATGGGATATTTGTTAAAGAGAAAGGGAGAGAGGGATTTCCTTATCAGACAAACCCAGACCATATCATTGATATCACTGATGAAGGCGAATTAAAATACGCAGTCCAGCCAAATGAAGCAATGTCGGCGATTGCCCTTGTGAAAAGGCTTTATGACACCAAAACGCATAACGTTTCTTCGAGAAATATGGTACTTAAGAAAAGGCTCGAGCTTACAAAGTCTACGGCTTTATTTCTGCAATTGTTCACAACTGAAAAGATTGAAGAGACAACTCATATTGTTAATGCTCTCTATGATATAGATAATGAGTTAAAACCTAACGAAGAGGATTATCCAAAAAAGTGGATAGAGGAAGCGAAGAAGCTTCACGAAAAGTTAAAAGATGATACAAGAGAAAAAAAGATTCGCTTAACATCTTATTATGCAATTTTAAAGTTCGATGGGGATAATATGGGAGATGCGTATAAAGAGCTGAAATCCAAGGAAGAGCATACTGAGTTAAGCCGAAAAATATGTGCTTTTGCTACTGAAGCAAATAAGATAATTAAGCAGGAAGGAGGTATTTGTATTTATGCAGGTGGGGAGGATATATTAGCAGCCATGCCAATTGAGGAATTTTGGAAAGTTTTAGAAAGGTTGCATAAAGAATTTACTAAACAGACAAGGATTACTTTCTCAGCAGGTGTGGTCATTGCACATTTAATGCAACCATTAAAAGATGTGATGAATGAAGTTGCAAAAGCAGAAAAACGTGCGAAAGATTATCACTATAGTGGGCAAATAAAAAATGCTTTTGCAGTATCGCTGATGAAGCGTTCAGCAGAAACACGTAGCTTTAGATATAGCTTTGACCATCATCATGATTATCAATCACTATGCCTTTTCGAGAATTTGATAAAGTCCTTCAAAGAGAAGCGAGATTCGAAATCAACGGTCTATAAAATTAATAACCTTTTAGGGATGCTACTAAGTAAAGAAGGCAAAAAAACGGCTTCAGAAATGATGAAAAGCGATAAAGAGGATAAAAAACCCGATGCTGAAATGATGAAAAGCGATAAAGAGGATAAAAAACCCGATGCTGAAATGATAAAAAGTTTAATCAAACATAGTATAAAATCTGGCGAAGTTGATAGTGAGGATGGGTTTGTAGAAAAAATATTAAATCTTTATGCTAAATCCGAAAAACTTTCTCATTTAATGAATACATTAGATGTTGCTAGCTTTTTAGCGAGGGAGGTAGAGCAATATGTCAGGTGAACCTAAAAAGAAAATATTATATGAATTGAAGGCGGTTGATCAGCTCTTCTTTCGTTCTAGCATCCCTTTTGAAGCAGATGGTGGGAGTCATTTGCTAAAAAGTCATTTCCCACCGTTGCCAGGCACTTATGGTGGTGTGTTTGCGAACTTTATTCAAGATGAAAAAAAGGCAAAAGCATTGCGAATTTCTTACAATGGCCTTCTAATTAACGATGAATTTTATTTTCCACAACCGTTAGATATGTTTATTCCAGATATAAAAAGTGACCAAGCATTACAAGTCATGAATTTTTATCAACCATCCCTTTCAAAATTTCCATTAGATCTTTGTCTGAAATCGGTATCTAAGAGCAAGGATAAAGATGAGCAAGATAGATGGATTGCAGAAAAACAGTTGACAAATTATCTAAAAGGGTGTCAAACAGTAGCAAATGAAGAATCGAAACTTTTATCGGATTATTTGCCGAGAGAAGCAAAGATTGGTATTGAAATTAATCAGGATAAGAGAAAAGCACAAGAAGGGATGTTGTACCAAATTGAGATGGTGCGGCCATCAGATAAGCTAGAACTTGCGGTTCAAGTAGAAGAACTCGAACTGGCTGCTACGCACGTGAAGCTAGGTGGAGAGGGGAAAGTTGCGCATATCAAGCAAAAAGAGATGGACAAAGATGTAAGAAGTATTCTTGATAAAGAATTGAATGAAAAAGTGCAATCAAAATATTTTAAACTTTATTTTGCAACCCCTGCCATTTTCAAAAAAGGGTGGTTGCCGAAGTGGATTGATGAAGAGACTAAAATAGGGGAGTTCTCTTATCGGAAACGAAAAATAAAAGTAAAACTTATCGCTGCAGCAGTTGGTAAACCTGTGGCGATTGGTGGATTCGATACTAGTAATGGGCACCCAAAAGAGATGAGGTATGCTATTCCTTCAGGGAGTGTCTACTACTTTGAAATTTTAAGTGAGATAGAAAACGGTTTTGAAGTTGCAAGGTCACTATTTCATGAGAAGTGTATTAGTGATTACCGAGAAGGCTTAGGGTTTGACCATGATTACTTTTCACGAACGCGCCTTATCTACTGTGATCGGGGCTTTGGATACGCATTTATAGGGCAACTAACTGAACAACAACATAAGGAGGTTTTAAAATATGTTTAAACATAAACAATTAATGATGTTGCAAGCATTAACATCGGCGCATGTAGGGAGTGGTGATAATTTAAGTTATATTGATATGCCAATTCAAAGAGAAAAACATACGAACTATCCGAAGATTGAGGCGTCCAGCTTAAAAGGGAGCGTTCGTCATGCGATGGAAGGTATGGAAGGTGTAAAAGAAGAAGATAAAGTGCTAAGAAAAGGGGAAGTAGCAGATTTGATGGGAAGTGCCGATAATGATAAAATAACAGCCTCAAGAGTTGCAATTTCTGATGCGAGGATTTTATTCTTTCCCGTAAAATCAGCCAAAGGCATTTTTGCTTGGGTGACTTGCCCGAGTGTGTTGAATAAGTTTAAACAAGATTGTGAATTTCTGAAGATAAAGCAGGTTAGTGGCGATGATTTTGATACAAGGATTAAGGATGCAATTCTCCCTACGTTTACTACAGAACTTAAAGATGCGATAATTACAGAAAGCTCTAAAATTAAAATCAGCCACGGTGGGAAAGATAAAATCATGTTAGAAGAACTTGTACTTAAGCTAGTGGAAGATGAATCTAAAAATTTTTCAACAACGATTGATAATGTTCTAAGCTTATTACCAACAGCAGGTGCTGACCTCAAATCACAAGTTGCACTTATACCAGATGATGACTTTGAACACTTTGTGTCTCAATCAACAGAAGTTATCACTCGGATTAGGATAAACTCTGATAAAGGTACTGTGGATAAAGAAAAGGGTGCACTATTTACAGAAGAATACTTACCACCAGAAACAATTATGTATAGCTCGATCTTTTTCAAAGAAACAAGTGATAAAACACAGTTTGGAACACTGTTAGATAATATTATCCAAATAGGTGGAAATGCAACCCTAGCTAAAGGAATGTTTCGAATAAAGCTAACGAAAGGAGAGCAACCAAATGAGTCAGAACAACCAATCTAGAACATCTCACAATGCACGAGCCGAACACGCATTCAACTATATTACTAAACGAAAGGAAGTGAATGATACTGATACGCGTACTTTAGCAAGAAGCTTTCCAACCATGATACAAAATAATGGTATCTGTGCAGCTGTAGCATTTTTGCAAGCAAAAGGAAAGGTTCATCATAAAGAGCTATATAATAATCTTGAAGCTTGGCTCAAAAAGACAGAGTTACTTAGTGATAATCTAATGAAATTTCTTGTAGAAGCAAACCGTGATGAATATCGTATGGTTTCAAAGGAAGCATTAGCTTACGCAACTTGGGTAAAACGATTTGCAGAAGGGATGTTGAGTGATGAACAATAAAGACAGAATTTCACTTCCTCAAAAAGCGATTCAGACCCTTAGCATTCTGGAAGAAAAAGAATGTGGTTTGGATAATCTATATTTAAATCATTATCGATATTTCAAATGGGATAGGCAGCGACATAACAAAAAGCCAGAAAGCCTTCTGCGAAACAAATGTATTAAAGAGAATAATGGAAGGATTACTGGAATTACATCAATCATTTGCGATAAAAAATGTGATAAATTTAAGTTACAACCATTGCTAGAAAGATTGAATATAAGAACAGAAGAACTAGCAACTTTATGGGAAAACCGAATTACACCTTATTCTTACAAGCCATTGAACAAACTAGCTATCGGTATTGGTGAAGCTAGTCCTTGGGATAGCCTTCTTCTGATGACACTTCACCCGTTATATGGTGTTCCTTATCTACCAGCAACAGCAATTAAAGGTATGCTCAGAGGCTATTGGGAGCAAGAAGATGGCGGGAAAGTTGAAGCTGAGGAAATATTTGGGAATACTGATGAAATGGGGAAGCTTATCTTTTTTGATATTTTTCCTAATGAATTTACCATTGACTTCGACGTGATGACACCGCACTATGGGAGCTATTATTCGGAAGGAAAAGAGCCAACCGATGATAATGACCCTAACATTATTACATTTCCAGTTGTAAAAAATGCCTGCTTTAATATTCAAATCGCTTGGCGTTGCGAAAAAACTTTTAAAAATTATTCTACGAAACTAGATGATAACTTAAAAAAAGCCCTCCAACTCTACGGCATAGGCGCAAAAACAGCACTCGGCTACGGCTTATCAGAATAAACCACCCGCAGGCAGCCCATAATGAGGTAATCACTTCGAAAAATAGGGG
>JGI24703J35330_11748084_pt1 | contig 10449 bp, 9 predicted proteins | sample TergutNt197P1_FD_35330 | JGI IMG/M metagenome (IMG submission 35330) | reverse complement strand
CCTTTTCAACTGTAAAACTCACGTCATCAAGGGCAATGACTTGTGCATCACCTTTTCCATATTTCTTTGTTAAGTTTTTTACCTCTAATATTTTCATATTTATCACCTTTTAAATTTTATGTATTTTTTATAAATTCATATACAATTGCGACACTTGCGATTACAAAAGTTATGAAACTACTTATAATTTCATTTCCATAAATTACTTCCTCACTACATTTTAATAATATCGTTGTAAACAGATTTTAACGCATTAGTATTAAATATTATAATCATCAAATCACTAATGAAAATTAAAATATCCCTAAATCTTTTCCTCTCAAAGTAGCCTCCTCATTTTCTTTAAATTTGGTTATGAAGTTATTATACAGGATAATTGTGACGACTAGGTGACAATAAACAAGAAAAAAAGTGACAATTTAGTCACTTTGGGAAAATAGAAAATATTTAATCATAAGTTTTTGTTTTGAAAACGATAAAACTTCAATGTAAATTTAGCACCAGTATTTTTTGAACCGGTATCAACGTCGATATCACCAAATTGATTTTGCATTATCATTAAAGCAAGCGGCAAACCTATCCCATAACTATTAACATTTCCTGTTGTTTCAAATCGTTTGAAAATCTTTGCAACATCACAACGACTTAAACCAGGACCAAAATCTCGAACACTTATCCACTTTACGATTGGATTTTCACCAACTTCGATAATAATTTCACTACCTTTAGGACCATGCTCGGAAGCATTTTTTAAAATATTCGTCAAAGCCTCAATTGTCCATTTAACATCACATTCTAAAAACATATTCCCATAAATCACAACATTTTGATTTGCAAGTTCTAATTGAATACGCAATGGTTCAATTGCTTTTTCTATTAAATCATTACTTTTTATTATTTCCTTTTTGAACGTAATACTCTTAGCTTCAAGTTTTGCCATCTTCAATAAAGCTGATACTAACCATTCAGTTCGTCTAAGAGATGATTGAATATTTGAAATAAATTCTGCTTGTTTTTTAGGACTGGCGGTTTCGAGAAGTTCTGCCATTATCATCATGGAGGTTAATGGTGTTTTTAATTGATGAGATATATCAGCTAGAGTATTTTTTAATATCACTTGTTCTTTATGTAAAATATCTACTTGTTCTTTTTTATTATTAGCAAGGGATTGAATATCATTTTTTAATATTCTAAGTGATCCTTCTTTATTATCCCTGATGTCTATATCTTCGCCCGCGATTAATCTTTTTACATCCTCGGATAATTTCATTATTTTTTTTGAGCTTATAAACATTTTAACCTCCAAACGAAACCGATATGGATTATTATATCCATATCGGTTCATCTTAATTTAAAAATGTGTTATTCTACAATTTTAATAAAACGTGGTTCGTAGAATGAATGTAGATATCTTGCGAATTTCCCTTCTTCAGGACGCTCGATTACCGAGTAAATCACTAGTGTACTTTCAGTATTAACAAAAGTAACAAAATCCAGAATTTCCACTGTGAATCCACGATGGTGCTTCAATTTGTCTCCAACTTTTAATTCCATAAAAACTTCAACCCCTTTTGTGATTTTTTATAGTATATGTTAGTGCTAATTAAATTATAGCACTTTCAAAAATTTTGTCAACCTTTTAGAAAGAAGTTTTTTTATATTTTTAAAATCTAAATATTTCTAAAATAAATGAATGAATTCGATCGTAAAGTCTTACGCCAATAAGGTATGAAATTACTAATATTGTGATAATGAGTAAACATTTTATGTAAAATCTTATGTATAAGCCATTGTTCTTGATAACGTTTTTCTTATTTGTCATAAACTCACCTCTATAACAAGTTTATTCAGCTTATGACAAAAAAAGACCTCGAAATGAGGTCACTTTTACCGTTATAGTCTATTAATAAATTTTTTCTCAAGAATATGTGAAGTTGAAAAAAACATACAAGCTGTCCAAATAAATATAAAAGTAATAACACGTTCCAACGTTAAACTTTCACCCATTATTAATACAGCAACAGACATTTGAATAGTTGGACCGACATATTGTAAAAATCCAATTGTTTTTAACGGTAGGACAACTGCTGCTTTTGAAAAAAGATAAAGTGGAACAATTGTGATTATTCCTGCACCCATTAAGAGTAAGATATGGATAGAATCATTAGCTTTAAATGCTGAAGTTCCATCTAGTATCCAACTAGTAAAAAAGAACCCAGAAAATGGTAGCATTAATGTTGTTTCAAGAAATAAACTAAAAAATGCATCAATACCAATTAACTTTTTTGTTAAAGCGTAAAATCCCCAAGTTCCTGCAAGAATTAAAGATATCCAAGGAAATATACCAATAGCGAATGTTTGATATAAAACGCCGACAGATGCGATACATACAGCAAGAACTTGAAAACGATTAAGACGTTCTTTTAAAATAATTACTGCAATCAGAATACTTAAAATTGGGTTAATATAATAACCAAGACTAGCTTCGAGTGCACGTTCGGTTGTTACAGCATATGTGAATAAAAACCAGTTTAATCCAAGTAAAACTACTGCTACAACGAGAAGTATTAATTTTTTTTTATCACTCCATAGTTCAACAATGTTTTTTTTCAAATCTCGATAAAGCCTTAAAACAATAATTATTATTAACATTGTAATAAATGACCAAAACATTCGATTAATTAATATTTCTTCAGCACCAATCTCACTTAAAAACCACCAATAAACTGGATAAACTCCCCACAAGGAGAATGCAAGTACAGCATAAAATATACCTTTTCTTTGAGATAACATAATTTTTCCTACTTTATATTTTATTCGAAATAAACACGATCAATTCCTGAAATTAAGACAATGTCTCCGTTTTGAAGTGTAACGCGAATGTGTTCAACGCCTGCTTCAACGCTTCCGTCTCCGATGAGTTCGTTTGTGATAACATTTGTTCCTCGCCAAATAATGAAACTTCCAAATCCAAATGGAACTCTAACGTCAAATGTTCCTGCGAGTAGGTCAACTCCCACAATCCATGTTCCAGATGAAATATTATTCGTTGGTACACGATTTGTTACTGGAATAAAACTCACTGCAGAAATATTAGAAATTTCGATTACATCACCTTGTAATAAATAAGTAGTATAGTGAAGAATACCAAATTCTCCACCTCCTAACACTTCATTTACTAGTAAATCATCGCCACGCCAAATTGAAAGTGTACCATTTTGGTTACCGCTTATCATAAATCGTCCTTGTCCAACATCTTCCCCAACTATCCATGTCCCAGATGACAATGTGGTCGGTAAAGCTTCTAAAATATCATCTTCATCATCGTCATCCTCTTCGTCATCTTCTTCTTCTTCAATTTCGATGATTTCAAAATGCCGGAAGATACGAATCGTACCAGACCCAATTGGAGCGAATAAATCAATAGTGCTTATTTCCCATTTTATAAATTCAACAATCTCAGGCATTTCATAGATTACTGTTTTAGTTTCATCTATGTCAATTATTTCAACTGTATTAAATTCTTGCGTCAAACGTGTATAACCTGAAGAATCCAACCATGTTGTTAATTCACGATTAGAATTCGGATTAAGACTAAATAATTCTGCAATTAAAGAGTTGTAAGAAATTTCTCTAAAATTAAGAATTAGTATAACTTGTTCGTGGTTTTGTCGACTCCCTACATGTGGGTAGGCCTCAATAAACTCTCCAACAAGTCCATATTGCATTACAAGTTGTAAGATTGGCTGAAGAATTAAAACGCCATTTTCACTAAAATCAAAGTTAATTTCGTTTTCAATTGCCCAACCGAGAAGTTCATGCCAAAAAGTAAATCCGACATTAATTCGCTCTTCGATTAAATCCCAAACTTCTTGTTGGGAATGATTTAGTTCATCTTGCACCTCAGCAAATAATTGTATTGAAATACTAAATGTGTCGTCATTATGATTGGTAATTAAAATAAACAATTTCTCACTTGTAGCAGTTAAAAATCCATCAAAAATCTCAAACTCAAATTCATCGTGTCCACTTAACAAATCAGCAGTTAATTCTTCCGTTGCGTAGAAGCCATTAAAATAGGTCGCACCTTCAATTAAAACAGAGTATATTTCACCATCTTCAGCAAAATGAAAAGTCAAACGATTAAAACGTGCTTCATCTGGGGCGTGTGTTCTTAACTGGAGATTATTATTACCAGGACCGCTGAAATCAAAATCAAGATTCATAATTTCATCACGGGTCACATCTTGTTCAAAAAAATATAACAAATTATCAAGTATTAAAAAATTATCATATTTTTCGACATTAACAGTTTGTAAATCAGTCTCTGTTGTAGATGAACAACGAGATAATGAAAATAACAATATCAATACGATAACAAAGATACTAGAACCGATAATAAGTAATTGAATTTTTTTCTTTTTTAATTTTTGTTCTATCTCTTGAGCGTGGTTTTCGCCATCAACTAACGCTTGATCTTGTCTTTGTTGTTCTTGTATTGCCCTAATTTTTTCAAGATTTTCTTCACGCAATTCAGATTCAAATAGATTTTTTAATTCACCAATAGTTTTTTCTTTTTCTATCTTTAATTTTAACGCATTAATTTCACATAAATCGATAGCATAACTCATCCAATTGCTATAAGTTTCAAGTATAATGTTTAACTCTGGAATTTCTGATTTTTCGTTTTTAAATTCATTAACAATTCCTATAGCATAAAACCGTGCACGATTTAACCAATAATCAATATTTTTTTGATTTTCTGTTTCATAGGTTTCATATTCTATTAAAACTTCTGAAAAAGTTATTGCTTCCAATTGATATCCAAGTTCAGAGCTTTCGAGTGGTGCAAACTTTGGGTGATTATCCATTTCTTTTTAACCTCCGTCTTCAGTAGATTACAAACTTATATTATACCATGAAACTATAGAAATTGCTATATTCATTTTATTTTGGCCCAGACATGAAAAAAAATCAATCAAAAAAATTTTTTAATTGATTTTTAAATTATATAAAAAACTTTGGTAGCTTTATCGTAAATGTTGTACCTTCTTCTTCAATACTTTCAATACTAATTGTTCCACTATGAGCTTCGATTATTGCCTTTACGATAGAAAGTCCTAGTCCAGTCCCACCGGCATGACGTACTCGACTTTTATCAACTCGATAAAAACGATCAAAAATAAAAGGTAAATCTGATTTCGGGATGCCAGTACCATAATCACGCAATAGAATTTTTACAAATTTTTCTGACTGTGTCATTTTAATTTCAATAAGTGTTCCATTCGGAGAATAATGAATCGCATTTGTTAATAAATTCAAAATTGCTTGTTCTATTTTATTGAAATCAGCCGTTATAAAAACATTTGGAGTTAAGTCTAAATCAACTTTTTGTTCTTTTAAGTCAGCCAACGTTTCAACTTGAGTTTTAACATTATATATAAGATTATCAATAGAAAATTCTTTTTTTATTAATTCAAACTGTCCGATATCAAATTTATTTACTAAAAATAAATCTCGAACTAGATTTTCTAAACGTAGGTTTTCTTTATTGATAATAGCTAAGAATTCTTTTTCGAGTTTTTCACCAGCAGTACCACTTTGAATAATATCAATACACCCTTTTATTGCCGTTATTGGGGTTTTTAATTCGTGGGAGGCATTTGTAAAAAATTCCCTTTGTAAATTTTGATAAGTATGAAGTGCGGTAACATCATGAAATAATAAAATTAAACCACAGAATTCTAAGTCATCAGATATTATGGGTTTTGCTGTAACTTCGTAATGATGACTATCAATTTCAATTGATTTTTTTAAATAGACTTCTCTAATAAGGGCATCTTGTAATAATTTCCTTAAATTTTTATTTTTAATTTTTTCATATGAATATTGTCTTATACGGTCTTTTTTAATAATTTTTAAAAATGATTCATTTGCATAATCGATTATTCCATTTTCAGACAACATAACAAGTGGAGCATCAATTACAGAAGTTACACTTTTAACTAGCCGTTTTGCTTGTTGTGTCTCCAAAGTTTGTTCATTTACAAACCGAATTAATTGATTGTGAGCTTCGCTCATATTTTCTTTTTCATTTAAACGTGTAGGAGCCAAGTAGTCTACAATTGTACCTGTAGTTAGTTTATTGGCGACGTCTTCATAGTTTTTTAACACACGCTTAACCTGTTGATACTTCTTTGAAAAAATAGTAACAATTATTATGATAAGACCTGATAATAATAATATACCACCTAGTGAATGGATATAGTTTATAGCTATATAAGTGGTTAAAATGATGAATATATAACTAAGATATAATTCAATTTTTCTCATGATTATCTTCTTCCAGCATATATCCTATGCCGCGGACTGTTTTGATAATGATTCCGTATTGTTTCAATTTTTCTCGTAACTTAAAAATGTGTACGTCTACTACACGGGTTTCACCATAAAAAGTTATCCCCCATAAATCATCTAGTAATGCGTTTCGGTGGATTGCGCGTCCTTTGTGTTTGATAAGGTACTTCAGTAGTTCAAATTCTTTTAGTGTAAAATCTAGTAATTTATCATTTGTTGTTACTTCGAATTTGTCTAAGTCCATCTTTAATGCTTTAAATTCTATGACATTTGTTTTTAGAACTGTAGATTCTGTTCGCGATTGTGTTTTGTTTTGTCTTCTTATTACCGCTTTTACTTTTGAGACCACTTCTTTTACTGAAAATGGTTTTGTCATATAATCGTCTGCACCTGTGTCAAGGCCTAAAACTCTATCAAATTCTCCGTCGCGCGCTGATAATAATATAATGTGTGTTTCCGTTTTATTTTCTCTTAATTCACGACATACTGTAAATCCATCTTTTTTTGGCAACATTACATCAAGAAGAATAACGTCATAAACATTAGTTTTTGCAAGTTCGAGTCCTGTTTGGCCATCACCTGCTATATCAACATGAAATCCTGCTTGCACTAATTCAAATTCTAATATTTTTTGAATTGAAATTTCGTCTTCTACAATTAGTATTTTACCATTCATCTTACACACCTACCTTATTACTATTTTACTATAAATTTAAAGTTGAGTCATCAATTTTTTGTAAATTTTTATTCAAAAAGAGCAGCCTTAGCCGCTCAAAAATACTAAATTCGTTTATTTAACCTAGATTGTACCTTTTTCCTTTTAATGCGTATAACATTTCTTCAGCGATATTCGTAATATGATCTCCTGCTCGCTCTAAATGTTTATTAATTAAAATGGCGTGTGCTGTTCCAAAAACTTTTCCATCTACGATGCGAATGTGATGTATTAAAGATTCCATTACTTCTTCATATAAAGAGTCTACAAAATCATCAAGATCTGCTGCTTCCTTAATTTTCGAGCGATTTTCTTCGAGTAATCCTTCAATAACAAGATTTAACATTTGGATGATTGTTTCGATCATTTTTGAAAACTTATCAACATTTTTTTTATAGTGATCAAGTGATTCATTTTCTTTAATAAGTATGATATATTCTGCAATGTTTTCAGTATAATCTGCAATTCTTTCATATTCACGTGCTAGTCTTATAATCATTAATATTTTACGCAAATCACTTGCTACAGGTTGTTGTCTTACAATTTGAATTGTTGCAAATTCAACCAAATCATCATCCATTTTATCAATTTCAGCATCTGATTTAATAATTCTTAAAGCTCTGGCTGTATCAAGGGTTTGTAATGTTTCTAGTGTGCGTTCGTATTGGTTAATTGTCGCATCTGATAATTCTTTAACCATTTCTAATAATTCATTATATACTGCATCAATTGTTAGTCCAGCTACCATTATCCAAATCTCCCTGTTATATAATCCTCAGTTTCTTTATGTTGCGGATTAGTAAATATTTTTTCTGTATCATCAAATTCAACGATTCTTCCCATTAAAAAGAACGCAGTTTTATCCGAAATACGAGCAGCTTGTTGCATAGAGTGAGTAACAATAACTATCGTATATTTTTCTTTTAATTTATCCATTAATTGTTCAACTTTTTGAGTCGCAATCGGATCAAGTGCGGAAGTTGGTTCATCCATTAAGATAACCTCCGGTTCCATAGCAATTGCGCGTGCTATACATAATCGTTGTTGTTGTCCTCCTGATAATGACATACCTGATTTATTTAATTTATCTTTAACCTCATCCCACAAAGCAGCGCCGCGTAAAGATTCCTCAACTAAAGCATCAAGTCTCTTTTTATCGCGAACACCTTGGCAACGTGGACCATATGCTACATTATCATAAATACTCATAGGAAAAGGGTTGGGTTTTTGAAATACCATTCCAACACGGGTTCTTAATCCGATAACATCCATTTTTTTATAAATATCTCGATCTCCATCAAGAAGAATTTTTCCTGTAATTTTAACATTATCTACTAAATCGTTCATTCTATTTAATGTTCTTAAAAATGTTGATTTACCACAACCTGACGGCCCGATTAATGCCGTAACTTTATTTTCATAGATTTGTAAATCAATGTTATGCAACGCTTGGAAATCACCATAAAATAAATTCAAATCTTCTACTTTAAATTTTGTTTTCATTGTTAAACCGCCTTGTTAAATTTCTTGGAAACAATTTTTGATAACATATTAAGACCAAATACAATTACTAAAATTACGATACCAATTGCAGAAGCTTTCTCAATATTTCCAAACTCTTGAACCTCAATAAATGCTCGTAAAGTCATAGTAGCACCTGTTTCAAAAATAGATAAATTCCCACTTGCTGGATTGATTGGTAATCGTGCAAATGTTCCGACAGTAAATAATAAAGCAGCCGACTCACCCACAATACGCCCAATTGACAATATAATCCCAATAGTTATTCCAGGTATTGCTGATGGGAGAATAACTTTCCTTATAGTTTGTATTTTATTCGCACCAAGTCCTAAAGATGCTTCACGGTAACTATTTGGTACAGTTTTTAATGCTTCTTCTGTTGATCTAATCATTATTGGTAATAACAAAATTGTCATTGTTAATCCACCTGATAATAATGAAGTACCAAGTCCAAGTAATCTTACGAAAAATAACATCCCAAATAAACCATGAACGACCGACGGTAAACCAGCTAATATTTCGATAGCAAAGCGGATTGTACTAACAATTCGACCTTGTTTTGCATATTCAGTCATATAAATAGCTGCTAATACCGCAATTGGAGTCGCGATTGTTAAAGTGACAATAATTAATAATAATGTGGAAACGAGCATTGGGAAAATTCCGCCACCTAATTGTCTCACCCGCATTGTAATAATTCCATCATGGGCATTAATTATTTCTGCAACATCTGTTAACTCTGTATTAGCATTCAAACGACTTGAACCAAAACCTTCTAAAACTTGTCCATTTCGGATTCGGAAAACTTCACCAGCATTATCTTTTGCGTTTTTTGCAGGAGAATCACGTTCAACATTAATAATTTTAATGCCATAATCATCAACTTTTCGTAGTGTCAAACCTAATCCATCGATAATTAAATCATCATCTTCTGCTCTTATGTTAGTGATAGTTGTATCAACATGAACAATCCGTAATGTATCATTAGCATCTCTTGTAAGAAAATCCCAGTTTATTAACCGCCAACCATTAGAAATTATAAATCCAACAATGATTAATAACATACTAGCAGTAATTGCAGCACTTCCCCAAATTAACGTTCGAGCTATAATATCTTTTACATTTCGATTCATTATTTTTCAACCGCCTTTTTACGGATTTTAGATAAAGTTAGATTGATCACAAAAATAAACATAAATAAGACGATAACGGTAGCAAATAGCATTTGTTCTTGTAATTCTGCAGCATATGCTTGCTCTAATACGATATTAGTTGTGAGTAGCCTAACACGGTCAAAAATAGAAGTCGGTATTCCACTTTCAGGATTTCCTGCGACTAAAATAACTGCCATTGTTTCTCCAATAGCACGTCCAACACCCAGTACAATTGCAGTTAAAATACCAGATTTTGCACTTGGAATGATGACTTTAAAAATAGTTTGTATTTGAGTTGCTCCAAGTCCTAAAGATGCTTCACGGTAAAAATTCGGAACGGCTCTAAGACTTGTAACAGAAATTGCTACAATCGAGGGTAAAACCATTATTGTTAAAACAAGTATAACAGCTAAAAGCGAATGACCCGTTGGATTAGGAGAAATATATCCTATCATTGGAACTAAAACTGCGAATCCAAATACACCGTATAGTACAGAGGGAATCGCTGCGAGTAATTCGACGACTGGTTGCATAATATTCGCAAGCCATTTCGGTGAAATTTCGGCAATAAAGACAGCTGTTAAAATTCCGATTGGAACACCGAGCACTACAGCTCCAAGTGTTGCTAGCAAAGAGCCTAAAATCATATATAAAACACCATATTCACCAAAGGCAGGGCGCCAGAAAGTTCCACTAATAAAG
>JGI24703J35330_11748085_pt1 | contig 10451 bp, 8 predicted proteins | sample TergutNt197P1_FD_35330 | JGI IMG/M metagenome (IMG submission 35330) | reverse complement strand
ACAAACCATCTATACCCTTATAGTAGCCTTTACGAACACTCACTTGTTCAAACCCAAACTTCTTATATAACTGAATCGCAGCTTCATTATCAATGCGTGCTTCAAGTGTTATCTCTTTTACACCTCGACGTTTCATCTCAGTTAAAAACAGCGTCATGAGCTGAGTTCCATACCCTTGAGCGCGATATTCAGGTTTGACTTCAATATCGTGAATATCTGCAAAATCAGCCACTTGATGAAAGGCTATAAACCCTTTAGCCAACTCGATTTTTTCAGACACCAGCATTCATCTCCGCTTCTGTTTTGCGTAAATAGTTAGGAACTACCTTGTGGATATCTTTGATTGGCGAGCGTTTATGGGCAAGTTCAGCCAACACCACACCTTTGCAACGTTTAAAATGGGCTTCAGTTATAACCTCGGCTTCTGGCCACTTTTTTAGTAGAATCTCTTTATGAACAGCAGCACCATCACCGATGAAAGAAATGGTATCACCTTCAACAAGTGTTGGGATTAATGCTTCAATTAGTTGCTCTATATGATCATGTCCATCAGAAATGATGTTAGTCCCATCAGCATCATAAACACCAGCAAAAACAGTTTTACGACGTGCATCAATCATTGGGATGCGAATGTGAACGTCAGAAGAAACTGCTGCCATTGCCATCACTTCCAAACTAGAAATGCCAACAATCGGAATATCTAGTGCATAAGCTAAACTCTTTGCAGCAGCGACACCTACACGAATACCTGTGTAAGAACCTGGACCGATAGCAACAACAATCTTTTCCAAATCAGTAGGTTGCTGTTTACAGTCATTCATCATACTTTCGATTCTTGACATTAGAATTTCAGATTGATTGTTTTTAGTTTGTTCATCTATACTTGCAAGAATTTCATCGTCATACACAAGCGCCACAGACAATATATTCGTACTCGTATCAATTGCTAAAGTTAACATGCATCCATTCCTCCTCAGCACCCATTATAATTATCTCTCGTTTGTCCCCTTCTAATCGTTTTATTTTAATATCAACTCGCTCTTTAGGCAAATCTTTCTCAATAATTGATGCCCATTCAATGACACACACACCATCTCGGTCAAAATATTCAAGGATAAATTCAATATCTGAGTCTCCATCTAATCGATAAACATCCATATGAAACAGTGGTACTTTCCCTTCGTATTCTTTGACAATCGCAAAAGTTGGACTATCAATGACAGCTGCAATTCCAAGCCCTAAAGCAAGGCCTTTTGTAAAGGTTGTTTTTCCAGTAGCAAGATCTCCTTCTAACGTCAAAATAGATCCAGGTTGTAATCCTGAACCTAATTTTTTCGCAAACTCTATCGTTTCATCAGCTGAATGAACAATTATTTTTTGATTCATAAAAGACACTCACTTTCCTGAATAAGCGATGTTTTCCTGAACATCTGCTTTAATGTCATCATCATTCTTTTGATCGTTTTTGATATGATCCTTTAATTTTTGGATTCTAATTTGCAGAACCTCTATAATTCGTGTGCTGCGTACCTCGTCAATATAAAGAGAGCCGACAAGCAACTTCTTGATATCATCGAGGGTACCTTCTATTCGCTCAAGATTAAGCCAGTCAAAGGATTTTACTAATTTTAACTGATCCTCATGATTCTTTTTAAATGGTTTACAATCCAAACGTCTTGTACTTCCCATCATGTGGGTAAGTTGATCAAACCATAAAGCAGATCCTGTATCAAAAATCGGTGCTATCCCAATAAATTTTAACGTTTTAACATCCCTGATCAAACCGAAGTTATTTTGATGCCGATCCTCATTGACCATCAAATAGTCAATCACAATCATTTTATCAATTTCTGTTCTTGCAGATGTAAGCCCATGTGCCTCGCAACAAGCGATATAATGCTCGTATAAAGACACATGGTTTGGTTTTTTAGTTCCTTGCATCACATACCAAGCACTGACGAGTTCTGTTTCTTTTGAGACAAAGTTTTCACAAACACTATAAGGGAAATCCCTTTCTATCACAACATGATAAGGGATATGATCAATACCTAGCCGAAGCATTAGCAAAGAGGCAATCGCTTCATTATAAGGCTCCTGATAAGCAGGGGCACTTCCCGCTTTCACCAGGCACCTTTCACCATTAATGATTTTCCATTTCTTTTTCAACCAACCATCAGAGGTATTATCAGGTGAAACCAAGTCCAAATTTCCACTCTGTTTTTTACCCATTAGCATATCGCCAACATCTTCTGAAAAAGCATGATCAAAAAAATTAATTTCATTCCAATTAAGGGGCTCACTCACTGGATTCATCCAATAATGATCTGACAGGCTCAATCCCCAAGATTTCATTTGTAAGACATCAGGCGTTAGAAAAGGCTGTTTTTCCAAATGGGCTTTTAATCCTGAACGGCTAAGCGGAATCCGACGATTATACCACCATGCATTCAGCATTTGCTTATGCAACTTGCCATCATGTGTTTTTGTTCCTATCGGCAATCTTGCCTCGTCATAAACCTTAACGATCTCATCAATAGCATGACTACTATTGAGGATGACTTCTGCCACTTTTATACCTTGCTGCATCAGTGTATACCTCATCATCCACTCACCTCTCTCAACCTAAATCTCCCAAGGTTCAATCATACATTCATAAGTCTTTGCCTTTTTATCATAATTAATCCCAACTAATAAAAGATTCCCTTGATACTCATCCAATGCAGAAATGTAATGTTTCTCCTTAATTTGTGAAATAGCCCCATGCACATCTTTATTCCATTTTAATTCAATAACAATGGCTGGCTTATCAACAAACTTTCTTCTTGGAATAAAAACCAAATCTGCATATCCTTTCCCTGTTGGCAGCTCCCTTATCACTGTGTAATAATCATTTGCACCATATAAAGCCAAGCTGACCACACAGCTTAAAGAATTTTCATCGTTATATTGCAAAATTGACGTGTTTTGTTCATGCACCTTAGCAATCCCGTCTGCTACCACATCAGCTTCCATGTTCCATACAGCATCAAGCAAAGCCCGAGAAGCCCTAATCGCGCTAACAACAGTATCCCAATTTTCCAAATCTTCAATGGAATTAATAAATTCTTCTTTCACCTCAGCATTAGGAATTCTAACTGTTTTACTTTCTGGGCAATAGGCTAAATAACCCAAATGAATCAATAATGCTAATACATCATCCGCTGAATTAAAAGTAGTCATATCATTGGTAAACTTTTTTGGGTTCGCTTCGATTCTAGCCCCCGCTACCAATCTCGTAATCTTATCTTTTAACCCATCAAAATTAAGTTTAATATAATCTCTCAACGCTTCGTACGTTTCTGTCCGATTCCAATAGTTAGAAATTTCGTGGCTTACTAAGCTTTGAACAGCAGAAGTTGGATTGTAAATGGGCTCTCCTAATTCAACGAAGTAACCGTTATACCATTCCCTAAGTTCTTTTATATTCATTTGATATTGTTCACAGAGTATTTTTACTTCGCATTCCTTGAAGCCAAAGTAGTCTGAAAACCTTCTTGGATTGGTCATTGAGTACTCATCAAACATATTAAGGGCTGAATGGGTGCCATATTTCTTAATGGGTAAAATCCCTGTCATATAAGCAAGTCCCACATACACTTGATCTTTTAACCATAGGCGTAAGAAATCTAAATATATCTTCTGTGATTCTAAATCATCTTTGTATTCGCGAAACAAACAATCCCACTCATCAATCAAGATCACAAAAGGGCGTTTTGTTTGATGGTAGGTATTTTTCATCACTTGAATAAATGCATTAGTTTCAATACGCTGAATATTTTGAGTCATCTCATCAGACTTCGCTCCAAACTTAGATATGAACCCTCTCAATCTATTCATAATAGAATTAGACTTTGTTTCTTGGAGTTCTTGTGTAATCTTTGATTTCACCACTTCCAACATCTCAGGTACAGAGCTCGTTCTACTCAAAAACTCCTGCATATTAATCATAATGACATTGCATTGATTCAAATTTTTTTCATAAGATGGGTGCTCCGAAATGGCTAAATTTTCAAACAAAGGACCAGCATCTTCACCACAGCCATAATAAGCTGCCAACATATTTGCTGCCATTGTTTTACCAAACCTTCTCGGACGGCTGATGCAAATAAATCGTCTTTCAGTACGAAATAAAGCATTTGTCTTTTCAATTAAGCCACTTTTGTCTACATATATTTCAGAGTTTAAACTCATTTGAAACTTATCACTTCCAGGATTCACATAATGTCCCATCTTCCTTACCTCCCACCTACGTTTTCTCCATTTTCTACCTATTCCTCTTCCTTCATAACATCAATCGACAACTCCGCAAGCTGATCCTCACTTGCCATATTCGGTGCTTCTGTCATCAAACAAGAAGCTGAGTTCGTCTTCGGAAATGCCACAACATCACGAATACTATCTGTATTAAGTAATGTCATAATTAAGCGGTCGAATCCTAGAGCAATTCCGCCATGGGGAGGCGTTCCATATTTCAAAGCTTCAATTAAGAAACCAAACTGCTCCTGCTGGTCAGCCTCCGAAATTCCCAATGTCTTAAACATACGTGACTGAATTTCAGGGTCATAAATACGAATCGAACCACCGCCAATTTCATAACCATTTAATACAACATCGTATGCTTGAGCTAATGCCTCACCTGGACTAGTATCAAACGTTGCAATATCTGCTTCAGCTGGCATTGTAAATGGGTGATGCGCTGCAAAGTAGCGCCCTGCATCTTCATCATACTCATATAGTGGCCAATCTACAACCCACAGGAAGTTAAACTTCGATTCATCAATTAATCCTAATTCTTTTCCTAAATATCCACGTAACATTCCTAAACTATTTTCTGTAACTTCTTGTTTATCAGCAACAAATAATAGTAAATCTCCCACTTCAGCATTAGTAGCTGCATTAACGTTGGCAACATCGCCTTCCTCAAAGAATTTGGCAATTGGACCAGCCCATCCAACTTCTGCAACTTTAACCCAAGCAAGTCCTTTTGCTCTGTATTTCTTAACGAAATCAGTCAGCTTATCAATATCTTTACGCGAAAGCTTCTCAGCTGCACCTTTTACACAAAGCGCCTTAACCATACCACCATTTTTAACAGTATCAGCAAAAACTGAGAATCCACAATCAGCTACAACATCATTAAGTGCAACTAACTCCATGGCAAAACGGGTATCTGGCTTATCAGATCCATAGCGAGCCATCGCTTCTTTATAAGTCATCACTGGGAACTCGTAGCTGATTTCTATGCCTAAAACGTCGTGCATCATCTTTTTAAGCATCGTCTCAGTCATTGCCATAATTTCAGCTTGCCCTAGGAAAGACGTCTCAATATCAAGCTGTGTAAATTCAGGCTGACGGTCAGCACGTAAATCCTCATCACGGAAACAACGCACAACTTGGTAATAACGTTCAAATCCAGATATCATCAATAACTGCTTAAAAATCTGTGGCGACTGTGGCAATGCATAAAACTCCCCTGGATGCACGCGACTTGGTACCAAATAATCACGTGCTCCCTCTGGTGTTGCCTTCGTTAAATACGGCGTTTCAATATCAATAAAATCATTGTTATCTAGGAAATGACGAAACGCAGATATCACTTTATGACGCAACATAAAATTCTTCTGCATCACAGGACGGCGCAAATCTAAATAACGATACTTCAAACGTGTATCCTCAAGTGCATCCGTCTCATCGGCAATAATTAGTGGTGTCGTTTCAGCCCTCGCTAACAAATTAATCGCCAAAACCTCAATCTCAATATCACCCGTCGGCATATCAGGATTCTTACTTTCACGTTCGATGACTATGCCTTGAAGCTCTATGACATACTCATTTCTCAATGTTTCTGCAACAGTTGCTACATGAGGTTGTGCCCTTTCTGGGTTAACCATTAACTGCGTCATGCCGTAGCGGTCTCGTAAATCGATAAAAATAAGTCCACCTAAATGACGTGACTTCGCTACCCATCCTTTTAAACAAACCTTTTCTCCAACATGCGTGATTCTTAATTCACCATTATTATGCGTTCTTTTCATATTTAAAAATATCCTTTCTTACTACCTCTATTTATCTTAATGCCCATATAAAATCATCCAACATTGCTTCCACCTACCTAAATGTTAGTGTTTTTTATAACAATCATTACCCTTTTTATTTCAACATGTAAATCGGAAAATGATACATGAACGACATGCGACTGTTATACATGTGTGAACACGCCCGTTTCATAAATTTTCACATTTGTTTCATTTTGAAATTTAGCACGGTTTAAAGTGCTACATTGAAGTGAGTGAAAATTTATGAAATGGGCGTGATATGTGAAACCAATCCCATTTCTATTTATCTATCTCTACTCAACCACAACAGCAGTTCCTGCACCTTTAAACATTAAAATAGCATCTTGTCCCATCGTTTCATAATCCATTGTTAAGCCGACGATGGCATTTGCACCTAATTTTTCAGCCTCACGGATGATTTCTTCCATGGCAATTTCTCTTGTTTTAATGACCATTTCTTCATGGCTTCCTGAACGCCCTGAGGCAAATGAACGTAGCGCTGCACTTAATCCACGACTAAATCCAGCTCCTTCTGCAACCTGTGCAAAGACAGGGCCTTTATACTCAATAATCTTTTTTCCTTCTAAAATTGGTGTTGTAACAATTAACATTTTACTCACTACCTTTCAAAAATTTGATTAATTCAGCTCGTTTAATAGCTGTGGTCTCCCCTGTTTTTGCATCTTTTACATTAAAGCTACTCCCTTCACCTCCTATGATTTCGTCGCCTCCTAGCACAATCGTGTACTTAGCATTCACATCATCTACTAATTTAAACCGTGCTTTGAGTTTTCGGTCTGAAAAGTCAGTCTCACATGAGACGCCTGCAGTGCGAAGTTCACGCATGAGCTTCACTACTTCCATTCTAGCATCTAGACCTAACGGGAGGAAAAAGACATCGATATGCGAATTGATGCCGTGGTCAATCTCAGCTGCTTCTAATGCTAATAAGACACGCTCAAGCCCCATGCCAAAACCAATCGCTGGTACCTCAGGTCCGCCTAACTCCTCAACTAATTTATCGTAGCGACCGCCACCGCAAAGGGTCGTTTGTGCGCCAAATCCAGGGATATCAGCTTGAACTTCAAAAATGGTGTGGGTGTAATAATCGAATCCACGAACCAAGTTGCGGTCGTATTCATAAGCAATTCCAGCAGCGTCCAAGCCTTCTTTAACCTGAGCAAAATAATTTGCATCTTCCTCAGTTAAATAGTCAATCATCGCAGGTGCTGATTTTATGAGTTCATGATCAGCGTCTTTTTTGCAATCTAAAATACGTAGCGGGTTTTTCTTATAGCGCTCCTGACAGTCAACACATAAATTTTCAATTTCGTAGAAAAAGTGACTGTCCAAAGCTTCGCGATACAAGGCACGGCTTGCTGTACTTCCGAGTGAATTTAGCTTCACCTTTACATTTTTATCTAGTCCCAATTTCTCAAGGACCAAACACGCCATTGAAATAATTTCAACATCAACAAGTGGTGATTTGCTACCAAATGCTTCAACACCGAATTGCATATGCTGACGATAACGCCCTTTTTGCTGACGCTCATATCTAAACATCGGTCCAATATAAAACATTTTCTGTGCACCTGTTTTTGCATATAGCTTATTTTCGATAAAACTGCGCACCACACCAGCTGTTCCCTCAGGACGAAGGGTCATATTTCGGTCGCCACGATCCTTGAAGTCATAAGTTTCTTTACTTACAACATCACTTGTTTCGCCAGCTGCTCGGTGGAACAATTCCGATGCTTCAAAAATGGGTGTTCTCACCTCATGTGCATGATAAACACGGGCAACCTCGCGCATCATATTCTCGACAAACTGCCACTTTAAAGACTCAGTTGGCAGGACATCATAAGTTCCTTTTGGTTTAGAAAAAGCCATCTTTTCACTCCTAACATCAAGTTTACTATCTCTATTATATCATATATTCGCTCTTTATGATACAGGTGAAAGCGTACCCGTTATATTTTCATACTTGCTAAAACTGAGGATAAATGACTTGAGCTACATCGCATCTTTGCATCAACTAGAAACTTTTTCTAATAAATTATAAATAACCCTCTTTATATATGCAAGAGAAATTGGTATACTATATCATATTAACGATTAAAAGGATTGGTTTTTAATGAGGAAAAAAGATAATCAGATGAACTTGCTCAAGGAGCATAATCAAAAAGAATACCGCATTGCAGAGCAGAAAGAAAGTAGACGGGATGCGTTTCAAACAACATATAAGCTAATTAGAAATGTAATATTAGCAGGTATCATCATCGGAGGAGGTCTTTACTTTGCCTCATTGTGGTATTTTCAAGAGTCACCAACAAAACAAATAGAAGTGCTCAACAGAAATAGAGTTACAGAAGTTGTTGCTGAGATGACAAGGCCTTTAACGTATCGTGATGTTAATTTCAATATGTATAGCAACTATGCCTTACTCATTAATATTTCCAATGGACGAACGCTATTTGCACATCAAGCAGATGTCCAAACATACCCAGCCTCAGTGACGAAGATCATGACTGTTTTAATTGGTCTTGAACATACAGAAATGGATGATCGTGTGACGATACATGCAGATTTTGATGCGCTACTTAGAGCTGGAGCCATGCAATCTGGTTTTAGAGAGGGAGAGATTAGAACCTTATCAGAAGTTTTACATGCCATTATGCTTCCTTCTGGTGCCGAAGCAACTTGGTCACTTGCGAATCATGTAGCAGGTAGTTATGAGGGATTTGTTGAGTTAATGAACGCAAAGGCTAGAGATCTTGGTATGGTGAATACCCATTTTGTAACTGCAACAGGTCTCCATGATGATAACCACTATACAACAGCAACTGATATTGCCATTTTACTGGAGTATGCGTTAGCAATTCCTGAATTTAGAGCCATCTTCACTGCTCGCACATACGAACTAGAAACATCCAATTCACTCGGCAATATCATGCACTCAACCTTATTCACAGCTGCCCCGCAAACCCAATTTGAAGGGGGTGAGATACTTGGTGGGCGAACAGGCTTTACAACACCCGCAGGTCGTTGTTTAGCTAGCTTAGCTACAGACGAGATTGATGAATTTATTCTAATAACATTTGGTGCAAGAAGCTCGGATTCAGATGAGATTTCACATATCCTAGATGCTTTAATGATTTATGAATACTTTTTAGAAGTGAGTGATGAAGCAGGCTAGTTCTCACCTTGCTCAATCAAACTGATGATTTTCATTCGCAATGGTTCGTTGGGTATAATCACGAAGCGATAAAAATTCAGGATTATGTTCAAACTCATCATTAGCCATCAGATCATACGCATCTTGACGCGCAACATCAAGGATTTTATAATCTTCAATTAAATTCGCCATTTTGAAGGTCGGAAGCCCTGATTGTTTAGAGCCAAAGAAATCTCCTGGTCCACGCAGTTTAAGGTCGGCCTCAGCAATTTCAAATCCGTCAGTAGAAGTTGCAATGACACCGAGTCGCTCTTTCGCCTCAGCATTTGTTGCATTTGATAAGAGGATGCAATAAGCATTTTCACTACCACGTCCAACTCGCCCACGTAGCTGATGAAGTTGTGACAAACCAAAACGATTGGCATCATAGATGAGAATAAGATTTGCATTTGGAATGTTGACTCCCACTTCAATGACAGTTGTTGAAATTAAAATTTGCGTTTTATTTTCGATGAAGTCATGCATCGTCTCGTCTTTTTCACCCTTTTCAAGCCTCCCATGCATCAAGCCGACGTTTGCGATGCCTTTGAAAGCTGCTTTCCATAACTCATAAACAACAGTTGCATTTCTTACATCTTCAAGCACTTCCGATTCATCAATTAACGGTGTAATAATATAAACTTGTTGCCCCTTATTGATGATTGTCTCCTTAATAAATTTCTGAGCATCCGATAGTTTATCATCACCAATCACAAAGGTTTGAATTTGTTTTCGACCAGATGGTAACGCTTTTATTGATGAGACATCCATGTCACCAAAAGCGGAAATGGCTAAGGTGCGAGGAATAGGTGTTGCACTCATCATCAAGATGTCAATCGCCTTTCCTTTTTGACGAAGCTTTTTCCTTTGTTCAACACCAAAACGATGCTGTTCGTCGACAACGGCAATCCCTAAATCATGGAAAACAACTTCTGACTGGATAAGGGAATGGGTGCCAACAAGGAGGTCAATTTTACCCTCGGCAAGCGCTTCTAAAATTTCCCGACGTTTTTTCCCTTTAATGTTGCTGCTTAAAAATTCAATTCGGTAATCAGGGAAACAGTGGAGCATGGTCGTTAAAGATTCAAGATGCTGTTTAGCAAGAATTTCTGTGGGTGCCATTAAAGCAGCTTGATAGCCAG
>JGI24703J35330_11748086_pt1 | contig 10486 bp, 8 predicted proteins | sample TergutNt197P1_FD_35330 | JGI IMG/M metagenome (IMG submission 35330) | reverse complement strand
ATTTGGAACTGGAATATTTCCTGCTAAAACGTCATCGCGAATGTCTTCTCCTAAGTAGAAGCTCAAATGTGGTGGTTGGTTATAAACGACATTTTGTGCCGCAACTTGTAGACGATAAGCAGGGTCATGCATTAGTGTATAGATAACATATTCAGTTGGAATGTTTGTTGTGTAAATACGCATGTAATGTTGACATTCAGTACGAACAATGATTTCTTCTCGCCAGTCTCCGAAGATGTCAGCTTGAATTCCTGGGTTAGCTTTTGTCCAGTTGTTATGGTTTGTTCCATACAGCGTTTGGATAGTTTCCATTCTGTGAGTTTCGTAATTATATTTTGTAATGCTCAATGGTTGATGTAAAACACCATCAAGTAATTCTGATAATAAGTCACCCGTCCAGAAGATACGGAAGTTAACACTTGGTAAACGACCTTCAATTGGAACTCTTTCACCACTGTAAATATTATACACTACCGGTCTTAAATCGGCATCATCAACAGGAGGATCACCGACCCAAACTTCAAATCCTGGGTTAGGTGTAATGTTAGCAATGATCCCACGCCCAACATCATCACTATCAGCTGAGTATGCCCAGTGAGAAAATCCAGTTCTACCACTGAAAACACGTGCATTGTAAGGTGGTCCCATTTCTAATGGCGTCATGACCATAATTTCACCATCAGGCATAAATGCACCAGCATGAATTGCATCACCATGTGTTGAACGCACTGTTCCGCGACTTCCATTAGCTAGCCAGAATGGTGTTCCATCATAACGAATTACAATACTTCCCATTACAACTTCATCAAAGCCATCTCTATCAATATCAACAATCGAGATATTATGATTTCCGAAGATTCCGCCTCCCCAGTCACTAAGTCTAAATGTCCATAACTGGTATAGTTCACCATCAATAAACTGATAAGCTGATGCAAAGTGTGGTCCATAATGTCCACGAACTTCAATAACTGTTGGGTATGGCTCACCTGTATCACGGTGTGGGAAATAAGCAACTGCGCCTAAGAAACGGTCAGAGCGGTTATTATTATTATCGCCCCAATGGCCAGCATTGATTGCATAGTTTGCCCAGTAATCTCTAGTGTACAGTGGTAATCCCGTTTGACCATCAAATACTGTTAAGAATTCAGGCCCACGATTAACACGACCTAGTGCTGAAGCATTAAACTGTCCCGTCACTGGATTCGTAGTTTGACCAACATGTACTGCATCTGGATTTCCGATTGTGCTACCGTTAGTTGTACGATAAATTACATAAACAGGCTCTCCACCATCAACAGTTTCACGGATAATTCCATCTGCATCAGGGTGATAAACTCTCGTTCCTTCAGCCGTTTTAATTGCTAGTTCGGCAAATCCACTTTCGTTTAAATCAAAGAAATGGAAGACATTGTGGTGTGCACTTGAGGTAATATTAATCCCCATATTTATTCGCCACAATAATTCACCTTCTAATGTATATAGGTCAAAAATGGTTTCTCCAGTGTGTCTGTTTGCTAGACCTGGGTCAGTTTGAGATGAAGGATCCCATTTAACTAGAATTTCATATTGACCATTTCCAGTTACGTCTGCTACAGCCATATCATTCATCGTATATGTAATGTCCGCTGCTTGAGTAGTTGCACCATGTCTTACCGCTGGGTTTTCTCTTGCAGTTGGCATTTGGATTGGAATGTCAATCCAATTGTTATACCACGCTGTTACTGGAGGTGTTATTTCTCCAGTTTGGATTACTTCTAATACATATTCATCACCTGGAACGCCATCATAATCAACGAAGTTCAAAATGCTAATTGGTGCATCATTGATTTGTGTACCATTTCTAAATACATTAAAGGTTAATCCAGTATTAAATTCGGTTGCAAGTATACGCCAGTTAACTAAAATTCCATCGGTATCAGCTAAAGGCACTGCTACTAATCCACGATCTAGCCACTCCATACTACGAGCATGATTTTCAGGGATACGGCGCATATCAACAAAAATATGAGGTGTAATCATCATTCTGTTAACCGCCGATCCTTCAACCGGTTCAAGGAGTGTCCCTGCAAATGTGAAGACACCTGGTTCATCAGGGTTGAATTCAGTTCCGCCTTCTCTCCAGTAAGCCCATGGAACTTCTACTACGTCCCATTCAACATACACTTCAACAACAGCACCATCACCAGTTACAACATCAATCGTTGATGGAAGATCTATATCTTCTAGTTGCGTTCCCACATAATAGTTGATAAACCATGATTGCGGAAATACATCCTGGTTATGCTCTGGTCGTTGTGGTAAGAATCCAGGCGGGACAACACTTAAAATCGTATCATCGGAATGGTATTTTGAGAAGAAGAATAGATTATCTAATCCACCATCACGAACTGTAATATTGTTTGTTGCCATTCTGTGTCCATCTAAGCGGAAATGATCAATTTGTGTTCCGACGAAAGGCTGAGTGAATGTTTCTAATACTACATCCGACTCACGTTCTGTGATTACTAAAGTTACTTCTTGCTCATCAAAATTAAATTCAATACCTACAGTATACCATTGGTATCTCCAATTATTCAAAGCCATCATGTTATCCAATCTGACAGAATTGGCATGATTAAAGCCAGCGAATGGTCCAGCGGCTGCAGTAACAGTTAGTGGCGCTCCACTACCGAGTCCATTTGCTCCTAATGTTATGTTAAATAATGTTTCATTTTGCCCTCTTACCTCTACTACCTTGCGGTTTTGATCAGCAGAACTATGGATATTTACCCATCCTGGACGCCAATCAAATGTCACATATGCACGGCTTCCTTCAACGGCATGTGGCAAATCTCTCTGAATCGAACGACCGCCTGATTGGTTTAAAATATTCCATTCTAAGTAGTGATTTATCGGATTTTCGGCTGTTCCTTCACGACGTGAGTAACCACCAGAGAATCCCCAGCGTTCATTTAAGGGAAAATTCGAACCAAACTCTAAACTCCAACCAGCATCAAACAGGTCAGAAAAATCAGGCATTGGCTCTGAAAAACCACCACGATAAACAACATTAACATCAACCGTTGCACTTACTGGCGTTGTTCCTTCTGCAAATGAATTTGCCGTTGCGGTAATAACTGCATTACCTTCACCAACAGCAGTAACTGTTACACTACCATTTGCATTTTCGGTAATCGTTACAATGGTTGCATCAGTTGTTGTCCAAGTTAAACTTGCATCATCAGCGTTAGCTGGTGCTACTGTTGCAACAATATTTGTCGTGTTTAATTCTGCAAATGATCCAGGTCCAAATTCTAAATTTGCACTTGTTTGGTTAAGCGTAACTGATTCTGGGTAAATTATAGGTACAACACCTTCATATACTGATGCTGAAATACGAATATTATTGATTTTACCTCCATAATCACTTTCGTCTGTATACCAATCATCAGGAGCTCCTACACCACCAGCCCAGTTTGCACCGTAGCGGATAGCACCAAAGGTAAAATGTGTTAAGTCACGAGAAGGTAGAATAATCTCATCCTCTTCATAAACAATTGTCCCTGTAGTATCTCTTAATACAACCTCTGCTAAACCTTGTGCAAGATTAAGTCTTATATTTACATTGTACTGCGTATGACGCGGAGTAGAACCGATAATATTTCTTCCTCCATCATGCGCCCATCCACGTTCAGCATAACGCAATACAGCACGCGTATTCCATGGTGCGTTATTTCCGCTTCCACCACCTTGGCTTGACGTGATCGAAAGAAGATTAGCACTTCCATCGAAAAACTGCAATTCAAAGTGGTTATTCCACGGTCTTGTGAATTCGGTCCACCAATCCAGATTGAATTCAATCAAATCATAATCTGAAACATCGAATTCACCACTATTTAAAGGAAGTGTCCACGTGTGACTTGCACTTGCCGAACCAACAAGAGGATTAACATTTAATACACGTTGTCCATCAAATTCTTGCGTGAATACCGCCGGCGAGGAAGCTGCACCTGGTACACCATCTTCAAAATCAATGATTGGAAACGTTGTAATAGCCGAATTGCTTTCAACAATTCCCTCATTTGCTGCTGTTAAAATGCTAGGATTTAAAAAAGGTGTCACAATTAATGCAAATGCTAATAAAATCTTCAGATACTTATTTTTCATTTTTTTGACCTCTTTTCTTTTTTTAACTCAAAATCTCACATGATCTCATCACATCAAACTCGATATGATATTGCCTTTTCCTTAATATGCGCTATATAATCATCTCCTTCCCTATTGATTGTTGATCAAAGTATTTCCTACTTGTTTAATTGCACCTCACTTTAATTTTGATGGAAAGCCTTCGGATATTTTACCCCTAAAGCTGTCTGTGCACCCATTATACAGTGAAACCTCTTTCATTTCAACGTCTTTTTTTGGTGAAAAAGTGTCCTTTTTTACAATTCTAAAAGTCGAAATTTGTCATTTTTTGTCGAATTGTCGTAAGCAAGAAATGTTGAGCAAATCAAAAACCTGATTACGAATGATGATTCATCTTCATAATCAGGTTTTATTTTTAAGTTCAAAACATTATACTAGTTCAATTACTGCCATTCTTGCTGCATCTCCGCGTCGTGGAGATGTTTTAATAATACGCGTATAACCACCGTTACGTTCACCATATCTTGGTGCGATATCAGCAAATAATTTTTGCACTGCATCTTGACCAGTCTCAGCATTTGCCTTTTTCTGACGAAGAACAGCTGCTGCTTGACGGCGTGCATGCAAATCTCCACGCTTACCTAATGTAATCAACTTTTCAACTGTACGACGAAGCTCTTTCGCGCGAGCCTCAGTTGTTGTAATTTTCTCATTAATGATAAGGTCTGTTGCTAAGTCACGTAGCATCGCTTTTCTTTGATCACTTAAACGACCTAATTTTCTATAACCCATGTACAATTGGACCTCCTTTCCTACAATAGCCAAAGGCTATTTTCCAACCGCAGATTTCTTTTGTCTGCAAATTGTTATGATGTGTTTATCCGCTTAATCGTCTGTTGAACCAAATCCGAGTCCAAGACCAAGCTCAACTAACTTATCCTTGATTTCCTTCATCGATTTTTTCCCTAGGTTTTTAACTTTAATCACATCTTCTTCTTTTAAACTGGTCAAATCTAACACTGTATCAACACCATGGCGGCGCAGACAGTTATAAGCACGAACTGACAAGTCTAATTCATCAATCGACATATCAAGAACACGACCTTGAGTCTCATCTTCACGCTCATTGATAAATGTTGCTAATCTACCAACCTCATCTAAGTCAACCAGAACATTAAAATGCTCAACTAGGAGCTTTGATGCAAGAGATATAGCCTCAGTCGGCTTCAGACTTCCGTCTGTTTTTATATCTATAGACAGTTTGTCATAAGATGCATCTTGTCCAACGCGCGTCTTTTCTACTTCATACGAAGCGTTTAAAATCGGTGTATAAATAGAATCGATTGCAATTTCTCCGACAGATTCTAAATATCTTTTATTCTCAGTTGCACCTACATAGCCATGTCCACTGCGGATTTTAAGTTTCATCGTTAATGAACCACCCTCAGCAATAGTGGCAATATGTAGATCAGGATTGATAATATGAACATCTCCATCAAGCGAGATATCAGATGCAAATATTGGTCCAGGGGTTGTTGAATCAATAATAAGTTCTTTTACTTCAATTGTTGTATCCATTTTTACAACCAATTTTTTCAAATTCAGCACAATTTGAGTGACGTCTTCAACCACACCTTCAAGCGACGTAAATTCATGGAGAACACCCTCAATTAAAACTGAAGTTACAGCCGCTCCTGGAAGTGACGACAATAATACACGTCTTAGTGAGTTTCCAAGCGTCGTACCATATCCACGCTTTAAAGGTTCTAAGGTGAATCTGCTTGAATATTCCTGTTCATCTAATGATTCAGTTATGATTTCTGGCTTATCGATCTCTAACATTTAATTCCCTCCTATCTATTTATTACTATAGCACATCCACGTTTTATGGGGCAGTTGCAACAAATCAATCAACTCACTTACAATAAATGGGATGACTATAACTTGAATTCTTTATACCCTATAGATCTCAAGTATGATACCTAGCTTCTTATCCTCTTGGATGTTTTGGAGGGCGACAACCATTATGTGGAATTGGTGTCACGTCCTTGATTGCTGTTACTTCTAAACCTGCTGCTTGAAGGGCACGGATTGCCGCCTCTCGACCAGGACCTGGTCCTTTTACTGTTACATCTACGCTTTTCATACCATGATCCATTGCGGCTTTAGTTGCTGCCTCTGATGCCATTTGAGCGGCAAAAGGTGTTGATTTACGTGAACCTTTAAACCCTAATGCTCCAGCACTTGACCATGAAATTGCATTTCCATGTGGATCTGTAATCGTAACAATTGTATTATTAAAAGTCGAATGAATATGCGCCATACCTTTGGCAATATTCTTTTTGACACGTCTTTTACGACTAACTGCTTTTTTCGCTGCCATGCGTGATCCTCCTATCTACTGTTTTTATTTCTTCTAGCTAGTTATTTTTTCTTATTTGCGACCGTTTTTCTTGGTCCTTTACGTGTACGTGCATTGTTTTTCGTGTTTTGTCCACGTACAGGTAAGCCACGACGGTGACGAATACCTCTAAATGATCCGATTTCCATTAAACGCTTGATGTTTAAAGAGACCTCACGACGTAAGTCACCTTCAACTTTATAAGCATCCATTTCAGTACGGATTTTATTTAGCTCATCCTCAGTCAAGTCTTGTACACGAGTATCTTCTGAAACACCCGCTTTCTGCAAAATTTCCTGTGCTGTTGCTTTTCCAATTCCATAAATATAAGTAAGTGAAATTACAACGCGTTTGTTACGCGGGATATCAATTCCTGCAATACGTGCCATAGGTGCACCTCCTTATTTTTAACCTTGTTTTTGTTTGTGTCTAGGATTTTGACAAATTACCATTACTTTACCTTTGCGACGAATGATTTTACATTTGTCACAAATTGGTTTTACTGATGGTCTTACTTTCATATTTAAAACCTCCATGCTTTAGCCTTAAGGCAAAAACTTTTATTTGTGACGATAGGTAATACGCCCACGTGTTAAATCATAAGGGGACAGTTCTACTGTTACTTTGTCACCTGGTAGAATGCGAATGTAGTTCATTCGGATTTTACCAGAAACGTGGGCCGTTAATTGATGTCCATTTTCAAGTTCAAGTTTAAACATTGCACCCGGTAAATTATCAATTACAGTAGCTTCAACCTCAATAACATCTTCTTTAGCCATTGATTATCTCTCCTTATATTAGATCTGCGTCAATATTTCGCATGCACCATCAGCACTAATGGCAATGGTGTGTTCGAAATGTGCGCTATATTTTTTATCGCGTGTGATGACTGTCCAGTTATCTGATAATGTTTTGACGTAACGCGAACCGGCATTGACCATCGGTTCAATGGCAAGAGTCATCCCTGCTTTTAATCTGGGGCCCTTTCCTTTAGGCCCATAATTAACTATATGTGGATCTTCGTGCAAGTTTTGACCTACACCATGACCTGTATATTCACGAACGATCGTGAAATTATGTGCTTCAACATGCGTTTGAATGGCATGAGAAATATCTGATACTCTGTTTCCAACAATTGCTTGTTCAAGACCTTTGTAAAGAGATGCTTCAGTAACATCTAGTAACATTTGCACTTCCTCTGAAACTTTTCCAACTGGATATGTCCAAGCGGAATCTCCGTGATAGCCTCGATACTTCACACCAATATCAATAGAAACAATGTCGCCCTCTTTTAGTTTACGACTTTTGGGAATACCATGTATAAGTTCTTCATTAACCGAAATACAAGCATACGCTGGAAAATTATTATACCCATAAAAAGAAGATGTGGCACCAGATTTTGTAATAAATTGTTTGATGACATTATCTAATTCCTTAGTTGTCACACCAGGCTTAATGTGTTCTTTAATTTCCTTATGAGCAAGTGCTACAAGTCGACCAGCTTCACGCATCATTCCAATTTCTCTTGGGGTCTTTGTTATAATCATCTACGCTACACTCCACTATCTAAGATATGCTGAATACTTGAGAATACATAGTCAATTTCATCGAATCCATTGACATTTACAAGTTTTCCTGTTTTCTCGTAATAAGCTAGTAGTGGCTTCGTCTGATTAGTATAAACAGACAACCTGCTATTTACTGTATCGGCATTATCATCTTTGCGTTGGTAAAGCTCGCCACCACATTTATCACAATCATTTATCTCTTTAGAAGGATTGAAAAGGATATGATAGGTAGCACCACAATCTTTACAAATACGGCGACCTGTCAGGCGCGCTTTAAGAGCTTCCAGTTCTACATCAATGTTAATCACATACTCAATCTTTTTTGATAAATTGATCATAATATCGTCTAACGCTTCAGCTTGTTCAACAGTTCTAGGAAAACCATCTAACAAAAAACCATTTTGGCAATCTGCTTCTGATAATCTTTCTCTTACGATGCCAATTGTAACATCATCTGGAACAAGACCTCCCTCATCCATATAACGTTTAGCCGTCATACCGAGTTCAGTTTGATTTGCAATTGCAGCCCTAAACATATCTCCAGTCGAAATATGAGGTATATTATATTTATTTACAATTTTTTCTGCTTGAGTACCTTTACCAGCGCCTGGTGGACCCATAAATAAAATGTTCATGCTCATCAACACGACCCTTCGACAATGATCATATTGTAGATATCAAATAATCTTCAATTATAAACAACCAAAGTCATACATAACCAAAGTTATATCATAACTTTTGATTATTTGATAAATCCACGATATTCTTTTTCTTGATTTCTATTGCTAATTTGCTTAGCTGTTTCAAGTGCAACCCCAACAACGATTAAGATCCCAGTTCCACCAATTTGAACACTCTGTGGGATGTCAAGATTTGGAATTAATCCTAAAACGATTGGTAACGCTGCAATGACAATTAGGTAAATCGCACCTACAAATGTGACACGTCCTAAAATTTTAGAAATATAATTTTCAGTATCATCACCTGGACGAATACCTGGAATATAAGAACCTTGCTTCTTTAAATTCTCAGCAATTTTTTCAGGATTTACCTGCACAAATGCATAAAAGAATGTAAATGCACCAATTAAAATGACATACAATAGGAGTCCAATCCAGCTTCTATTAAAATTAAATATGCGATTTAACCACACATAAGTAGCTGATCCTTCATCCATAAACCCAGCAATCGTAAGTGGTAAGCTAATCAATGATGATGCAAAAATGACTGGAATAACACCTGCTGAATTCAATTTAAATGGAATAAACGAGTCTTTTTGACCAGATAATTGTGCCGAATTATGGCGATTTGCATATTGGATTGGCAATTTACGCGTTGCACTTTGTAAATAAATTACAGCAATAATCGTAAAAATCATTAAACCAACCACGCTAATTAAGCCGATAATGTTAAGCCAAAAATCCCATCCCGATAAACTGCCAATACTAGGGAAGATACGACCTTGACCTCCGACTGGACCACCACCGATATATCTTCTGTAAATATCTGTCACCATTGCTGGCATTCTCGACATAATCCCAGCGATAATTAACATCGATGTCCCGTTCCCAATCCCTTTGGCTGTAATTTGATCTGCCAAGAATAAAAGAACTGCTGTACCAGCGGTCATAACAAGACCAATATAAAGATAGATCCACCAGGCTTGAGTTTGTAATAAAACACCGCCTAATGTAAAGTTAAAACCAATTGCCATAACAATCGCTTGAATAAATGCCAAAACCAATGACATATAACGTGTCACTTGGTTTAGTTTTCGCTTCCCTGTTTCCCCTTCTTTTGACCATTCAGACAAAATAGGGATAACATCCATTTGTAATAACTGAATTACGATAGATGCTGTAATATAAGGAGAGATACTCATTGCGAAGATCGAAAAATTACTCAAAGCACCGCCGCTTAAAGCATCCATAAATCCAAGAATTGTCGTATCTTGTAAAGCGTATAGTATTCCTGCATTAACGCCCGGTACCGTAATAAATGTTCCCACACGGTAAACAACAAAAATCATCAATGTGAATAGAATTCTTTTTCTCAAATCTGCATTTTGAAATGTTTTTTTAAGAACACCCATTATATCACCTCAATTGAACCGCCTAATGCTTCAATTTGCTTAATTGCCTCTTTAGAAGCTTTAGCAACTTTAACAGTTAATTTTCTTTCAAGTTTTCCATTTCCTAAAACTTTGACACCTGAATGAAGCTTTTTGATGATGCCAGCAGCAAGTAGCGTTTCAGCGCTTACTTCTGCACCATCTTCAAATCTATTTAATGTATCTAAATTAACAATCGCATATTCTTTGTGATTGATATTAGTAAATCCACGCTTTGGTAGTCGTTTAAAAATTGGTAACTGACCACCCTCGAATCCAGGA
>JGI24703J35330_11748087_pt1 | contig 10501 bp, 8 predicted proteins | sample TergutNt197P1_FD_35330 | JGI IMG/M metagenome (IMG submission 35330) | reverse complement strand
ACTGCTGGCGAGGTAAAAATTTTAGCAGGTTACGAGTGAAAACGTATCGTCTTGCGTGAATTTGGTAGCAATTTGCACCGTTAAATGGTATAATGTTTTTTAAAAAAATGTCAAAAGGTGTGAATAATTTGAAGTTTTTTGAAGCAAAAGATTATAACGATTGTTTAGATTTAAAAGAAACACAGATTGCAATAAAATTGCTAAAAGATAGTTTTGAGGCATTCTTGTCATCAGAACTACATTTAATGAGGGTAAGTGCGCCTTTATTTGTTACAACTGATACCGGCTTAAATGATAATTTAAGTGGATCAGAAGATGCAGTAACATTCACATCAAAAGATGTTGACGGGAAAACTGTTGAAATAGTTCACTCTCTTGCAAAATGGAAAAGACAAGCCTTAGCAGACTATGGCTTACTTGTCGGTGAAGGGATTTATACAGACATGAATGCCATTCGCAAAGACGAAGACCTTGATAACACACATTCAATCTATGTCGATCAGTGGGATTGGGAATTAATAATAACAAAAGAAGAGCGTAACGTCGAATTTCTAAAAACAGTAGTAAATAAAATTTATACCGCCTTTAGAAGAATCCAAGACCTTGTAACAAGAAGATATCCATGGTTACCAGCAACACTACCAGAAGAAATCACCTTCATCACCGCCTTAGAACTTGAGGAATTATACCCAAAACTAACACCCGATGAGCGAGAACACGAAATCACAAAAAAACATAAAGCCGTCTTCATCCTAGGAATCGGCGATAAACTAAAAAACGGCCAACCTCACGGAAGCCGCGCACCAGATTATGACGACTGGACACTAAATGGAGACATCCTCTTTTGGTACGACCAGCTAGACATGGCACTCGAATTAAGTTCAATGGGAATCCGCGTTGATGAGACCCGCCTAATTGAGCAAATAAATAGAAGTGATTCAAATGAAAGACTAAAACTAGACTATCACCAAAAACTACTAAATGGAGAACTTCCTTATACCATCGGTGGTGGCATCGGGCAAAGTAGACTATGTATGTATTTTCTTAACAAAGTTCATATCGGACAAGTCCAAGCCGGACTGTGGGATGATGAAACTAAACAAATCTGTAAAGAAAAAGGAATCCAACTATTATAAATACTGCCCTCAAGTGGGGGCTTTTTCTTTGCCTCACAACGGACATAAAAAAAGATTTACCTTGAAAACTAGCCCCTTATATGATAAAATTGACATATAAAACATAAAAATGAGGAGTGAAAAAATTATGAACGTTGATGCATTAAAAATGGCAAAACTGATTAGTGACGCAGATGACATTGTATTTTTAACTGGTGCTGGAGCATCAACAGCGAGTGGAATCCCTGATTACCGCTCAGTAGAAGGGTTGTACACAAATAGTGGTCTAAAAACACCAGAGTACCTACTATCAAAAAGTGCAATGCTTAACGATACAGCTGACTTTCACCAATTTATCAAACAACTCTATAACAAAAACGCAGCACCTAACATAATCCATGAAAAAATGGCTATGCTAGAAAAAACAAAAAATATAACAGTAATCACCCAAAACATCGATGGCCTGCATACACAAGCAGGAAGTAAAAACGTCATTGAATTTCACGGAACACTCACAAAATGCCACTGTGAAACTTGTGGAAGCAATGTCGTTGCACTTGACTTCTTAAACAGTTATACCCACGAACACTGCGGTGGCATCACTCGCCCAAATATCGTCTTATACGAAGAAAATATAAATTATAATAACATCGTAAAAGCTTACGACGCCTTATCCGTATCGAAAATCATTATAATAGTCGGCACAACCTTCCAAGTCCACCCCTTTGCGAGCTTAATAAACTATGCGCAAAAAAATGCCAAAATATTCATAATCAACCGTGAAGACATAACTCACGTGGTTGCATCCGCAAAATTTTTAGGCGACGCTGCTGAAGTCTTTAGCCTTCTAGTATGAAATAATTTAATATTTCCTAGGAAATAATTCACAATAAAGTCACTAATAGTTCACGAAAATGTCACAAAACACAGGAGCAGTTAAAAAATGGAATTTAGGTGCAAAAAAAAGCTGACGTTAAAAAATAATGCAAATCATTGTAACACTTATTATCATAATCACTCTAATGTTCAAAGCGAGACGAAAGCTTAAGTTTAAGTAGATATCGGCTATAAAAATGTGTACAATATTATCGGGATTATGTCGTCATTAGAAGAAATTGTACAATAATGACGAATTTTGAATGAAAAAGCACAGATTTCTATGTGCTTTTTTAAAATTTTATGGTATAATGTTATGGAACAATGTATTTAAGCTTAAATGTTTAGGAGGAATTACAAATGGGATTTATTAGAGCGTTTAAAGGAGCAATTGGCGGTACATTTGCTGATCAATGGTTAGATTTTCTAGGACCACGTACAGGGGTGCCTGCAACAGCTGCACTTTTTGAAGGTGTTCAAAAAGGACAAAATGCTGGTCGTGGAGCAAATAGAAAAGGAAGCGAAAATATAATTAGTAATGGTAGTCGCATTATTGTACCAGAAGGGACAGCGTTAATTACTATGCAAGATGGAGCAATTACTGGATTTATTGCAGAACCTGGTGGGTATACTTATACAACAGATGAGCAAAACTCGCAATCATTTTTTGCCGGTGATGGTATTATATCTTCTACGATTAAAACTTCATGGGAAAGATTTAAATTTGGTGGGATTCCAGCAACACAACAAACAGTATTCTACATTAACTTAAGAGAAATTCCAAACAATCGCTTTGGAACTCAATCAGAAATTTACTGGTTTGACTCATTTTTTAATACACAAGTTGGAGCAGTAACACGTGGGACTTATACAATGAGAATCGTTGATCCAATTCTTTTTATTAAGCAATTCGTTCCAGCAAAATATTTAATGCCAAATGCACCAATTTTTGATTTTGCGGACATGGATAACGACGCTGGAGCGCAACTATTTAGTGAAGTAGTAGGATCTTTAGCAGGAGCATTCTCAAATTATACAAATGATCCTGAAAAAGGAAATCAAATGGCAAGAATCCAAGGAGATTCTGTTGGATTTGGACAATCACTATCTCAAGCGGTTGAAGATAACTTCCAGTGGCAAACAGGGCGTGGGCTTCAAATTGAGCGCGTAGTAATTAAAGCGATTGAGTATGATGAAGGAACAAAAGCTTTAATGGCAAAAGTTCGTGAAGCAGATGCTATGGGTGGTGCTCGTGCAAATACATTTATGCAAATGTCAGCAGCACGTGGAATTGAAGCCATGGGAAGTAATCCAAATGGTGGTGGAGCAATGGGAATGGGCTTCATGAACATGGGAATGAATGCAGCAGGTGGTATGATGCAAGGCCTGCAACAACCTGTTGCTGCACAACAACCGATGTTTGATCCAATGACTGGTCAACCGCTACATCAACAACCTGTACAGCAACCAATGTTTGACCCTATGACAGGACAGCCATTACATCAACAACAAGCAGCGCCACAGCCAATGTTTGATCCTGTAACAGGTCAACCACTAGTAGGAACTGCGGCACCAGTAGCAAGCCAACCAGCTGCTGCGCCTGCTGATGATCCAGTAGCTAGATTAACAAAAATGAAGCAACTTCTTGATGCAGGAGTAATCTCACAAGAAGAATTTGATACAGCAAAAGCTCAAGTATTAGGATTTTAATAAAAAATTTCAAAGTAGCGTTAGATAAACTTTAGCGTTACTTTTGAATATTTGTTCTTAAAAATTTATGTAAACTCAAGTACATCTTAAAAGTAGGTGAAAAAACATGGAGAGCAAGGAATTAGAAGAATTAAGCAAGAAACTAGAAAATCAAACACAACAAACAGCGAATCAACAAACTCAAAGGCAAATGCAAACAGGCCATGGGCCAGGGCGAGGAGAAACTGTTGTTGTTGACACACATGGACAATTAGATGATGGACAAACTAAATGTGAAAAATGTGGCTCAACTGAAATATCATTAAATGTCGAAACACAAAAATTACGTTGTCACTGGTGTCGACATGAACAAACACCACCAAAATTTAACGAAGAAAAAATTGATATTTCCAAATTGCAAGGTCAAATAATTGGAAGTGGAGCAAGTGATGCAGTATTTAGTGAAACAGATGCTATAACGCTACAATGTACAAGTTGTGCAGCAGAGGTTATTATTGATACTGCTACATCAACACAGGCTCGTTGCCATTGGTGTAGAAATACACTATCGTTAAATAATAAAGTAGAAAATGGAGCAGTACCGGATAAAGTATTGCCATTTGAAACTAAAAAAGATATGGCTCGTATCGAGATTGAAAAATTTGTTAAAAAGCGCCAATTTTTCGCACACCCTACTTTTAAACAAGAATTTACAACAGAGAATATTATGGGAGTATACTTGCCATATATGGTTGTCGATGCAAATGTTAAAGCAAAATTTAAAGGTGAAGGTGAGGTCCTTTTAAGAACTTGGACTGAGTCAAGAACTGTAGGAAGTGGCAAAAATAGGCGAACTGTCACAACTAGGTATTATGATGCAGACCGTTACTCAATTGATCGTAATTTTGATATGACCGTAGAAGGTTTAACGATTGAATCGAATTCGCAAAAGTTGCAACACCGTAGTTCGGCGCAAACTAACAATGTCATTAATGCGATTAAGCCGTACAATTTAGAAAAAAGTATGCAGTGGAATTCGAATTTTATGACAGGCTACACTGCCCAAAAGCGGGATACAAATGTTGATGATTTAAAAGGGCTAGTTGAGGTTAAAATTAAAGATATCGCTAGACATAATATTCGCGATAGCATTAAAAGTTATGACCGTGGTGTGCGCTGGAAATCTGAAAAACTTGATGTTATTGGAAAGCAGTGGAAAGCTGCATATTTTCCAGTATGGTTATATAGTTACCAACAACCAAGTAAGCAAATTCATTATGTAGCTGTTAATGGGCAGACGCTAAAAACGATGGGGAGTGTTCCGATACATCAACCTAAATTATGGATGTTTTCTTTACTAATGGGAGTAATTGCAGCGATACTATTAGGACTTATAGTTGGAACAGAAGGAGCTATTGCGGCATTTTTGATCGGTTTATTTGGATTTTATTTTATTAATTATTCGAAATATAGAAATAAAGATGCAAGACATACTCACGAATTTAGTACGAAAGCAACAGTTAGAAATATGGTTCCAAGCGATAGCAGAACGAGAAAAATCAGACGCACTACATCAGCTTCAATGTCTGGAGATAATTCAACCGCTGTAAACTACAAAGGAACTTAAGCAAAAATTATATATAAATGGAGATAATGGAAAATGAATAATAACGAAAAATACAACACAGAAGACATTAAAAAAGGTGCACAAGATGCATTTAACGAAACAAAAGAAGTATTCAAAAATTTAGACGTAAAAAGTGAAGCGAAAGCAACAGAAGGATTTTTAAAAGATTTTATCAAAAATCCACTAGATGCAGTGAATACATCAGTAAGTGGTGGTTCTAAAAATTTCACATTAGCGGTTATTTTAGTGGCTATTTGGATTGCTGCAGCATTTATTATCCAGTTTGTCCAATTCGTGCGATTTAATCATGTTGGATTTTTATCAATAATCCAAGCAATCGTTGGACCTGCTCTTTCAATCATCGTTTTATCTGGAATAGTGATGGTCTTTAACAAAGATACAAACAAAAGCATAACAGACCTAATTACAATAATTACCATTACAAGAATCCCAATTATTGCTGTGACAGTCTTAAACATCCTATCGGTAATAAGCATCCAATTCTTTAGGTTAACTTCTCCTGTATCAACATTCGCATCAGTGATTTCTACGATTTTACTGTACTTTGCTGTAAAGAAAACATTGGGTGAGGAAAATGATAGCAAATTCTTCATAACATTTGCAAAAATTTATGGATTATTTGTTGTACTAAGGTTCTTACTAACGTTTTTAGAGATTGGAATATAAGATGAAAAGTTATCCTTTAGTTAGATATCGGATAACTTTTTGATATTTTTTCAAATGTTTTTACGGGTGGGGTGATAATTTAATGCCGAAGGAATATCTACGTAGTTTAGCAAAGCTTTGGGTAATTTAGGAAAAAACTGTTGTGTCAGGGGCTCTGAGAAGGTGAGATTTATGAAAATTTCTTGCAAAATTGCAATTTCTAGGAAATTTTTAACTTTTTAATGGTTTGAGGCAAAATGACTGAAATTGTGTGGTATAATGTTTAGGGGGCATAAAAAAAGCCACAAATCGTGGCCTAATTAAATATGAGGTGATTAGATTTCATCAGTGCGTTCGATAATTTTATCTACTAATCCATATTCTACGGCTTCTAAGGCGTTTAAGAATGTGTCTCGGTCGGTATCATTTTCGATTTTCTCGATCGGCTGATTTGAATTTTTTGCTAAGATATCGTTAAGTTTAGCTTTTGTTTTTAAGATGTGTTCAGCTACTATTGCAATGTCGCTTGCTTGTCCTTGAGCACCACCAAGTGGTTGATGTATCATAACCTCGCTATTAGGTAAAACAAAGCGTTTGCCTTTTGCTCCTGATGTTAAAAGTAGTGCCCCCATTGATGCAGCAATACCAATACAAATTGTTGATACTTCTGGTAAGATGTAATTCATTGTGTCATAAATTGCCATTCCAGCAGTAACTGAGCCACCTGGTGAGTTGATATATAAGTGGATGTCTTTCTCAGGATCCTCAGCTGCTAAAAATAGTAATTGTGCTACAATGATATTTGCTGTTGTGTCATCAATTGGACCGCTTAGCATAATAATGCGATCTTTTAACAGGCGTGAATAGATATCATAGGCGCGCTCACCAGCAGATGTTTTTTCTATAACAGTTGGTACTAAATAACTCATAAAATTTCTCTCCTTACAGCATGAAAATGTGTACTTATTTATTTTATCATAAAATGACTCACATAGCAAACATTATTAGCAATCTAAATTGGAGTATTTGAAATTTTAATCAGAAATTTTGCAACCTTTGTATAAAAATGTTATATCGTGCTCAAGAAAGTCATTTTTTTGATAAAAATTTATTTGTCCGATAATGTTAGTAGTAGTTGTAATGCCCGTTAGTGAAAAATTGTTTGCATAGCTATAAATAAAATCGAGTAGTTTAGATCCATTACCAAGTCGTCTAAATTCTTCGGCAATTACAAATTCATCAATACGAAGCTCATTAGTAGTGGACCATGTGCGAAGATGACAAAATGCAAAACCTATTACTTGATTTTTTTTAAGTAATAAAAATCCGACGAATCTAGGTCTGAAAATGAGTTCTTGGAGATAACTGCATGCACTCTCTAGGGTGAAATCACAGTTAAAATGGGAGTTGTTGTACTGTTTTATGATTAATTTTGCGCAATTAAGTAAATGATTTTCCTCATAGTAAACGATTTTCATTGTCAAATCTCCCCTGTAAAAAATTATTATTACTAAATATATGACTGCGCTAGTTAAAAGATGCGCACGAATAATGCAAAATATTTTAATGTTTTATTTGATTTTTTGCGCAATTTGTAGTATCATTGACATATGTGTTTTTCTTGTTACTTTTAAAGTAGCTTTGATTAAGAAAGGAAGTATTAGAAAATGGCTAAGAAGAAAAAAGAAGATATTAAATTACCTGAGCGCCTAACAGATGCCCAGGAGAGAAAAAAAGCATTAGAGAATGCACTAAAAAATATTGAAAAAGATTACGGAAAAGGTTCTGTAATGAGGCTTGGAGAAAAGAGTGATATTCAAATTGAAGTATCACAAACAGGTTCTATGCTACTTGATGCCGCACTTGGCGTAGGCGGTTATCCAAGAGGGAGAATTATTGAGGTTTATGGAGCTGAATCATCAGGAAAAACGACGTTAACTTTGCATGCTATTGCTGAAATGCAAAAAGCAGGCGGCACATGTGCCTTTATTGATGCAGAGCACGCTCTTGATCCTGTATATGCGAAAAAACTAGGTGTTAATACTGATGAGTTACTTATCTCTCAACCAGACAATGGTGAGCAGGCATTAGAGATCGCAGATGCGCTTGTCCGAAGTGGTGCGATCGATATGATTGTTGTCGATTCAGTTGCAGCGTTAGTTCCAAAAGCAGAAATTGATGGCGGTATGGGAGATCCTCATATGGCACTGCAAGCAAGGCTTATGTCGCAAGCTCTAAGAAAGTTATCTGGTCAAATTAATACAACTAAAACTGTTGCGATTTTTATTAACCAGATTCGTGTTAATATTGGTGCATATTCACCAAATGGGCAAGTACCAACTACAACTGCTGGTGGGCGAGCACTGAAATTTTACTCAACGATTCGCCTAGAAGTTAAAAAAGGTGAACAAATTAAAGAATCTAAAGATGTAATTGGAAATAAAACAAAAATCAAAGTTGTAAAAAATAAAGTAGCGCCTCCATTTAAAACAGTTGATCTTGATTTGATTTATGGAGAAGGGATTTCAGCACAAGGTGAGATTGTAACGCTTGGAGTTGATTTTGGATTAATAACAAAGAGTGGTTCATGGTATTCATATAAGGGTGAGAAGATTGGTCAAGGAATTGAGACCGCAAAAGAATTCTTTGCTGAAAATGAAGATGTTGCAAAGGAAGTTGAGCTTAAAATTCGTGAGGCTTTAGCAAACGGTGGTGTCGCTGAAAATATTCACGTGGACGATATTGATGATGAGCAAGATATGCAAAATGATGATGAATAAAATCAAAATAGATGTAGCCGAATGGTTTACGTCTTTTTGGCTTTATAAAACTTTAGCAAAGTAGGTGAGCTTAGTGCTATCACATTTATCAATTAGAAATATGGCAATTATTGAACAGCTGTCACTTGATTTAAGTGATAAAATGACAGTTTTAACAGGAGAAACAGGGGCAGGAAAGTCAATTATCATTGATTCGATTTCTCTTCTTTTAGGAGAACGTGCACGAGCTGATGTAATAAGACATAATGAGGATAAGGCAATAATTGAGGCTGTGTTTAAACTTCCAAATAAAACAGGGATAATGCAATTTTTAGCTGATAATGAAATTGACTATGACGAGGATGAAGGGTTAATCATTAAGCGAACTATTAAAAAAGTAGGGGGCTCACAAGTTAGAGTAAATGGTTCAATTATTACGGTTAATCAGTTAAAAGAACTTGGAAACATGTTAATTGATATTCATGTTCAGCACGATAGCTTTAGATTATTTCAGCCTGAAAAGTATTATGGACTCCTTGATAATCTAGTACAAAATGATAAAATCATTTTATTGCGACAGGCGTATTTGGACGTGTTAAAGTCATATCAACAAGCAAAAAAAGAACTGAAATCATTTCAAAAAAAATCTAAAGATACTGAGGATCAGCTATACAAATTAAAAGCAGAAAAAGAAGAATTATCAGCTGCAAATTTAATTAATGGTGAGTATGAAGAATTAGTAGCTAAGCGTGATATGATGTCCTCAAGCGATGAATTACACTCGATTTTTGAAGAAATACTTCAATCAACTGATGATGATGACGCCGCACTTGAGCAACTTTATCCAGTTTTAACGCTAGTTGAGGAGTTGATTGAGATATACCCACTCCTCTCACCTCTTAAAGCGCAATTTAACGATATATACTACAATTTAGAAGATTTCATTGCTACAATGAAAAAAGAGAAAAATAATCTTGATTATGATCCAAGTGAGCTTGAAGTAATTGAAGAAAGAATTGCGTTAATGCGACGCCTAGAGCGGAAATATCAGATGGAAATTTCAGAATTAATACTCCACGAACAAAATATTACTGCCCAAATTAATCAATTTGAAAATATAGAAGAGTATGAACAGGATCTCATTAATGAATTGGAAAAATTTCATTCGCAACTGATAGAACGTGGCGAAATTTTAAATGACGCAAGAATGTCAATTGCTGGACGCGTGAAAAAAGCATTAATAAAGGAACTACAAGATTTAAAGCTTCCTAATGCCCAATTTGATGTTTCATTTACGAGGGTTGATACAAGTGATTTTATAAGTGGAAATTATTCGTCAAATGGACTTTATGAAATAGATTTGTTATTATCAACCAACAAAGGTGAACCGTCAAAACCGCTAAATAAAGTTGCCTCAGGCGGGGAATTGTCGCGAATCATGCTTGCGTTAAAGTCGATTTTAAATCGTGGGCAACTTATTTCAACGATTATTTTTGATGAAATTGATACTGGTGTTAGTGGACAAGTTGCGACAAGCATTGGTGCGAAAATGCGTGAAATATCATCATATAAGCAAGTATTATGCATCACTCATTTGCCACAGGTAGCCTCATACGCGCATCAGCATTTACATGTGAGTAAGTCCGATAGTAAGGGCCGAACAACGACTTCAGTGTCTTATCTTGAAGGTGAGGATCGCGTCCGTGAGATTGCAGTAATGATGAGTGATGAAAAAGTAACAGAAGCATCACTAAATAATGCAAGAGAAA
>JGI24703J35330_11748088_pt1 | contig 10520 bp, 10 predicted proteins | sample TergutNt197P1_FD_35330 | JGI IMG/M metagenome (IMG submission 35330) | reverse complement strand
CCACTTGGCTTCCTCTTTGGCAAAAACAGGATACCACATTTTGGACTTAGGGGCGTTTGTTTTTTGGTTTTTTACACGAACTTTGGACTGTCAAGCTTGTAAGTTGTTGTACATTGTATACAATGCTAACATGCCCTAGTAATGCGGACAACCAAGTCACTCATATCAATGATATGGTGATTTTATGGAAAATTCTGCGGAAAATCTCAACAAAAAAATACATATAGCATACAATGATAATGGCAAAAGTTTTGAAGAATTGCTTGCGGAAGGAATAAAACAAGTCAATCTTCAAAACATTCAAGAGCAGATAATCACAAACGCCGAAGTGTGGAAACAATATCATCAAAAACAGCCTCAAACCTCGTATCATCCTCTTTTGTCCTCTTCGCCGGCCCTTTAGTCCGTCCTCCGCTCCGACGCACCTTTTGTCCAATGTGTCGTTCCATGAGTAACTTATCCATGTTATCATCCGTAAAAATCATTCCGTTTGGATTAACCGCTCGCGCTCCTTTTCCAATCACCATAGCCGCAAGCCCATAATCCTGCGTAACAACAATATCCTCTCGCGACAGCAAGCCCATAAGCGCGTAATCCACACTGTCGGCGGCTTTATCAACAGTTATAATTGTGCTGTAACCGTCGTGTAATTCATGCGATGTGTCAGTCAGCATTGTAACGGGAATGTTGCTTTTTTTCGCCAATCGCACAATAATTTTCTTCACGGGACAAGCATCGGCATCAACCAAAATTTTCATATCCCAACCCTCTCGCACTCTTCCCCAAGCGGGCATGTATCACATAAAGGCTTACTTTTCCGGCAATAATCCTTGCAATTATAAACAATCATGGCATGATAATTATTATAAATATCCACACTTCGCGGCAAATTTCCCTCAAAATGCGCTTTAACCGCATCATATCCCTTCCCGGCATCAATCGAATAACGCGCACAAAGCCGCATTGTGTAAGCATCAATCACAAAAGTCGGAAAGCCGAAAGCGTACAGCAAAATTGAATCGGCAGTCTCCTTGCCCACGCCTTTCACCGAAAGCAAGTCGGGACGCAGCTTTTCAAGCCGCTCACGTCGGACAACTGACACATCAAAATCATATCTTCCAAACCATTCCGTCATCGCTTTTAAATACGCCGCCTTCTGATTAAAAAATCCGGCGGAACGGATAATGTTAGCAAGTTCTGTCATATCTGACTCAAGCACAAATTGCGGCGTAAGGTTATCGCCAAAGTCAGCAATCGCCTTCTCGACATTGCTCCATGCCGTATTCTGCGTAAGCACCGCGCCAACCATCACTTCATACGGAGTCTTTGCCGGCCACCATTTCAAATTACCGTAATGCGCAAGCAATTTTTCATAAATTGAAAAAACAACAGTTCTCATAAACTATCACCATTTCGAGTCAGGTCATTTAGGCATGATTCTGCATCGACTTTCGGAAGTTTTTTATTTTCAAAAATGTTTTCCAACCACTTTACATAGCCGTTTGGGGTTTCACTTTCTCTCGATAGTAAATCAAACAAAAAAAACGCGACAGGCGTGCAATCATCATATTCGTAACGTATTTTTGTCAACAATTTTCGTTTGCTCTCCCCATTATGCTTCAAGCGCAGATAGTATTCTGCCGCCATAACAAATTCTTCTTCGTCTCCCGATTGCATTTCACCCGTTAAAATTCCATGTTTTTCGGCGAGATACGGGTCACTTTTTACATATTCAAGGTATAGATTTGTTACTTTTTCGGTAGCAAATCCATGCATCAGCTCGTGGCAAATCATGCCCACGCCCTCGCCGCCGCCGATGTTTTCCAAAAATTTTCCGCCGTATAAAGAAAAAGCAACCGGATAACTAAGCGCGGATACATATATTTTCACATCACCAATCGGCGGACATTGCTTCAATTTTTGAATATCCGCCGATATGCAATCCAGCTTTACTTCACGATAAACTGTCTCTTTTTCATGTATTTTCTCCTGAATCAAAGGGAATAAATCGTTTTCCCACAACTTTTCAAACCCTGCATTTTTTATAATTTCTATGTTTTCCGCATATGTTGCGGCCAAACCTTCCGCGAGATAGTCAAGTGCCGGAAACAAATAAGATGCGGTAAATCCGTCGCAGACTTTTGATTGCACCGTGCTTCGGAATTTTTCTGCATCTTTAAATAATTGAGCCAATTCGTCAAGCGACATCGAATCAAAGTGCGCGTTATCTGCAAAGGTTGTGAGCGCGAGACATAATGTTGAGCCGCTTATAAACTCGCTACCGAGTTTATCACCGCATAAACGGTTGATTTTAGTGATAAATTCGAACTGTTTTGGGTGAGTTTTGTCGTGCAAAAATCTATGCTCAAAATAGCAAATTGCATCTAATGCCATGCTTGGCATTACTGTAATTTTGGGCACGTCGTCAGCTCCTCCGCATTCACAGCCGTCAACTCTGCGTCGGCACGTTCTTCCATGAAGCGGATGATTTCATCAAGCGAATTGCGCCGATGCGCGGCGTCACCTGACACAACGGCTATGCCGATTGTCAGCGTTTGCAAAACGTCCTGTGTATCAATTTCCGCTATCGACACATTGAATTTGTGGCGTGTTTTCTCGATAAGACTTCTGCGAACCTGCCGTTTGTCCTTCAGGGAGGTCGCCTGTGGAATGTAAAATGTCAGTTCTGCCGATAATGTAAAACCGGACATCATGGATGCTTCTCCATCACTTGCCAATTCACACCAAAGCGGTCGATGACAGAACCATAGAGCATTGACCAGAATGTGGTGCTTAGCGGCTCTTCTACTTTGCCTCCCTCTGCCAGTTTATTAAAAGTTGCTCGCACTTCTTCCGTTGTGTCATAAACAATGATGTACGAAAAATGTCCGAACGGTAACGGGGTTTCTGCGCCGTCTGTCAACGACATTTTTGTGCCGCGGATAAACACTTCCGAATGCATAACAAAACTCGGCGGCAATTCGCTCATACCGCTGTCCGGCGGCGCGTCTTTGGCATAGTTTATTTCCTTAACCTCCGCGCCTAGTGCGTCTTTGTAAAACGCGATTGCTTCATCACAGTTTCCGTTAAAATGAATTGTTGGAATTAGCATGAAATCTCTCCTCATCTAAATTTGTAATTCATTTAACTTTCGCTTTCTCTCGCGATAATCGGGCAAAACGGCCTCGACAATCGCCCAAAATCGCTCGGAGTGATTCATTTCTGTCAGGTGCGCCAGTTCGTGTACTACAACGTAATCTATGACGGCGTCGTCTGCCAAAATCAGCCTCCACGAGAAATTTATGCTTCCGCGCGACGAGCAACTGCCCCATCGTTTCATTGCGGAGGTTATTTTTACGGCGGTCGGAGCTACGCCCATTTGTGCTGCGAACAGGGCGACACGCTTTGGAATGTGGGCTTTTGCGAGAGTTTTGTAATGTTTGATTTCGTCGGATGTGAGTGTTATTTTTCGCTCGACGATTGCTTGCTGTTTTGAAAGGGTTTTCTGAATCCAATTGTTCTTCGACAAAACAAAGTTATCAATCCAACACATCGGCACACGATGCGGCGCGCGGACTTCAACTTCGCCGTCTTTGATATAAATTGCGACTGTTTTTCGGGCGGAGCGGGTTAATGTGTAGTTAATCACGGCTTTTTTTCGTTTGGGCGCGCAATGTCCGTAAATAAAATCCCATTGAGATGGTCAATTTCGTGGCAAAATGTCGCCGCCAAAAATCCTTCTGCCGTTAGCAAAATCGGCTTGCCCTGCCTGTCGAGGGCGGAAACGGTAACTTCTTTGGGGCGCACAACGTAGCCCTGCGGCGAATCGGGGGCAATTGAGCCTTCCAAAACGTCCTGCGTTTCGGGGCTTGTCTGCGTTATTTCGGGGTTAATCAGCTCAATGGTCAGCTCGGTTGTGCCGTCGCTTTCAAGCACAACAACCGCCCGTTTTAACACGCCGACATGAACCGCCGCGCATCCGTACCCCCTTACGCGCTCAAGCGTGTCGCGCATATCGTCCAAAAGCGTCCACAGGCGTTCGTCGAATTTTGTAATCGACTTGCTTGTTTTGCGAAACAACGGGTCGCTCCAATTTGTAATGCTTCTGATTGCCATATTATTCCCTCCGAGTGGAGTATAGCCTAAAAATCGGGGGATTTCAAGCAAATAATACGACGGGAAAAAAATGAGTCGGCGAGTGTCACTCGCCGACTCATTTTTTTCGTGGGCCGGGAAATTATTGACTTCCCCAAGCTAATATGATATAAAACGCCGATAACAGGCTTGAAAAAAATATCAAAATATAAGCGATGAGGGGATGTTATGTATGTTTAGCAATATGAAAATTAAGTACAAAATGGCGTTTGGGTTTCTTATAGTTATAGCCATCGGCGCTGTTATAGCCATATATACCTTAAACAACATAAGGCGGATTGACCGGGATTATACACAACTGATGAACACAAACGAGCGTGTATATATAATCTTGCAAATCCCTACAGACATTGCAGATTTGCGGCGGCTTATTACCACTGTTGCTTTTAGGACGGGACAATTGGAGTTTTTGCCCAATTTAGAGAGGGACATAAACCAAGTACACGCAAGCTATATCAGCCGCATTAACGATTTTAGGGCAAGCGTAGCTTCCGATTCGCAACTAAGCCCGGAAGCCCGAGAACACTACTTTGGACAGATGGACGAACTGGAGCGTTTAGTCAACTACTACATCTCGGACATTGTAGTGCCGACACTTGCGGCTGCTCATATTAATGACATTGATACTGTTCTTTCCTTTGGGGTCGCGGGTGTCCCGGTTGTTGCGGCAATGACTGAAATTTACGCTGCAATAATAGAAGATTCAATGTCACACGTTAGAGATACCCATGTTTTGCTTAATACTCAAGCCGTTAATGCGAGAAATATCAGTTTAGCAATGTGTTTTATCGGTCTTGCAATCGCGATTATCGTGTCAATCTCAATAACCCTAAGTGTGTCTCGCCCAATAAACAAAATCACCAATGTTCTCAAGGACGTTTCTGCCGGAAAACTTAATACAAACATTGACAGAGCAAACATTTCAAAGAACGAAATAGGGGTGCTGACCCAAGGTGTATGTGTACTTGCAGATGTCATCAGAGATATTGTTGATGATTTGAACGTTGCCTATGAAATTTATATGGTTCAAGGCGACAGCAAATACCAAATAAACACCGACAAATACCAAAACGCTTTCAAAGAAGTAATACAGAAAACGAACGACACTTATGAAGAAGTAACGTTCACCATCATGAACGCTGTTGACGCGCTTAATCAAATAAGCGTCGGTAATTTTGACGTAAATGTTCACGAAGAGGGGATGGACGGCGATTGGGCGGCACAGCCGCAAGCAATTCATGCAGTTATCGCTAATCTGAAAGGCGTCAGCACCGAAATAAACGCTATGACTGAAGCAGCAGCAGTTAAAGGCGATTTGGACTTCAAAACAGATGCAGAAAAGTATAGCGGTGACTGGAAAAAGATTATGGAGGGGCTGAATCAAGTCGCAGAAGCCGTGGATACACCGCTTAAAGTAATATATTTGTCTTTGGAAGAAATGAAGCAGGGCAATTTTAATTTATCCGATATTGATAACAAAATTGCCGCAAGTGGCCTTGACGCAAACGTAGAAAATTACGGAGGTATGTTTGGGGAAATAATGAGATTTTTTAATGTTACTCTCGAAGCCACAGAATCCTACATCAGCGAACTTGAACGTGTTTTGGCGCGAATGGCAGAAGGAGATTTGCGTAATAAAATTGAGCGTGAGTATGTTGGTTCTTTTGATTTAATCAAGCGTTCCGTAAATAATATTAACAGCAAACTCAACAAAACAATGTCGGAAATTTCAGTTGCCGCTGAACAAGTATTATCGGGGGCAAATCAAATTTCCACCAGCGCAAATGATTTAGCAAGCGGCGCGCAAGAGCAAGCAAGCTCTGTGCAAGAACTTAACGCAACCATAGACATAATTAACCAACAAACCCGACAAAAAGCTGAAAATGCATCAACCGCAAATGAACTCTCCGCTAAATCTGCCCTCAATGCTAGAGAGGGCAACGATGCAATGAAGCAGACGGTGGATGCCATGTCGCAGATAAAAGAATCGTCCGACAGCATATCCAAAATAATCAAGACGATTCAAGATATAGCGTTTCAAACTAATCTGCTTGCGCTTAACGCATCGGTAGAAGCGGCAAGGGCTGCCGAACATGGTAAAGGTTTTGCTGTTGTGGCAGACGAGGTGCGCACCCTTGCAGGGCGAAGCCAAGATGCCGCCAACGAGACAACAATGCTTATCCAAGATTCTATCAGCCGTGTAGAATCCGGCTCGGCCATTGCGGAAACTACGTCCGAATCACTGGATTCTATCGTAGCAAGTGCCGGTGAAGTTTCAAAAATTGTAGACGGAATTTATGCCGCGTCAACAGAACAAGCAGAAGCTATCGGACAGATTAGTGACGGACTTGAACAAATATCAAGAGTGACACAAAGCAATTCGGCCGTGTCCGAAGAAACAGCGGCGTCGGCAGAAGAACTTAACTCGCAAGTCGAGGTGCTTAAACAGTTGGTTTCGTATTTTAAACTGTAGTTGCAAGTGCAGTTTGGAAGGGCGGCAATGAGCATGGAAAGAGCGAAAAAGACAATTTGACAGGGAAAAAATGCGTTATCCAATGTGTTGACAATTTATCAAACTATATCGGAGGAGAAAACCATGCCACAAAGAAAAGACATTAAAAAAATCCTGATTATCGGGTCGGGGCCGATTGTAATCGGGCAGGCCTGCGAGTTTGACTACTCGGGAACTCAGGCGTGTCAGGCACTTAAAAGCCTGGGATACACGGTGGTTCTTGTAAATTCGAACCCCGCCACAATTATGACAGACCCCGAAATGGCTGATATCACGTACATCGAGCCCCTGAATCGGTCGCGGCTTACGGAAATTATTGCGAAAGAGCGGCCTTGCGCACTGCTGCCGAACTGCGGCGGGCAAACCGCGTTAAACCTCGCGATGGAGCTTGAAAAAGCGGGCGTTTTCGCGCAGTACGGCGTGGAGGTAATCGGCATAAATCTCGGCGCGATTGAGCGCGGCGAGGACAGGATTATTTTCAAGGAAATGATGGAGGAACTCGGCGTTGAAATGGCGCGTTCGTCGCCGGCGTACAGCGTGGACGAGGCGTTGAATATCGCAAAAGAACTGGGCTATCCCTGCGTTGTGCGCCCCGCGTACACAATGGGCGGCGCAGGCGGCGGAATTTGCTACAGCGAGGCAGAGCTTCGCGAAATCGCCGGGCGCGGCATTAACGCGTCGATTATAAATCAGGTGCTTATCGAGGAAAGCATACTCGGCTGGGAGGAGCTTGAAGTCGAGGTTGTGCGGGATTTTACGGATTGTTGCATCGCGATTTGCTGTATCGAAAACGTTGACCCCATGGGCGTGCATACCGGCGATTCAATTTGCGTCGCTCCGATGTTAAATGTTTCCGAAGGTGTTAAGGCGCGGCTCGAAGAAGCGGCGTTCAAAGTCGTTCGAAAAGTCGGCGTAATCGGCGGATGCAACTGCCAATTTGCCTATAATCCCAAGGATGACCGCATCGTTATTATCGAAATAAATCCGCGTACATCGCGTTCGTCCGCGCTTGCCTCGAAGGCAACGGGCTTCCCGATTGCGCGTGTTTCCGCGCTTCTTGCGGCGGGCTTGACCCTCGCCGATTTGCCCCATTATAAATACGGAACGCTGGATAAATACCAATTTTCGGGCGATTACACCGTCGTAAAATTCCCGCGCTTCGCCTTTGAAAAATTTCCCGGCGCGAAAGACGCTCTCGGCACTCAAATGAAGGCCGTCGGCGAGGTCATGAGCATCGGCAAGAATTTCAAGGAAGCCCTGCAAAAAGCGGTTCGCTCGCTTGAAATCGGGCGAAGCGGGCTTGGATTCGCGAAAGATTTTAACTTCCTTACGAAGGACGAGCTTTTTGCCAAACTTGAACGCCCAAACAGCGAGCGCATGTTTATAATCTACGAACTGCTTCGCAAAGGCGTTACGGTGGACGAGCTGTTTTCCCTTGTAAAAATCAAACCGTTTTTCCTCGACGCGATAAAGGAACTTGTTGACCTCGAGGAGGAAATTTTAAAATACCGCAAGAAGCCGCTTCCCGGCGGCGATGCCGTGAAAAATCCGCAAACCGCGCCCGCAGGCAAAGTGCTTCCCGACGATTTGTTGCTTCGCGCGAAACGCGACGGCTTCTCCGACAAAAATATCGCGTGGCTTCTATATATTCCCGAAACCGACGTTGCCGCACAGCGTGAAGGGCTGATTACAAAGGGCTTTGAGGCGATTCAAGTTTCCGGCGCGGACAACGAGTATTATTATTTTTCGACGTATTTGACCAACAATCCTTTGCCTCGCCCCGCGAACTCGAACCCGAAAAAGGCGATGATTCTCGGCGGCGGGCCGAATCGTATCGGGCAGGGCATCGAGTTCGATTATTGCTGTGTTCACGCGACTTATGCACTGCGCGATTTGGGCTTTGAAACCGTTATGGTGAACTGTAATCCCTCGACGGTTTCGACGGATTACGACACCGCCGACAGGCTTTATTTCGAGCCGCTTACGGTAGAGGATGTTCTCGCCATCGTGAAATACGAAAATCCGATGGGCGTTGTTGTGCAATTCGGCGGGCAAACGCCGCTTAATATTGCGCAACAATTGAAGGCACTGGGCGTTCCGATTCTCGGCACACCGCCGGAAATAATCGCCACAGCCGAAGATAGGGATTTGTTCCGCGAAATGATGGAAAAATTAAATATCCCGATGCCCGAAAGCGGCATGGCAAAAACCGTGGACGAGGCTCTCGCTGTCGCAAAAGCCATTGGTTTCCCGCTAATCGTGCGGCCTTCGTATGTACTCGGCGGCGCGGGCATGGCAATTGTTTACAACAACGACGCGCTTACGGATTACATGAAAAACGCGATTAAAAACGCTGTTGCCGACGAAGAGATGGCACCGATTCTCATCGACCGTTTCCTCGAACGCGCACTTGAATGCGAAGCCGACGCGATTTCCGACGGCAACGACGTTTTCGTTCCCGCAATAATCGAACACATCGAAAACACGGGCATACATTCCGGCGACAGCGGATGTACAATCCCGCACATTTCAATCCCCGACGCCGCCGTCGCGACAATTAACGAATACTCGCAAAAAATCGCGCACGAACTCGGCGTAATCGGATTAATGAACATCCAGTACGCCATCGAGGCGAAAACGGGCAAGGTTTATGTAATCGAGGCGAATCCGCGTGCGTCGCGGACGGTGCCGCTTGTTTCGAAAGTATGCAACATTCAGATGGCAAAGCTGGCGATGAGCGTGATGATTCAGGCGGCTGCGAACACGGTTTCCGGCTCGGACGCTTTAGCCGCGCAAATTGATTTGACGGAGCTGAAACCCGCAAAAGTTAATTATTTCGGCGTAAAAGAATCGGTCTTCCCGTTCAATATGTTTCACGAAGTTGACCCTGTTTTGGGGCCGGAAATGCGCTCTACCGGAGAAGTTTTGGGCATGGCGCAAAGTTTCACGGGGGCGTTCGCACTTGCGCAAGAGGGCGCGAAATGCCCGATTCCCAAGGTCGGCACGGTTTTGATTTCGTTCAGCGAAGCGTATTATCGCGACCTGCCGAAAATCGCGCGCGACTTACAGCGGCTCGGTTTCGGCCTAATCGCCACGGCAAACACACACAAAGAACTCGAACACGCGGGCATTCCGTCGCGTCCGATTTGCGAACTCCTCGACATGGACGCAAACCAGCCTATCGCGGATTTAATCATGGACGGCACGATAAGCATGGTCGTGAACACGCCGGGCGGCTCGATTCACAGCATGGGGCCGAACATCCGCCGCGCCGCGATTCGCAAGTCCATTCCAATGTACACCACGCCGGAAATGGTAACGGCAGTAATCAACGCCATCCGCGAACGCAGCAAACAACCGTCGGCGGTTAAGAGTTTGCAGGAATATCACGGCAAGGCGTAAAGTACGCCCTTCGTTGGTCGCAAAAAACATACGAAAATACGAAGGAGTAAACACAATGTCGCAATATCGCAATGTATTGTCCTGGCTCGAAACCAAGTATTTGCATCCCGCGGCGCAAATTACGAAACGCGCTGTCGAGAACGCGAACAAAAACGAAAAAGCACCGGAGCCGAGTAATTACGCCGAGCTGAAAGATATCGAAAACTTACTGGAGGAGGCCTTAATCTACGTTCGCGAGCATCAAAAGTAACCGATAATTCCATGAAAATGGTAGGCTCGGCGAAGGTCAGGGTGAAAATACGACGGGAAAAAATGAGTCGGCGAGTGACACTCGCCGACTCGTTTTTTTTATGGGCTAGTGTTGCCCTTTGTAAATACACCGACCAATAAATTATAGAACATAATCAAAAAAAGGTGTAAACTGTCCATAAAAAAGGACAATGAAAATGGC
>JGI24703J35330_11748089_pt1 | contig 10543 bp, 9 predicted proteins | sample TergutNt197P1_FD_35330 | JGI IMG/M metagenome (IMG submission 35330) | reverse complement strand
TTAGGCGAGGAGGCGCGAACGCCGCATAACGGAACATCTGCAAGTTCGCGCCGACAAAGCATAACGGAAAAAGCGGCGCGCAGATGCCCAAATGGGGGTTTCGGAGGTTGCCTCCATTTATGCCGAAGGCATGTCGAAAAACATTGAGGTTGCAATGAAGACAATGAAGAAAAAATACTTATTATTAATAACTGTATATGCGATGTTTTTCGCGCTGGGTATGCCCGACGGTGCATTTGGGGTGGCGTGGCCGCGCATTCGTTATGAGATGGGGCTTCCGCTTGAGCGGGCGGCGGTTTTAATTGTTGCGCACAGTATTTTTTACTCTCTTTCCGGGTGGCAGACGGGGCGGCTTGCTTCGGTTTTCAGGTTGGAACGAATAAGCAGTTTTGGTCTTGGGGTAATTTTGGCGGGCATTCTTGGGTTTTCTTTTTCGCCCAATTTTTTTTGGCTGGCGGTTTCAACTGCTGTTTTGGGCGTGGGCATGGGTACGGTTGATTCGGGGATTAATGCCTTTACGGCAAAACGGCTTTCGGCGCGGCACATGAGCTGGCTTCATTGTTTTTGGGGGCTTGGCGGCGCGGTTAGCCCGATTATTGTGTCGCAGATGATTGTTTTTTACGATTGGCGTTTGGGATACAGGGTTATTTTTGCAATCCAGGCGGCGGTGGCTTTTTTTGCGGTGGCCAGTATTGCAAAGGGCTATTGGGCAGCCGGCGAAGGAGAAGCAAAGTGCGACGCCGCAAAAAAACCCGTTGCCAAGGCATTTTTGAAGGCACGAAAATTTCAGGTTATGCAGTGGCTGATTTTTTTCATATACACCGCGTTCGAGTATTCAATTACGTTTTGGACACCCGTTGTGCTTTACGAAGCGCGGGGGCTTGAAATTGATATTGTGGGCGTCTATGCATCGGTTTACTTGGGGTTTATGGTAATTGGTCGATTCTTGTTCGGGTACGCGGCGCGTAAAATTTCCGTTGCAGCTGCAATAAGGATTGGGCTGACAATCGCTGCTGCGGGGCTTTTTGTGTTGGCAGTTTCAAACAATATTGCAGGCTCTGCATTAATTGGCTTTGGTTTCGCGCCTGTTTTCCCCTGCCTTATGCACGCAACAAAGAGTCGCTTCGACCCCGCGCTGCTTTCAAAATTGGTAGGGCTTCAAATTGCGGCAACCGGAGCGGGCGTTATTTTAAGCGCGCTTGCAATGGGGCAAATTCTCACCCGCGTTTCACCGGAAGCTTTGTTTCCCGTGGTACTTGGTTGCGTGGTTTTTGCCTTTGCCCTGAATGAAATCATCGAGTGGAATTTAATTAATGTAAGGAAATAAACTTTACAATTCCCTTACGAAGGGGTTTCAAGATGAAGAATAAATTTCATGAATCCATTTGTGCCGAAGGCATGCCTAAAAAGATGAAGAATGAAGCAAAAACAGTTTTGGTAACAGGCTCGGCTCGCGGAATCGGTTTTGCGATTGCAGAAGCGTTTGTAAGGCGCGGAAACAAAGTTGTGCTTAATTGCCGCGAAGACATTGCGCAACTGGAAAAAGCAACGGACGAATTGCGCCGCATTTCTTTGTCGGAAGAATATGTAACAGGAATCTGCGCCGATGTTTCAGATTATAACGCCTGCGCTTTAATGTTTTCTCGTGTTGCGGAAGATTTTGGGCAGGTTGAAATTTTGGTTAACAACGCAGGTTCGGCTTATTTTGGGCTTTTTGCCCAAATGAATTTATGTGAAATGCAGACAGTAATTTCTGCAAATCTTATGGGTACGATAAACTGCTCGCATTTGGCTGTTCCGGGCATGATAAGCAAAAAATCCGGAAATATCATAAACATTACGTCCATACAGGGGATAACAGGGGCATCTTGCGAAGCCGTTTATTCAGCCGCAAAAGCAGGGGTGAACGGCCTTACAAAATCCCTTGCAAAAGAGCTTGCGCCGTCGGGGGTTCGCGTAAACGCAATAGCTTGCGGCGCGTTCGATACCCGCATGAACGCCCGCTTATCCGCAAACGAAAAAAACGCCTTCGCAGAAAGCGTTCCAATGGGGCGTTTCGGCAAGCCCCCGGAAGCCGCCGAACTCGCAGTTTTCCTCGCCTCTGACGCCGCAAGTTATCTTACCGGGCAAATAATCCCGCTGGATGGCGGGATTGTGTAATAGGCATTGGCGATAAAAATACTTGTGCTGATGGTTCTGCTTTTTTAACGCGAATCAAGGGTAGGAAATAACGCTTCGCCTATGCCTTGTAAGCGGGTTCGCTAATATTTTTGAAATCTTGATTCGCGTTTTTAATGTTGATGTCTTCTTATATAGGTCAATGCCTTTTCAAGCAGATGCTCTAAATCCTTTAATTCTGCATAGTTTCCTGTATCAGGAGCGGTTTCGTCCACGTCAGTACCCTCTACAACTTGTTTTGTTATTGCAATAGCCGGGGTTAAATATTCAGTTTCCAACCAAGATAAAACGTTTCTATATTGTGGCATAACCTCACCGCCTTTTGTATAGCATACCACGGCATTAGGATAAATACAACCAATTTAAGGCGGTCTTTTTGCCGCAATCCTGCGACGCAGAAAACCTTGCGTGCCACTTTTACCGTTATGCTTTGTCGGCACTAACTTGCAGAATCTCTCCGTTATGCGGCGCTCGCGCCTCCTCGCCTAACGAAAAAATCGGCGGCACAGCTTCCAAAAGCGGGTTTTCAGAGGTCGCAATTTCTGCATCTGCCGGTTCAATAATTGTTGCCGCGGCAACAATTTCGCATTCTTCGGCGCGATTGCCGTCGGCTTTGGTTATGGTTACGACAAGATTTCTGAAGGTGAAGGAGTCGCCCTCCTCGGGGATACGAAGCAACTCGTCCATAATCCAACCGCAAACGGTGTTGGATTCCGATTCAGCTTCGATGTCGAAGTATTCAAACATTTTGTCAATTGGTGCAGTGCCCAGTATTCGGTGCCTGTTTTCACCAAGGGAAAGGAAATCTTCGGTTACTACGTCGGTTTCGTCCCAAATATCACCAACAAGTTGTTCCAATATATCTTCCATTGTCACAAGCCCCTCTGTGCCGCCGTATTCGTCGGCAACGATGGCCATGTGGCTTTTTTCTTTTTTCAGCAAAGTAAGAACGTCTGTGACGGGTGCGCCCGTTACGGTAAAAACGGCGGGCGTCATAATGTCTGCAAGGGTTACGGGGTTTTCGCCGGCACTTGTTGCCATGCATTTTAGGAAATCGCGCAAATGGACGATTCCCCTAACCTTGTCGAGAGAGTCTTCAACAACGGGCATTCGTGAATAACCGCTTTCGAGGAACAGCTCCGCTACCTCGTCTATGCTCGCGCCTATGGGAATGCTTGCGATTTTTACACGCGGCGTAATAATTTCCCACGCAGAAACATCGTTGAATGCAATTGCGTTTGTAATCAGCGTAGAGTCGTCTTCGTTGATAGTGCCGCTTTTTTCTGCTTCCTCCACCATGAAAGTAAGCTCTTGTTCAAGCAGGTTTTGGGCAGATTGCTCGCTGTCTGATTCATCTTCCTTTGAAGAAATTGACACGCTTATACGGTTACGCAACCGGGTGATGCCGCGGTTTACGGGCCAAAGCATAGTCATAAGCACACGAAGGGACGGGCCGCAAAAAAGTGCGACCTTCTCCGGGGATTCCTTTGCAAAACTTTTTGGCAAAATATCCCCGAAAACAATAACAAACACACTTATTACAATTGTAGAAATAATGTATCCGTAATCGGGTATAAGCCGGATAAACATGGACGCACCAACCGTTGCCGATGTAATTGCCACAAAGTTGTTGCAGATTAGCACCGTGGAAATAAGCTCGTTGAAGTGGTTCTCGTAAAGGTTTACAACAAGCTGCGCTTTCCTGCCGCGCTTTCCGCCACTTTCCGCCAAATTGTTAATCCTTGCCCGCGACAACGACGAAAAGGCCATCTCTGCCGCGCTGAAATAAGACCCCAGCGACAGCAGGAAGACCAAATTTATAAACATTATAAGAACCACCGGTTCCATGAATAAAATCCTTTCCCAAACCTACATATTATAAAGTATGAAACTGTTTGCTTATGTAGTATAACGGAAATCTATTCCGTTGCCAAATTTAAATAAATGGCAACCTCCGAAAACCCGCTATGGGCAGCTGCGCCGCCGAATTTTTCGTTAGCCTTACCCCGTTTCGGATAAATCAATGTATAAATGCCCGAATTCTTCAATAAAATCTTTGCGGCCGCGCAGGTTATCGCCCAGCAGAATTTCAAACATTTCCTGCGTACGTTCGGCATCGGTGAGGATTACCTGAACCAGCCGGCGCGTGGCGGGGTTCATGGTGGTTTGCCACATCATTTCGGGTTCGTTTTCGCCCAAGCCTTTCGAGCGTTGGATATGTGCTTTTTGTTTACTTTTTTCCGCATTTGCCAAAATCTCGTTCTTTTCGTGTTCTGTGTAAGCGAAGTAAGTATTTTTGCCCGCTGTTATTTCGTAAAGCGGCGATTCTGCAATAAAAACCTTGCCCTGCTCGATAAGGGTTGGGGTAAGCCTGTACAGCATCGTAAGAATAAGCGTGCGAATATGATAACCGTCGTAGTCGGCATCTGTGCAAATTATTATGCGGTTCCAGTTGAGACGGTTAATGTCAAAGTCGCTTAAATCGCGGGCTTTTTTTGTGTCTTTCACCTTTGCCTCTTTTGTGCGTTTAATTTCCACGCCGCAACCCAAAACGCGCAACAAATCGGTTATTATTTCGTTTTGCAAAATGCGATTGTAATCTGCTTTAAGGCAATTAAATATTTTGCCGCGCACGGGCATGATTGCCTGAAATTCTGCATCGCGCCCAAGCTTGCACGAGCCAAGCGCAGAGTCACCCTCCACAATGTATAATTCGCGGCGGCCGGTGTCTTTTGTGCGGCAGTTTACGAATTTTTCTACACGGTTGTTAAGGTCAATTTGGCCTGTCAGTTTCTTTTTCAGGGCAATGCGTGTTTTCTCCACGGATTCGCGACTGCGTTTGTTTGCAAGAATTTGTGCGCAAAGCCTGTCTGCATCGGCTTTATTTTCGATAAAATACACTTCCAACTGCTTTTTGAGAAACTCCGTCATCGCTTCCTGAATAAATTTATTTGTAATCGCTTTTTTTGTCTGGTTTTCGTAAGAAGTTTGCGTGGAAAAAGACGAGGTTATTAAAATAAGGCTTTCCTCAATATCGGCGAAGCTTATTTTTTTCTCGTCTTTTTTATAATGGTTTCCGGATTTAAGATACATGTCGATGGCAGAGATAAACGCCGCACGCACCGCCTTATCCGGCGAGCCGCCATATACAAGGTGGCTGGAATTATGATAATACTCCAGCGTGTTTACATCGTTGGAAAAACAAAAAATTATATCAAATTTAAGCCTGTAGTCACTTTGGTCTTCGCGGTCGCGGCCTTGGGTTTCGTGGGAAAGAAGATACGGCTCGGTAAGTGCGGTTTCCCCTGCAAGCTCGCGAATGTAATCGCTTATTCCGTTTTCGTAACGGAAGGTGAATTTTTCGCCGCTTTCTTCGTCCGAAAGTATAAAAGTAAGCCCGGCGTTTACGATGGCTTGCCGCTTTAACATGTCAATATACCATTCAAGGGGGATGGCTATGTCGGTAAAAACATCCCTGTCCGGCCGCCAATTTACCATTGTGCCGGTCTTTTTGCCCCCAAAGGGTTCTTTTTGAAAGCCGCCTATGTTTTCTCCCTTTTCAAAATGAAGCGTATACTTCCAGCCCTCGCGGATAATTTCTGCGTCCATGTATTCCGACGAATACTGTGTTGCGCAAAGCCCAAGCCCGTTTAGCCCAAGGCTGAACGCATAATGTGCGTCGTCGTCGTTGTTTGCGTATTTTCCGCCGGCGTACAGCTCGCAAAAAACAAGCTCCCAGTTGTAACGCTCTTCGTTGGGATTGTAATCCACCGGTACGCCGCGCCCGCAATCCTTTACCGTAACAGAAAAATCTGCGTGGCGCGTGATTTCTATTTTTTTGCCGAAACCTTCGCGTGCCTCGTCTATAGAGTTTGAAATAATTTCAAAAACTGCGTGCCTGCAACCCTCAATCCCGTCTGAGCCGAATATTACCCCAGGACGTTTTCGTACTCTGTCGGCACCCTTTAAAGCGGTTATACTTTCGTTGCCGTATTCCTTGTTTACCATCATCAATCACCGCCTGCAAGAATACCGGAAAACTTTCAAATTTAAAAGGGAGCGTAATTTGCAATTAACAAATGGTTATGCTACTTTAAAAGAAAAATGGGGAGAGATTGCTATGGCAAAACAATTGACCGTGAAGCAGCAAAAAATTTTAGACTTTTTAAAAACGGAAATTAAACGCAACGGATACCCTCCCACGGTGCGAGAAATTTGCGATGCGGTGGGGCTAAGTTCTACTTCAACGGTTCATGCGCATTTGGAAACATTGGAGCGAAAAGGTTATATCCGTCGTTCGCCCGCAAAAAACCGCTCTACAGAAATTCTGGAAGAAGATTTTTACGGCAATACCCGCGAGCTTGTTAATGTACCCATTGTAGGGCGTGTTGCGGCGGGCGTTCCCATTCTTGCAGAAGAAAATATTGAAGACACGTTTCCCATTCCCATAGATTATGTAAAAAACGATACCTGTTATATGTTGCATGTAAAAGGCGATTCCATGGTAGACGAGGGCATTTTAGACGGTGACCTTGTGCTTGTGCGCCACCAGATTGACGCAACCGACGGCGATATTGTAATTGCTCTGATTGAAGACTCTGCAACCGTAAAAACATTTTATCGCGACGGAGAGTTTATACGCCTGGAACCCGCAAACGCTGCATTTGAACCGATAAAAGTGCGCGAGTGCGAAGTGATGGGTAAAGTAATAGGACTTTATAGGCGGTACTGAATATGAAGGCGATTGTGAAAAAAACAGCAGGGCAGGGCGGGCTTGTTTTGGAAGAACGCCCCATACCGGTACCCACATCTAACGAGGTACTGATAAAAATTAAAAAAACGGCGATTTGCGGCACAGATGTTCATATTTACAACTGGGACGATTGGGCAAAGCGCACGATTAAAACGCCGCAAATAATCGGCCATGAGTTTGTTGGCGAAGTAGTGGAAGTGGGCGCGAATGTAACAAATGTGTCGGCAGGGCAGCTTGTAAGCGGCGAAGGCCATATCGTTTGCGGGGTGTGCAGGCAGTGCATAACGGGGTTTCAGCATATGTGCGCAAACACCGTGGGCGTTGGGGTAAACATGGACGGCGTTTTTGCAGAGTATACGGCATTCCCTGCAAAAAATATTTGGAAATGCGACCCGCAAATCCCGCTTAATATTTTAAGCATTCTCGACCCGCTGGGTAATGCAACGCACACGGCACTGTCATATAATTTGCTGGGGGAAGACGTTCTTATAACAGGTGCAGGGCCCATAGGGCTGATGGCTGTGCCGATAGCAAAACGCGCAGGCGCACGGAATGTTGTAATAACCGACATAAACCCGAAACGCCTTGAAATGGCACGCCAACTGGGCGCGAATTTAACATACGATGTACGTACAGAGAAAATAAATATTGCGGAAATACCCAACATGTTGCAGGGTTTTGACATAGGGCTTGAAATGTCGGGCAGTGCGGCGGCATTTAACCAGATGATAAACTCTATGATATGCGGCGGAAAAATCGCAATTTTGGGCATTTTACCCGTGGACTCGCTTATAAACTGGGACACGGTTGTTTTTCGTGGGCTTACGCTGAAAGGCATTTACGGGCGCGAAATGTTTAACACATGGTATCAAATGACCGCAATGTTGCAATCCGGCCTTGTGGAAGATATTCAAAAAGTAATAACACACGAATTCTTTTACACCGATTACGCCGAGGCCTTTGAGATTATGCGCATGGGCGAATCCGGCAAAATTATCTTAGACTGGAGCTGATTGCGTGAAGTTTCAAACTTCCCAAAAAAGCGCGTTCAAAATTTTTAAAAAAACTGCCGATGATATAAAAAATGCCGGCCTGTGGAAAACTGAAAGAATAATCACTACGCCGCAATCTGCAGTGATTAATACATCAGAAAAAACCGGGCTTATTAACATGTGCTCAAACAATTACCTTGGCCTTGCAAACAACTTAGCTGTCATGGAGGCCGCAAAACAAGGCATAAACCGCTGGGGTTACGGGCTTTCTTCCGTGCGTTTTATCTGCGGCACTCAGGACGTTCATAAGCAATTGGAAGCCGCAATCTCTGCATTTTCCGGGACGGAAGATACCATATTATACTCATCTTGTTTTGACGCAAACGGCGGGCTTTTTGAAACAATTTTAACAGATGAAGACGCTGTGATTAGCGACGAATTAAACCACGCAAGCATAATAGACGGCATACGGCTGTGCAAGGCAGCGCGGTATCGCTACAAAAACAACGACATGGCAGACCTTGAAGCGCGCCTGAAAGAAGCCGATTACAAAGCCCCGAGGATAAAAGCAATTGTCTGCGACGGTGTTTTTTCCATGGACGGTACAATTGCAAATTTGCCGGCCATCTGCGACCTTGCGGAAAAATACGACGCAATTGTTATTGTGGACGACAGCCACGCAGTTGGGGTTATAGGCGAAAACCTTCGCGGCTCGTTTGAGCACTGCGGCGTAGAGGGGCGCGTGGATATTATTACCGGGACGCTGGGCAAGGCCTTGGGGGGTTCTTCCGGCGGCTACACCACGGGCCGCCGCGAAATAATAGAGCTTCTGCGCCAGAAATCGCGCACATATCTTTTCTCCAACACCCTTTCGCCCATTATTGCGGCGGGCAGTTTAAAGGTGCTTGAAATCGTTCAAAATTCCCCCGAGCTCAAAAATCGTCTTAGGGAAAATACGGCATACTTCCGCCAAAACCTTAGCGAAATCGGCTTTGACATTGTACCAGGCGAACATCCCATCGTTCCAATTATGCTGTACGACGAAATTGCTGCGCAAAAAATGGCATCGCTCCTTTTGGAAAAAGGCGTTTATGCAATCGGCTTCTTCTTTCCCGTTGTGCCAAAGGGCAAGGCGCGGGTACGCTGTCAGGTTTCTGCCGCACACACAAAAGAACAACTCGATACCGCCATTGCCGCTTTTGCCGCTTGCAAAAAAGAAATTGAGCAACCGTGATATAATGGGTTTTTCGCAGGTTGCCAAAAGGAGATTTTGCCGTGTCGGAACATCTGATTTTAAGTATAAATACAACAATGCCATTTGTAATTCTTGCAATGCTTGGGTTCTTTTTGAAACGCAGGGGGCTTATCGGCAGCAACTTTATCACGCAGGGCAACAAAGTGATTTTTTATTTTGCCATACCCACCACCATTTTTAATCACATTCACAGGGCGGATTTATCAACGGTTTTTGATATGCGCTTCTTGGTATTTAACTCGGCTTGGCTTGTGGTTTTTTTCCTTGGAACATGGCTTGTTGCTTGGAAACTTATGAAGGATAAGGATTCCGTTTCGTCGTTCACAAACAGCGCGTACAGAAGCAGCCTTTCTGTTGTTGCGCCGCCCTTGCTTGTGCTTATGTTTGACCCGGCTTTGCACCCCGGCACAGACCCGAATATTCTGGCAAAGGGAATGCTTGCAGTCTCTGTTTTGCTTATTTTCTCATATGCAACAGCTTCGGTATTGTTCGCCGTTCACGACCCAAATGCCCGAAAAAAAGGCGTTTTGGGCGTTTTGGTTGCAATCGCAAAAAACCCGGTTGTTATCGGCGTAGTGGCAGGTCTTGTGTTTAACGCCCTTGGCCTGCGGCTTACCACCGCAGACGGCGGCGCGACCTTTGCCTCCAACTCTGTAACCGCTTTGGCAAACCTTGTAATGCCCCTTGCTATGATTTGCGTAGGCGGAAACCTTGTTTTCCACGGCTTCGATACCAAATTTAAATATGTAATAATCTCCGTAGTTGTTAAACTCTTCCTTATGCCAATATCCGCTGTGCTTGTTGCCTATCTTTTTGGCTTCCGCGGCAGCGATTTGACCATAATTATGATTGTAAACGCTTTGCCAATGGCTGTGGGCGCGTATGTTATGCAGGCAGAACTGGGCGGCAATACCTACATCGGCGCGTCTGTTTTGATGCTAACAATGACTCTTTCTGCCCTTACGCTAACGCTGTTTATTTTTATCTTCCGCGTCATGGGGTTTTTGTATTAGGGCAAGGAAAAACTGACGATGAACGGCTGAAACTTGAGCATTTTGACAACGTTTTGACAACGCATACCACAAAGGGTATGATATTACTCCGCGCCCGAACATTAGGAAATTTTTGCGAGGATTTTTGTCGCAAGGCGATGAGCGGAAAACCGCACGTAACCAAAGGTACGTAAGGTTTTTCGCGACGAAGCATTGCGGCAAAAAGACCGCGAAAAATTTTCTAATGTTCGGGTGCGGAGTAATAACGCGAATCAGGGGTAGGAAATAACGCCCCGCCTATGCCTTGTAAGCGGTTCGCTAATTGCCACGGGAAACGTTCGCCTGCGGCTCACTGTGCGCCTATCGCTCACCA
>JGI24703J35330_11748090_pt1 | contig 10548 bp, 5 predicted proteins | sample TergutNt197P1_FD_35330 | JGI IMG/M metagenome (IMG submission 35330) | reverse complement strand
GGTTGCTCTCCAGCATTGCCCTATCCTCTCGCCTGTATCATGAATGATAACCACGTTGTTCACACCCTATACCCACACTAATCGGCGATGCCCCAAATTTTTGAAACAAGGAGGTAATATATGCGATTGCTAAAACAACAAGTAAGAAGTAGCATCAAGCCTTTTTTGGCGATGTTCATGGCATTCCTGACTGCATTTGGGGCAATGCCTTTATCTGTGTTTGCCAATACAGGACGGTTACGCGAATATGAATCCATCGCAGAAGCCGAGCCGTTTTACGCCCGCATTGATGGGGAAGATGTATTGGTTGCGGCTGACGGGCTTGCCGATGCACTGGAAATGGAAATTCCTCGTTATATTTATTTTGACGGGGTGCAAATTCCGGTGGATGACGACAGAATCGAAGGGCTGACCCCTGTTGTAGCTCCCGTTGCGCCATTTGCGGCTCTTTCGGCTGATAATAACAACGACGAAGTTACACCTTTTATAAGTTTTATCGTGTCAATGAGCGGCGCACTTCCGAGTAATCCTGTTGTCGGTCAAATCGGGCAGGAATATACCCACCCGGCTTATGTGACAATGAATAGTCAAATTGTAAGTTCTCGCAGATATGCCGTGCAAATTAACGGTGTGTTTTACGAAGCATTTTGCGCGGACCCAAATCTTCCGGGTCCGGGACAGGCAGGTGCTGTGTATGCAATGACAGAAACCGATGGTTCGCAGTTTCGCACTGTGCTTAGGTACGGATTTCCGATTAACCCCGCATTGAGCTATGGTCTTTCCGGTGATGCTCGCTCTTGGAACGCATATATGACAAGGGTTGCTGTCGCATATATCAGCAGACCCAATGCGACATGGGGCGGTTTGGTTGGCGAAACTCAGGTTGCGGTGAATGACCGCGTAACCGGCGCAGGCGGAGCTGCGGCAAAAGCAAACGCTCCTGCGATTTCCGTAAACGGCGAAACAGATGACAGCCAATTCGGTTATGAGCCGCAATCACCCGTATTCACCCTCGGACACAGCCGCAGGACAAATTGCCGCCGCAATCCTTTTAGGTTCGAGTGGGCGCAGGGTACACCTGTCGGCACAAGGCTTTATGTCAACAATACCTTTGTTGCGGAATCCACAAGCAGTCTCGGGCAAATAGACCAAATTTTCTTTACGGTTGAAGAAGCAAGCGGTCATTACGCATGGATTGAGGCAGAAAATTTTCATTTTGTTATGCCGCAGGGCAGCGAAGGTCAAACCGCAAGCGTAAATCTTGTGGGGATTAACAACCAATACGCAGGCAGGGTTTTTGTAATGCAAAACCCAAACAATACAGCCGGCTGGCAGGACATCATTTTTTATGTTCCCGAATTGCTGGCAAGTGCGGCGTACACATGGAGCTATACGCCCGGCGAAGACCCCGGCAATCTTCGCATAACAAAGCGAAGTGCGGTGGATGGTTCTACCCTTGCAGGTGCGGTGTTTCGCATAACAGGACCTTACGGTTTCGATGAAACGCATACAACACCTGAGTCCGGCGTAATTGAACTAACAAATTTAACCCCGGGCAGCTACACGATTACGGAGATAACTCCGCCGCCCGGCTATGTGCTTTCTTCCCCAACAACCCAAACCGTTATGGTTTTACCCAACAGCACCGCATGGGCTTCTGTTGATTTTGTAAATCCTCGCAATGGAAACGGAAATGGAAATGGAAACGGTAGCGTGCCAAGACCTTCCGTGCGAATCCAAAAAATTTGCGCGCTTGGAAGATACAACATTCCCGACGCGCTTGTACGAATTGAAGGACGCTCCGCATTTTACGTGACGGCGGGCGACGGGCAGGTTTGGGCAATTAACAACACGGGCGTAGATATTTCCGTTGTTATGACGGCAGGGCATACTTTGCCCGTGGTGGAAGAACCAACTTATGAAAACCCATACCCCATGTGGTTTCAGTTGGAAGACGGCATTCTTACAATTCACAATATCCCGTGGGGATATTTTCGTGTGCAGGAAGAACGCGCTCCTGATGGATATTCACTTTTGCCGCAACACACGGCGTATTCATTTTGGGTTTTGCCGCCCGATGTAACGGTTGATGTTGCAGGCTATGATGACACAGGCTCGCCCATTTTTGAATTTAACGAGTATGGAAATGTAAACTCAATCCTCGTCACACTGGAAAATTATCCGTTTTCCGAAATTATTGCGTACAAGCATTGCCGCGAAACTCTTGTTCCTCTTGCGGGCGCGCATATCCGCATAGAAGGCTTTTTTGTTGAGGGTAATGCACCTGTCATTACGGACAGAACCTATGTGACGGATGCGGATGGGCGTGTTATTTTCACAAACTTGCCCGCAGGCACTTATACAATTTCCGAAGTGCAGGCTCCGCCCGGTTTTATGTTAGACGAGCCAAATTTCCATTCAGTAAACGTAAGTTGGGGGCAACGTAGATTTAACGCCCTCGGTCAGCCTGTTACAGCAAGGGAAGTTCCCGTTGTTCGATTTTACAACACGCCGATGTCTTATTTGCTTGTGGAGAAAATCGACGGCGATACAGGTGCGCCGTTAGATGGCGCGATTTTCCGAGTTGAAGGCGTAGACCAATTCGGCGTTCGTACAACTTGGTACGCAACATCTGAAAATGGTGTCGCAAGGTTTGACGGGTTATTTACTCCCGGCGAAACGTATATCATAACGGAAGTGCAAGCCCCCGATGGCTACGTGCTTATGGAAGGACCGCTCTACCATGTCATGTCATATGGACGCAACACAATTGTATGGCGCAACTGGATTAACCCCGGGTTGACAATCATCAAGCAATGTTTAGACACAGGCGAACGCTTGCCCGGAGCTGAATTTTCCATCGTTGCACAAGGAAGCGGTAGCCCACTACCCACAGATTTCCCGATGATTACAAATGCCAACGGCGAAATTCATATCCCGTGGACTTTGTTTGAGGGAGAGGCGGAAAGAACATTTATCGTGACCGAGGTTGTGCCGCCTCCGGGTTTCCATTTGGCAGACCCCAATTGGCAAGTCGTGACTATGATTGCAGGGTATCACAATACCGTGCTGTTCCAAAACAGGCGTATGCCCGACCTTACCATTATAAAGCGCGACCAACGAACGAATGAGGCAATCGAAGGCGCAGAGTTCACAATCTACAAAATCACCGAGCCGGGGCGCGGTTATATAACCGACAACCCATTCATCACGGACAGCAGCGGTCGTATTCATCTTCAAGGTTTGCACTACGGAAGGTATCGCGTTGTTGAAACCCGTGCAGCGCAAAATTATTTCCTTGACCCACTGGAGCAAAACCGCTCTTGGATTATTGAAATCCGCCCGAACGAGGACTATGTGCTTTCCGTGTTTAACACACTGTTGCCCAGCTTAGTGATAACCAAGTGGAATATGCTCACCATGCGTCCTGTTCCAATGACGCATTTCCGTGTTGAGTTTGAAGTGCCAAACAGCGCGAATGTCGTGGAAATCGGCAGGTTTGTAACCGATAGCAACGGGCAAATTATTTTGCCATTCGTTGATGTTGGCTGGTATCGAATAACGGAAATTTTCCCCGCACCGGGCATGGCGTTGAACGTGAATAATCAAGCAATCTTAGGTGTGGAAGAACCCGCCCCCGAATTTGTACGCACTCATGCCATTATGACGCTGATTCTTGTGGGCGGAGGAAAGGGGCTTTTAATCGGGCTTATCTTGGCGTTGGTCTTTGTAATTGTAGTCGGATGGAATTATTTTAAGCTGATTGTTGAATGCGTTGAACGGTATTTCGTTGTAGGAATACTGGCCTTCGCTTCTCCTTTAGCTTTTGCGATGGGACCGTCTCAAGCAACTAATCCGATTTTCAAATCATGGTGCAGGATGCTGGGCGGACAACTTCTTCTTTTAATAATGAATGTGTGGACGCTACGCATGTTCATCACCATGTTGCGGGTATTTATTGCGAATCCTGTAATGAGCTTCGCGTAAGGAGGGCATGATGAAAAAATTTATTTTATTGATTGTAATTGTGCTTTCCATTGGTTATTCGGTTGCATATGCAAATTCGATAGACCAACTTGAAAATCAAGGCGAAACTGAAAGCGTCGCGGGCATAACGTGGGACCAAATAAATGAGATGTCTCAGAATTCCCCGAACAGCCTAACACCCATTCAGGGCTTGGTTTTGTGGATGTTTGCCATTCTTGCGTTTTTGAAATTAGCGCAAAAAATGGACAGCTTACTTCAATCCCTTGGGCTTAACGTCACGCAAACAGGCGGTCGGGCAATCGGGGATTTAGTAATGGCTGGAATGGCACTAAAACACGTTGGCGGGGCTATTTCGAGAGGCATGGGTGCGTTTGGATTTAGCGGCAATGGGGGCGGTTCGGGTGGCGGCTCGTCGGGCGGAAATAGTGGGAGCGGTTCGGGAACGAGCGGTGGAACAAGCAATGCCGGAGGTAGAGGTCCTGTACCTATACCGGGTAGCCCCGGCGGTAGTTCTCCCGGAGGCGGAGCAGCCCCTAGTGGCGGTAGACCCGGCAGTGGAACTCCCGGAAGCTCACCATCAGGAAGTGCGCACGGTAGTGGTGCGCCAAGCGGTGCTTCTCCAACGAGTGCAACTCCCGGTAGTGCGTCCACAAGCACTTCATCTGCCACAAGCACAGATTCAAGTGCCGGAAATACCGGCGAAACATCGGGTAACAACAACCCTGTAGGCAACCCTAACGGTGAGCCAAAAGGAGATAGTTTTGCGAGAGGCGCGGTCAAAGCCGGAGCAAAAGGCGGCTTGATTGGCTTGGGCATATATTCGGCAAAAGCCGGTTATTCAAAAATCAGAGAAATGTCGGTTGCGCGAAATGGTGCTGAAATGATTAACTCAACCCCCGATGATAATATGGCGCTTGCCAACAACGGCAACTATGATGGCGTGCAACAATCTAACTTTCGCAACAATACAGGCGTGCCAAATAACGAAAACCCCGAAAGTTATCAAGACAGCAAACCGCTTGACGGTACGGAAGATAGTTCTTCGATTCCCACGAATATTAGCAGCGAGGAGTATCAAGATGCTGATGCGGCCTATGATTCGGGCGCAATTCCCTCGACCGTTAATAATGAGGATTATTATGAATCCGACCATGCTGATAATGCTAATGAATCGGGTGTGATTCCGACAACAATTAGCGATAGCGGTACACAAGATGATTACGAAAAGTCGTTGGTTAATAACAGCATAGACGGAACGGACAACGCAGGAACATGGCATGAATCACGGTCGGCAGACGGCTCAACAGCTACTGCACCGATTCCTTCATCTGCCAACGATGAAAACTGGAATCATTCAAGCCCCACCGAAAATCCCGTTTCGGAAACTTCATCACAAAATTTGCCGCTGACAGCGCAACCCGCTGAAATTCCAATCGCTTCATCACCCCAAGAAACCAAAGGGGCAACAACCGTGTCACCGCAACAATCGACAGCATCGGGAACATCTGTCTCATCGTCCGATTCGGAAGCAACTGTATCACCAATGTCCGTTACGCAACCTGCAATCGTTGCGGAACAACCCATGAACTCGAACGATGTTTCAAATGCGGAAGGCGCAATTCATCACAATGCATCGGAAGACTCCGGCACATCGAGCAGTTCTTCGGCTATGTTGGCAGAAAGTGTTTCGACAAACGGCATCACCACGGACAGCAGCGTTTCGCAAGCAAGCAACAGCGAATCAAAAAGTTCGTCGGGAAGCTACGAAGCCCCGGCACCGCTTCCGCAAGCAAATCAAGCAATATCAGCCGAGCCGCCGCAGAATGCGCCGAATCCCACAGCACTCCCCGATAACTCAGAGAATTACTCCGAAGGCATGAACACCGCCGCATCGTTTCAATCGCCGCCGATAAGCTCTGACATTGGCGGCACAGATGCGAATGTATCAAGCTCCCCGCATAGCGTCGCGCAAACAGCACAGACTCAATCGTTGTCAGAACCAATCCGCACGGAGTCACCACAGCCTGCGCCACTCCCGCCAGCCCCGACTACTACCACAGTTGCATCCGAAATACCACAAAACACCGTAACTCAACCGCAAACATCTCAGCCAGTTACGCACACAGTTCAACCCGCAGCACAAGCGGTTCATGTTGAAGGGCAAACCCATTCGCCACCGTCGCCTGCAACAACAACCAACGCACCGCCAAGGCCTGTCGCGAAACCAAGACGTGCGCTTGATGAAGCGGTTAACCGCGGCTCTAAAAAGTCCAAAAAATAATTAAAAGTAACGGCAGAAGGCACGGCGATTGAAACAATAGCCGTGCTTTTTGCCGTTTGCGGGAGGGATGTTCATGGTTAATCAGCAAGACCCAAAGGTCTTGGAAGGCTTACAAAAAGCCGCAGGCGCGGCAGCGGAAGCCGCCAAAACGTGCAAAGCCGCCGCAATGATTGCCTCGGGTGCCGCATCCGGTGGTCCCGGCGGCGCGGCAGTTGCCGCATTGAAAAATCCAAAGCAAAGCATCAAACTTATCGTCATTATCGTTGTGGTTGTTATCATTTTGCCGATTTTGATGATTGTACTGCTTCCGCTGATAATCTTCGGCGCAATAGTCGGTTTCGTCGCAGGGGTTTTACAGCGAATCGGTGATTTTTTCCGCGCACTGCCGGTTATCGGCGCACTTCTTGCCGGCATAGGCTCGCTGTTTGGCGGAGGTGCTGCTTACGATTATGAAATGCAGCACCTTTATTTCGATAATGCCTTTGATGTGGCGCACATCGTTTATAACTTGGAGCAGGCTCATGAAATAATAGGCGATGCTCATTTCGAGCAATATCAAAGCATTCTCGAGCAAATCAACAGTGCGATAGATGAAATACCGGAAGGTGAAGAAGCTCGAATTATCGGCATTGAAGGTGATGTGTTTCATTTTAATACTTCGGTTGTTTTGGGGCTGTACGCGGCATCACGGTACGGTAATGTAATGGAAATTAGCCTAAATGACCTACGAAATGCCATGCGGCAAGCAGACCGAACAGGTGATTTATTTGGGTATATCGTTGAAGTGGAAACAGAAACGAGACTTGTTTACCCTGACCCGCCGCCTGATTTTGCATATGTGCAAAACCCCGAAACCGAAGCATGGGAAACGCCCGGTTGGGTATTTTCCGAAAGGGCAGAAACATATGTGCCGGAAAACTGGATTTTCAACACAGAAACCGACACATACGAACCCCCGCCGCCCGTTGAAACGGAAATAACCGTTCACAATTTTATCGTAACTTACAACGGCGAAATGATTTTTGCAGAAATATTCGGCATTGCCGACGATGAACGGCTGATGACTTTCGCATACGAATATGCCCGAAACCTAATGTCGCTTCTGACGGATACCGATATTGGCGGTTGGTTCGGCATTATTCTTGAAGCAGGTATAGTCGAGGGATTTTACAGTCCGTTCCCCGGAACGAACTGGCGTATAAGCTCGCCATTCGGGTACAGGGATAACCCCTTCGGTACGGGCGCAAGGGAGTTTCACAGCGGCATAGATATTCCGAAGCCCACAGGCACACCCATTCGCGCCGTAGCTGATGGTTATGTGATTCTCGCGCAATTCAGCCGCACGGCGGGTAACTGGATTCAAATAGACCACGGATATATACCCGGTTGGGGTCATGTTGTAAGCGAATATATGCACAACAGCCGCAACTTGGTTTCCGTTACAAACCCGCGAACACGAGTATCTGCCGGTCAGGTAATCGGGGAAGTCGGCAGTACAGGGCGTTCCACCGGCCCGCACCTTCATTTGAATATCGTTGTAAACGGAACGAGGGTAAATCCGGCAGCGTTCATCGGTGCGCCCCCGGGCTAATGAAAATAATTCCAAGCGAAGGAGGCTTGAAATGGCAAAAAACAGGCAAAAGGACAGAGAAGAAGATACGCCGGACGTGTATTTTATCCCGCCAAACTATGTTGATTCCAGCGGTGTTTTCGGTGGGATGTTTCGCTTACGAAACGCCATTGAAGCCTGCGCTGTCGGCGGCATTTCCGGGTGGTTGCTTTTTGGGGCAACGGAAGGCATGAGTTTAACGATTCGGATTACGGTTTTACTTTCAGTAGTGCTTCCGTTGATGTTTTTCGCGGCAATTGGCGTAATGGGACTCAGCATAACCGAGTTTTTGTTCTTCTGTTTTCGTTTCGTATTCAAACGGCGAGTTATAGGTCGTGTGGCGTTTAAGAATACCGACCCGGGAAAAAAGCAAAAAGGAATGATTGTTAGGGGGAAGCGCGTTAAGGGAAGTCGCGGAAGATTTATCCGTACAGCTAACGAGGTCGCAGATTATATCCCAATCAAAAATATCAAAAACGGCATTATTTATACGGCTGATGGGCGTTATGTGAAAATAATCGAAGTAACGCCCATCAACTTTCTCCTGCGAACGCCAAAAGAACAACGCTCAATTATATGGTCTTTTGTCAGCTTCCTTAAAATCAGCCCGGTCAAGATGCAGCTAAAATGCCTTTCCAAAAAAGCTGACATTGAAAAGCACTTGAACATCGCCAAGGCGGATTTGCAAAAGGAAACCAACGAAGAATGCCGTAATTTGCAACAAGATTACATGAACCTGCTCTACGATATCGGCTCGAAAGAGGCGGTATCGCGTAGGTTCTTTATTGTTTTCGAGTACGAACCGTATATGCGGGCAAAGGACATTGAAGCCGATGCCATTGCAAACCTCAACACTATTGCGGCAACGGCGAAAACGTATCTTGCGCAATGCGGCAACGAAGTTGTAGCGCATAGCGATGATGACGAATTTGCAATCGAAGCCCTGTATCAAATGCTTAACAGAAAATCCAGTTTTGATGTTCCACTATCCGCCCGCAAACGCGAGGTTATTATGGACTACGCCGCAAATTATGGCAAAACGGCTATTGGTGATATTCCGGTTACAGAGTTTGCCGCACCGAAATATATCGACCTATCCCATATGAACTACATCAAAATGGACGGTGTGTATATCGCATACTTGGTTGTGCCTACGCACGGCTTCAGAACACATGTGCAAGCAGGCTGGATTTCATTGCTCGTAAATGCCGGCGAAGGTATCGACATTGATATTTACCTCGCCAAACAGCCCAAGGAAAAAATTTCACAAAGCCTTGGACGGCATATCCGCATGAACAAGTCCAAAATAAAAGATGCGCAGGACACAAATGACGACTTCGACGATTTGGCAGGTTCAATCCACGGCGGATATTATATGAAGCGCGGCATCGCTAACAACGAGGATTTTTATTATGCGAATGTTCTTATCACAATCACCGGCGCAACAAAAGAAATTTTGGATTGGCGCGTGCGTGAAATGCAAAAAAAGATGATTTCGCAGGACTTGGCTGTGCAGATGTGTACGTTCAGAATGGAAGATGCGTTTTTGTCGTCACTTCCGTTGGCTTCAATAGAAAAGGGTTTGTATAAATGGTCGCGTCGAAATATGCTTACCTCCGGCGCGGCAAGCTGTTACCCGCTGGCATCGTTTGAAATGTGCGATGATAATGGGATTCTGCTCGGAGTAAACAAGCATAATCAAAGTCTAATCATGGTGGATATTTTCAACAGTCGAGTGTACAAAAATGCAAATATGGCGATTCTCGGTACGTCCGGCGCGGGCAAATCGTTCACGCTACAGCTTATGGCAACGCGGATGCGACGCAAAGGCATACAGGTTTTTATTCTCGCGCCGCTCAAAGGGCATGAATTTTTCCGCACTTGCAATACAATTGGCGGAAGCTTTATTCAAGTTTCGCCGTCATCAAAGCACTGCATTAACATCATGGAGATTCGCCCTGTGGACACTGCGGCCACGGAATTGATTGACGAGGTTGTGCTTGACCGCTCGCTGCTCGCAACGAAAATTGACCGTCTGCATATTTTCTTCTCGCTAATGATTCCCGACATGAGCCACGAAGAGCGGCAACTGTTGGACGAAACGATTATCCGCACCTATCATGGCTTCGGTATTTCGCACGACAACGACACGTTAATCGACCCAACCGACCCCGAAGGCAAACGCTTCAAACCCATGCCGATTTTGGGCGACTTGTACAAACTGCTAATCGAACGCGACGAAACAAAACGCATGGCAAATATCATGAATCGGCTTGTGCATGGTTCTGCGTCCACGTTCAACCAACCCACAAACGTAAACTTGGATAACAAGTATATTGTGATGGATATTTCCGAACTTACGGGCGATTTGCTAACCGTAGGAATGTTTGTCGCGCTGGACTGCATCTGGGATAAAGCCGAAGCGAGTACCCTGTGGTGATTATCCCGATTCTCAACGAAGCGTATATCATGCTTCAACGCAATTTGATTTACACCGCAATAACTCGCGCCCGCGAAAAAGTTGTTCTCGTCGGGCAACGGGAAGCGTTTTACAAGGCTATTCATAAAGCTGATGTTTTACGCAGAAACACAGTGTTGGGACAGCTTATTGCCTGTTAAATTGTTGATGAATTTTAACGAATGGAGTGGTGATTGTGGTTGACGCACAAAA
>JGI24703J35330_11748091_pt1 | contig 10562 bp, 10 predicted proteins | sample TergutNt197P1_FD_35330 | JGI IMG/M metagenome (IMG submission 35330) | reverse complement strand
TAGTAAATCAAGTTCCAAATTTAAACCAGTATTCGGTAAACCCACAAGATTCGCGCTTTGGATTTTTACCATTTGTAGGGGGACTCGCAGTAGGCGCGCTTGCTGGCGGTGGATTCGGTGGTGGACGCCCTTGTTGTGGACCGCCGATGTGGGGACCACCGATGCAAGTCATGCCACCGCAGTTCGTTCCGATTCCGATACAAACATTACCTGCTGGTGTTCCGCCACAACAGTTTCAGCCAGTGCAACCATTTCAAAATCAAGTTTTTATTCGATAAAAACGAGCCAAAGGCTCGTTTTTTAGATGATTTTATAGTATAATGATAAGGGTAAGTAATGAAACAAGCAGCTAGTATAAGGAGCCAGGTATCATGTTTAAAAAAATATTTATCATTCTAAGTGCATTCTCGCTAGTGATAGCTTTAACTGCCTGTACCAGTAACAATGGAGATTCTGATTATATCTATCATTATACCGAGGTGCTAGAGCCCACTCCAGAAGAATTAAGAACTCGATTTGAATTGTTTTTTGAAGAAAATAAAGAACAGATTATTGAAACGATTGCAACCGATGGTGAAGATGTTAGACTTGAACTTGCGCAAGGATATGAGTTTTTAATGACCATTATTTTGGATGATATTGAATTAAATGATGAAAACCGCGCATCATACATTTTAAGCTTTGAAATTACTTTTTCAGAAATGACTGATCTCTTCGGTGGCTTAGCTCGTGAAATAAAAGAAGCTGCAGAAATTGCTGATTTTAGGTTAACAGTTATTTTTACTGATGTCAACGAAATCGAAATTGCCCGCTCAAGCTTCGATGCTAGCAATCCGTAATAAACCTCAGAAAAAATATAAATTTAGATTCTTTTAACTAATCCAACTTCTGACCCCTCACCTCTAGTATCGCCTAGATCAAAAATTTCACCTTTGAATATAATAAAGTGTATGGAAAATTGATATGCTTTTCTTGTTATGATAAAAATGAACCCAATCCCAACATCGATATAATAACTTACAGAAAACCACCCATCAAACAATCCCAACCACAACGATAAAACCCTACAACATAAATTCCTACATACAAAAACGCTACTATAACTTTACAAAAAACTAAGAAAAGTCCTCCCAATATACTTTTTAAAAACTTTAAATGCAGTCACCTTTGCGCAGAAGTTTACTGCCAAGACTTGCATGAAACAACGCTAAAACACAAACGCACAACTCATAATAAAAACGATATCCTAATTTCAACTCATTGTTATTGTAAAAATAGGAAAAGCAACGTGACCATACAAGCATATTAAAAAGTTGCATCCTGAGGTAAATGGCCATTCAGGGTGCAACTTTTATTTTTAATCTTCCATTCTAACAGGCACAATGAGTTGTAAATTTGAATCGTCTTGTGCGTCTAGAATAACGAATGGTTTCATATCGCCGTTAAGTCCAAATGTAACCTCACCATCGACATTGAGAATCGCCTTTAGAGAGTCTAATAAAAAGAGTGAACTACAAGCAAGCTGCAATTTTGAACCAGTTTGCTCTTTAATTTTAACAACTTCTTCAATTTTTCCGATTTCTGAAGAGTTGGATTTCATAATCAAATGATTCTCTTCGGGTAAAATTGAAATTTTTGCTACGTTAGCACGATCCTCTCTAGCCATCAATGAAACACGGTCAACAGCGTTAAACAGTTCCCGATAATCCACTGTCACTTTAATTTCAAAGGTCGTTGGAATAAATGAAGCGACATCTGGATAAACACCTTCGAGTAAACGAGACTGGAATGACATGTCAGCGTTTTTAAATAAAATTTGATTATTTGTAATTTGAATGACTGTTTCAGCATCAGATAGATCAAGGGTCTTTCCTAGTTCTGATAAACTACGCCCTGGAATGGTGATGTTAAAGTCAGACAAATTATCAGCCATCAGCTTAGTCTTACGTTGTGATAGTCTAAAGCTATCCGTTGCTGTACAAAATAATAAGCCATCAGTATGATTAAAATTTACACCTGTTAATGCAGGACGGGACTCATTGACTGCGACTGAGAAAATCGTTTGAGCTACAACGGTTCTAAGTTCAGCTGTTGGCATTGTAAACTGATGAAGGATATTTGAAAGTTCAACTTGTGGATAATCCTCAGCTGGCAACCCTTTAAGTGTATATTCTCCTTTATCACCACGAATTAAAATATCTGTATCATCAAACGTATTAATCTCAATCACATCCGTTTCAAGTTTCTTGATGATTTCAAAGAAGTATTTACCAGGAATCACAATGCCACCTGCTTCTGCAATTTCAACTAATTTAACGTTTCCAGCTTCTGTGAACTGTTCTAATGGCAACTGTGTGTTGATTGTAATATCTGAATCACTTCCCGTTAACGAAATCCCATCCTCAGTCGTTACAAACTTGATTCCCATTAAGATTGGGAGTGTCGTTTTGAGGGGTAAGGCTTTTGTTACGTGATTCAATTTGCTGATTAAGGCTTGTCTATTAACTTTAATTTTCACAATAAATCCTCCTTGCTTATCTCATTATATAAAAATTTTCTTCAACATTTCCACGGTCTTTGCAAGCTCATGGTTCTCTTTCATCTGCGTTTCAATTTTTTTGCAACTATGCATCACCGTTGTATGGTCACGCCCTCCGAAAGCATCACCAATTTTTGGGTAGGATGCCTCAGTTAATTCACGCATTAAATACATAGCGACTTGACGTGCTAAAGCGATTTCTTTCTTTCGCTTTTTAGACGTAATATCAAGTGTTGAGATTTCATAATGGTCAGCCGTTTCTTTAATAATGTTTTTCACATCAATCTTTGAAGATCGTTTTTCTTCTTTAATGAGTTGCCTGAGTGCATCGTTTGCAAGTTCAATGGTGAATTCTGAATTATTAATCGTTGCATAAAAGATCAGCCTTTTTAATGCGCCTTCTAACGTTCTAACATTACTATGAAATTTACTTGCAATAAATTCTAATACCTCTTCTGGGAAATCCTCGGGAGAAATATTCTCGCCAGATAACTTTCTTTTCATAATGTCGATACGTGTTTGAATGTCTGGTGTTTGAATGTCTGCTTGCATCCCCCACTCAAAGCGCGAGGTTAGTCTATCCATCATGTCTTTTAATTCTGAGGCAGGACGGTCTGAGGTGATGATGATTTGTTTGTTGTCATTGTAAAGATCATTAAAAGTGTTAAAAAACTCTTCTTGCGTTTGCTCTTTTTTTGCTAAAAATTGAATATCATCAATTAATAAAACATCTACTTCACGATATTTCTTTTTGAAAGCATCGAAGTTTTTTTTCATCGTTGCGATGCGATAATCATCAACAAATTTTTCTGAGGTACAATATAAAACGTGCGTATTCGGGTTGTTATCTAACATTTGATTACCAACGGCTTGCATCAAATGGGTTTTTCCAAGACCAACACCACCGAAGATGTAAAATGGATTTGCTACCTCAGCTGGACGGTCGGCAACTTGTAATGCTAACATATAGGCTAATCGGTTGCTTTTTCCGGCAACGTATCTGTCGAATGTATAGGTTGCATTTAGATTGCCACGATAATAATGATGGATATTTGCATCAGCTTCGACTAAACTATATTTTTTTTGTTGTTTTTCAATATATTCAGGCGTAACAAACTTTAATTCTAGCGTTTCACCTGATACTTCGTCTAACGCTTTCGAAATGTCTTGAAGATAAAATTTATCTAACATAAAACGTTCATGTTCATTCGTCACTGCCACATAAACTTTATTTTCTCTCTTATAAGCTTGCTTAGGTGTAGACAAAGTCATTTCAAACGATTGCTCTGATATGGACAGTTTCATTTGTCCTACCACCTGATCCCATATAGGTTGATATTCTTCCATACGAGACACCTCCATTAATTCATCTATATCGTTTTGCAAAAACATCTTTTTAAGCCAGAATACGATAATAGTTTTCCACAATTGTATCATATATGAGCGTCAAAATCGACCCATTTTGCTAAAAATGTTTAGTGAAAACGTTGTTTTCCACAGACTAGCTTTTGAAACGCCAATTATAGCTTTTATCATCATTTTCTTTTATAAACAATGGACATTATTTGTGTTTTCGATTAGAATAAGAAGAGTGTCATATCCCTGTACTAAAATCAAAGCATTGAAAGGACTAAGTTATGAGAAAAGTTTTATTTATTGTAAATCCCACCTCAGCAGGAGGGCGAACCCTTGAGCGTTGGAAGTTAGTCATGCCAAAGCTTGAAGCCACTAATTTTGATTATGATGTAAAGTTTACTGAGGGCCCTGATTGTGCATCAACTTTTGCTAAAGAAACCGCACTTACCCGTTCTTATGATACACTCGTTTCAGTAGGAGGTGATGGAACTGCCAACGCAGTTGTGAATGGATTAATGCGCTCTGGTGTTAGCTATGATGCGTTGCCAACTTTTACTATTTTTCCATCGGGAACGGGTTCTGATAGCGTCCGAACATTAGGTATTCCAAAAGATCTAGAAGGCTTTCTCCGAATGCTTGAGACAAATGAGGCTAATCCTATTGATGTGGGGGAAGCTCGGTTTGTGACAGAGACGATGAATGGTACGCGTTATTTTTTGAACGCTTGTGATGTTGGGCTTGGAGCAACAGTAGCGCATACGGTGAATCAGGCAAACCAAAATGAATCGAAAAAAAGTGGCAAAGGTAAATATTTCCGCGGGGTTATGGAGCAAGTGTTTAAGTTTAAACCTTTTGATGTAGCCTATATGGCGAGTGGTGAACAACATGAGATTAAAAAAACTGTGATTGTTGCTGTTTGTAATGGTATGTTCTTTGGTGGTGGCATCAAGATTTCACCCGTATCAAAGATGAATGATGGTCTTTTGGAGCTTTTTTCTACGAATCATGTATCAAAGCCAGCTTTACTTCATCTCGTATCAAAGGTTTATTCTGGGAGTCATATTGATCACCCAAAGGTTAAATTTGGACGCTCAGAAAAATTTGAAATTAAGCTGGAGGTGCCACAATTATTGGAAACTGATGGTGAGATTTGTGGTGCTGTAACAGAAGTCAGCTTTAAAATTGTGCCACACGCAATTAAAATGCTACACTAGCAGTTATCTTTTGCCTAACGCTTTCTTTAAAAAAAAGTTGGACGATCTTACCGCAACCACTTGAGTTGTGGTATAATATTTTGGAAATTGGAGGTTGATTATGGGAAAATATTTTGGAACTGATGGTATTAGAGGCGTTGCTAATACAGAATTAACAGTAGAATTAACAATGAAATTGGGGCGCATTTTAGGTGCGAGATTGATTAAAGATCATGCAGGACCTAAAGTATTAATCGGACGAGACACACGTATTTCAGGCGAAATGCTAGAAAGTGCCTTGATTGCAGGCCTTGTCTCATCAGGTGTAAGTGTAATGAAATTAGGTGTTATCTCAACGCCGGGTGTTGCTTATTTAACGAAAAGCCTAGATGTGACGGCAGGGATTATGATCTCAGCATCGCACAATCCCGCTGCGGATAATGGCATTAAAATTTTCCAAAGTGATGGCTATAAACTTAACGATGCCATCGAATTAGAAATTGAGTCATTATTAGAGGATGACATTGACATCTTACCACGTCCAACTGGAGGTGAAATCGGAACAGTTGAGCATTTTAAAATGGGAGCTGACAAGTATATCAACTTTCTTAAAACAACCCTTGATAACGACCTATCAGGCTTAAAAATTGCACTTGATCCAGGACATGGCGCAGCATCAACACTTGCTCGTCAATTATTTATCGATTTAGGTGCCGAGGTCATCACCATTGGTACAAATCCAGACGGTCTAAACATTAATGATGGGGTAGGTTCCACGCATCCTGAGCAACTACAAGAAATAGTAAAAACAGAAGGTGCAGATTTTGGATTTGCCTTTGATGGCGATGCAGACCGAGTCATCGCTGTGGCTGATGATGGTCAGATCATTGATGGAGATCATATCCTCTTTATCATGGGTCGCCATTTAAATGCTGGCAAAAAATTAAAAAATGGGGTTATTGTTTCAACGGTGATGAGCAATTTAGGTTTTTATAAATCAGTAGAAGCTGCAAATTTAAAATCTGTTGTAACAAAAGTTGGCGATCGCTACGTTCTAGAAGAAATGCTTGATAAAGGTTATAACTTAGGGGGCGAACAATCGGGTCACATCATTATGCTAGACTATTTAACGACAGGAGATGGACTTTTAGCTGCGATTCAACTGGCTAGTGTCATTAAAAAATCCGGAAAATCACTAGCCGAGCTTGCTGCTGACATGCCAAAATTCCCACAACTGTTAGAAAACATGCGGGTCAATGATAAAGAAGCCATTCAGAAAAATCCTGAGGTCTTAGCGAAAATTGCTGAGGTTGAATCTTCTATGGCTGGCAATGGCCGCGTATTGGTACGTGCATCTGGGACTGAGCAACTTTTGCGTGTGATGGTTGAAGCCGAAACAGACGAACTATGTAAAAAATACGTTTCCAGCATTGTCGAAGTTGCAAAAAAGGTTGATATTTAGGAATAATTTATTTAGAAAGTAAATAAAGAGATATATTTTGTTTATCAATCAAAAAACCTTGACAGTAACTGCAAATTTGTGGTATGATGTTTTAGTTCTTTAATAAAGAAGATATTCATGTATAGATAGGAGGCCTCATGCAATGGCACGTGTTTGTTATGTTACGGGACGCCGTACGACAAGTGGAAACAATCGTTCACACGCAATGAATAAAACAAAGCGTACTTATAAGCCTAATTTACAAAAGGTGCGAATTTTAGTTAACGGTAAACCAAAAAGAGTGTATGTTTCTGCAAAAGCATTAAAATCAGGACAAGTTGAGCGCGTTCTATAATAGTTAAAAATCAGGTAGAATAGCAATGACGCTGTTCTACCTGATTTTTGTCTAATAAAGACAGATTTAATAAATCGAGTGATAAGAAATGAATAAGGCATTCATGTATAATGGGTCTGATTCATCAAACGAAACACTTCCAGAATACGCCTTATAGTAATTATAAATGAAATTCAGCACGAAAGTGTTACTAATTTATTTACCCAAGCTTTGAGCAACTAAACGCTTCGTAATCTCTCCACCAACTGAGCCGTTTTGGCGAGCAGTTGTATCTGCTCCTAAGTTGACACCAAATTCATTTGCAATTTCCGTTTTCATCGCTTCTAATTTTGAATTTGTCATGTTAAATGACCCCCTATAATAGTTAACCAGCGTATTAAGTGATCATGCTTAACACAATGGCTTTATGACTTGTGATATGAGTAAATCAATCAGATTGATTTTATAACTAGTTTTAGTCTACAAACTTAATTTAACCATTTCTGACAATTTAATACATGAAATGCATGAGAAATTATTATTATTTTCAAATATTAGGGACTTCTTTAGAATTCCCACATTTTTTTCATCAGATTGATTGTGATGGAATTAGACAAAATGTATAATGTGATAAGCTCGTTGATATTTTCAAATGACATAGAATATTAGAGGTTTTAAGATGATAATATCTAAAGATAACGCTAAATATAAAATATGGGTAAAGTTATTACAAAAAAAATATCGACAAAAAGAGCAGCTATTTTTGGTTGAAGGCGAACATTTAGTACTTGAGGCAAAAAAAGCTGGTGTGATTGTTGAGGTTTTATTGTGTGAAGGGATTTCTTTTGATATTGATGTTCCTGTTACCTATCTCACTAAATCTTTATTTGAAAGATTAACAACGACGATCACAACAGCTGGAATCATAGCTGTTTGTCAGATAAAAGAAGGTCATATTAAAAAACACCATCGTCTATTATTGGTAGATGGCATTCAAGACCCTGGAAATTTAGGAACGTTGATCAGAAGTGCCCTTGCATTTGAATTTGATGGATTAATCATCAGTGAAGATACTGTGGATATATACAATGAGAAAGTGGTGCGTGCGACTCAAGGTGCATTGTTTAATCTCGCTATCATTAGAGGGTGCTTGATGGATTATGTTGCTACCTTGCAAAAATCAGGGGTAAAAGTTTACGCAGCAACTTTAAATGATGATGCCTTAGTGGCGCGTGATGTCATGCCCCATGAGCAGATAGCTTTTATTGTCGGCAATGAAGGAGCTGGAATCCGAGATTCGTTAGTAGAAGCAAGTGATGGGAGTATTGTCATAGAAATGGCGTCTTGTGTAGAATCGTTGAATGTTGGTGTGGCGGGAAGTATTTTAATGTATCATTTTAATGGCTTGAAGTAGGTGAGATGTATGAAATTTGATAAAAATAAATTAAGTTTATTTGTGAGTTTTTTGTTTTTGCTAGGTTTTTTGTGGATTGCTCATGGTGTGCATTTAAATGAGCCGTGGCTAATGGAGCTGGATTATTATGGAAATGCGTTTTTTCGCTTAGATATCTCACGAGAAGTGACAACAATGATCTTTAGGTTTACACAGCTTGGGAGTATTACTAATTTGCTTTATACAGCCCTATTTATTGGTGCGTTGCTTTTATATCATAAAGAGAAGCTTAGTTTTGTATGGTTTGGCATTAGCATGGCAATTACAGGTGGACTAACACCTCTCGTACTAAAACAAGCATTTGCACGTGCCAGGCCAACAGATGGGATGATGACACGCAGTGGTTATAGCTTTCCTAGTGGTCATACGATGGGAACACTTGCACTATATGGTCTGGTTATTATCTTAGCAACGATTTATATTAAAAAAGCATGGTTGCGATATACTGTGATGATCAGCTCATTTGCGATTATTCTAATTATAGCATGGTCGAGAATTCATTTAGGTGTGCATTATTTGAGCGATATTCTCGGTAGCCTATTTTTGGGCGTATCTTTACTAATCGTGGCATGGTTGACACTTATTCATTTTAATGAAGAACATAAAGAACGTTAAGTTTAATTTCTCTTCAATATATTGACATTCTATTTTAAAAATGAAACAACAAAAAGGCCGGCTCACTAAATGATCTTAATGAGTCGGCTTTTTTAATATTACTTCATCGTTGTAAACTGTAAGGCTTTATTTGTAATAATTGGATACACAGTTGTATGAGTAATCTGATCAACGATTTTCCCCTTTGATGATCTCCCCCAATCAAAATCGCTTTCTCTACTCATACAACTTATGTCGCTTTAATCACATATATATTACATGGCCCCCTATGTAATTATATTACTTACTAATTTACGCCTCCCTCCATAAATAACACCATTCCCCAATAGTAATATTTATGATTATTCTTGATAGAAAAGGAAAATGCTTCAGTGTGAGTCACTTACTCAAATCTACTACTAAAATTCCCCCCAAACTTGAGCGATCGTTATTTCAAACTTTCTAAATTATTAACAACTTGATTTACTGACTGTTTAATCTTTGGAAAGATTATTAACTGTCTTTTGTAAAACCCTATTTCGTTCCCCTAATGTCAAATAATTTTAAGATGTAGTTGAATAATCACTTAGTTTGTAATTCTTTCGTATTCTTGCACTTCCGCTATCACGTATACTAGTATACCACATTTAATAAATAAGTGTTGCAACCTATGTCAAATGGGTAAGTTTTTTCGGTCAATACTCATTTTCAGACGTGATGGTGCTCCTGCGCTACCTCTAATATCTATTTTGGCGAGTTTTCTAGCATTTTAATGCCACATTAAAAAAACTCTCTCTGTTTGGAAAGCGATTTTTCTAATTAGAATGTTTTATACAATGTTTAAAAAGACTGATACGATCAGCTAAATTAGTTTTAAAATTTTTATTTTTTTTTATAACCCCAGTCTATTACAATCGTTTTAGGTTTTGAAAGAGCAAATTTTTGTATATATTTGCTAAATTTAAATGAGTCATTATCATGAATAATGATAAGGATTTGACCATCTAACTGGACTTCTTAATTCCACTCGCAGAGAAAGATAGCTTCATTCAAAATATGATTTGTATACCATTATGCCACAAGTTCAAGTTTTGTCAAGCCTTGTTTATATGGGTTTTCTAATGATAAATTTAGAAAATTTTTGAATGAAAATAAGTTATCAACAGTTTCTGTGGAAAACAAAAAAGCTTTTCCCCAGTCTGTGAAGATGCTTGGTATTTTGAATATATTTAAGCATATTTACCAAGAAAAAAAGTGTCGATATGCTAGAACAGCCTGATGTTAAGTGCATGATAAGAAGTGATCAGTTTCTTGGAATCGTAATCTGAAATTCTACATCTTGTAGCAATTATGTTGTGATTGCAACAGGAGGCGTTAGTTATCCACAGAAGGTTTAAAATATCGTTAATGATATTTTTACTAAAAATTTTTGTTTGCAAAATTCGTTCGACAAAATTTTCATTCACCCTTTTCTACTTGATTAAAAAAAGTAAATGCTCGCTGCTGCTGTTTTTAAATTTGCTAATCTGTTATAATGGATAAGATGGGGAAACTAAGTGAGGGATTTAAAATGAGTAATCTAATAGATGGCAAGTATGTTGCTAGTATTTTACGAGCAGAGATAAAGAAGGAAACAGCTGAATTATTAGTCA
>JGI24703J35330_11748092_pt1 | contig 10573 bp, 8 predicted proteins | sample TergutNt197P1_FD_35330 | JGI IMG/M metagenome (IMG submission 35330) | reverse complement strand
TTTTTATTTGCCTCACTCTAGATCTTCTCGTTGGGCGACTTGAATATAATACCACATACCTCGCTCACAGTCAATCCTTTTTCTGAAAAAAAATAAAAAAACATCGCCTTTTGAAAAACCGTGCCAAAATGTATCCTTGCGATGCTATTTATTTAAAGCCTTTGATAAGTTTTAACATCAAACCAACTGTGCTTAAATGCTTATCAATAGTTGTTAATTTTGAAGGTATTCGTTCTTTTTTTGCTCGTTCAAACATTTGCTTAAATCCCGCATGAGCGTTTTGAGTACGATTAAACTCTTTATACCAAATCGGATTCATTCTGATGAAGTCTCGATGCTCTTTATTATTCATCATATGATAAAACTCTTGCACCCTACTCACCTGCCTCAAACTTCATTTCAATTTTTATTTTTTTAAGGGTTAGATACACTAGTCGTCAAATTGAGAAAAGAAGCCAGAATAATTTTGTTTAGGCATAGCATTTGCCCCTAACAAGCCAGCCGCACTTGCAGCTGCCCCTTTTCCGCCTTGCATACTTTGGAAGATTTGAATAAACTGTTGAAATGTACCCATAGTTTTTTGGACTTTATCAATATCAACTTTTTGTAAATATTCAAAAGCTTGAGCTATCATCTCTGGTCCGCTCATATCTGTTTTACTAGCATCACTGTTTTCTGTTTTTTCCACTACATCTTCTTTTGATTCGACCCTTTCTGTTTTAAACGGTTCCCATTGTCCATCATCAGCGCCATACAAATACCATGATTCATACAAGTTTTGCCAAGTAGATTTTCCAGAGTTAACTTCTTCTTTTAACCCAGGATGACTACGTACGAAATCCTTAAATTCATTAACTTTTTCCACCAAATCACCCCAAATAAATTAAATCTGACACTCATCACTTCATTATATGACAAACACCCTGAAAAAAGTGCTAGTTTTAATCTTTTTTTTTTGCGGAGGGTATTCAAATTTTATCGTGTTCTCTCCTTCATATATAAGGAAAGTATTTTGAAGCAGTCATTTCCACTTCAATTTGCTTTTCAATTTAGGAAAGATGAGTCGGAAAATAGTCTATTGCAATACTCACATCTTTTTGGTCGATATGCTCTAATATATGAATAATAACCGCTGGTAATCGGGTCAGCTTTTTATACTTCAAAATAAAATGCATTCTAAAGCGATTATTTACTCTTGCGATTGTTGCCATGGTTGGACCAATAATTAAGCACTCATCTTTTAATTCTTGATGCAAATAAGCATTCACCTGCTCACTAATGACCATCAAAGCGTCTGGTTCTGTGCTAGAAAGTAGTACTTTTGCATGAAAAAAGTAAGGCGAGTATTTAAAGCGCCTGCGCATTAGCATTTCTTCCTCATAAAAAGCTTGGTAATTTTGATTTTTCACATGCGTCATGACATAGTGGTTTGGAGAGTAGGTTTCTATATAGACCATTCCTCCTGATTGATGGCGTCCTGCACGACCAGCAACTTGCATCAAAATTTGGAAAGTTCGTTCACAAGCTTTGTAATCTGGAAAATAAAGCATCATATCCGCATCTAACACCCCCACCAAGGTAACGCCAGGAAAATCTAATCCTTTTGCAACCATCTGCGTCCCGATTAAAATATCAGCTTCCTTGTTTTCAAAAGTTGTAATAATGCGCTGATGATCTCCTTTTTTAGAAGTCGAATCAAAATCCATGCGTAACACTTTAGCATTAGGATATCTTTTTTCAAGAAACTCTTCTATTTTTTGCGTGCCAGTTCCGAAAAAGCGAACCTCATCACTTTCGCATTTTGGACATTCATTTACAACAGGCATAGTGAAATGACAATAATGACATTTCAATCCACCCATTTGTTTATGATAAGTCAGCGTTACATCACAATTAGGGCAACTCACTACTTCGTGACACTCGCGACACTGCATAAAATTGGCATAGCCTCGACGGTTCAAAAGTAAAATCACTTGCTGATTCTGGGTTAGTCTTTTTTCAATCGCCTCTTCAAGTAGCTTACTCATAATTCGACTTTCCACTCCAAGAGCTTGTTTGTTTAGATCAACTAACACAACCTCAGGCTCACTGGCCTTTGTGACTGCACGCATCGGCAATTCGACTAAAGTATAAACACCTTTGCTAGCACGTGCGTAACTTTCTAAAGAAGGTGTAGCGCTACCTAGTACCACAGGACAACCGTGTGTTTTTGCTCTGTCTTTTGCGACTTCAATCGCATGATATCTTGGCATTTCATCTTGTTTATAAGTGACTTCGTGCTCTTCATCGATGATGATTAATCCTAAATCAGTTAGCGGGGCAAAAACAGCTGAGCGTGCCCCGATGACGATATCGACTTCTCCACGATTAACTTTACGCCATTCATCATACTTTTCGCCGATTGACAAGCCGCTATGTAAGACAGCGATTTTGGCTCCAAAGCGGGCCTTGAATCTGCTGGCAAGTTGGGTTGTAAGGGTTATCTCGGGAATTAAAACGAGGGCTTGCTTATTTTTCGCAATGACGTTTGCGATCGCTTCGAGGTAGACTTCCGTTTTTCCTGAACCTGTCACGCCGTGAAGTAAGACAACGCCAGCGCCAGCGTCCATGATGGTATCAACTGCTTCTTGTTGCGCTTCATTTAAAATCGGTTGCTTTCCAACTTCCGTCACTTCTTTATAAGGATCGCGATACACTTCCGTTTCCACCAGACGAATGATACCTTTTTCCTCCAAAGCTTTTAACACACTGCTACTAACACCAAGTTGTTCACGGACAATTGGCCAATTAGATTCAAGCAGCTTCCTCACCACTTCCTGTTGCTTCACAGATCTAGCTAGCAAACCCATATCCACCTCTTGCTCTACTAATTCCACCTCAATTTTCATCTTTTTTCCTAACTTAGAACTCGCCTCATATATCACCTCAATCTGGCGCTTTTCAATCCCTTTTTTTAAAACACCTAAAAGATTTATCGGCACAACCTCAGAGCCAATGACCGTCCTTGTTCCGAATAAAGGCTGCAAACGGACATCTATTTCTTCATTTTCGATACGTGCAAAAAGCTTTTTATATTTAGTCTTCATTGCCGCTGGAATCATTGCGTCAAAACAAGAGATCAGCGTCGCCCCAGTGGCGCGGGCAAGTCCCTTTCCAAGTGCCAATTGCTCTTCATTTAAAATCGGCGCTACATCCATCACCTTCGAAATCTGGCGCAGCTTCCCTTCAAAATCGGTCTTATCCTTCACACCTAAAATAACCCCCGCTAACAGCCTCGATCCAAACGGAACCATCACTCGCACCCCCGGCTTCGCAATAGCAACTAACTCCTCAGGAATTAAATAATCAAACACTCGATCAACTGCTTTATTTTTTATATCTACAACCACTTCTGCTATTGCCATTTTCAAATTCACCTCAAATTTAGCTAAGCTTATTATATCACAAAAACTAGCCCAAATGGACTAGTTAAGTTAAAAATTCAACAATATGTTCTATCAAAGGTGAAAAACTCGGTTCACTAAGAGAGAAGCTGGTTGGGACAATAGGGATAAAATCATACCCTAATATGGGTTCAGTGAAACAAGCCGCTCCCTCATGTTGTGGATATAAAACAGCAATCTTTTGTACATCCGAATGTAGCGACAATTTTCTGTCAGGTTGATAATATTTAAATGTACTATAGACATTTAATTGATTGAGCACATCCGTATTCACATCACCTTGATAAATACTTTGCAAACGGCGGTATTTGACTTCAACGATACACGCACGTTCGAATTCACCATCCTCATTATAGAGTTCTAGTAATATATCAGGCTTACGACTGCCTCCGATAACAGATACCAGTTGTGCTTGTTTGAGGCTACGTGCTAATGTTAAATCACCGATAAAACGATCGTAAGATAGGTAAAGACAACAGCCTGATGCATGCCTGAATTGTACACGCTCATCTAGCGGTACGTCACTTTGTTTACCAAAACACTTAAATCCATTTGCTTCTAAAATTTCTTGAACAAGGAAGACAGAAAAATATTCAAATAGCAGAGACGTCTGATTGCGTGGGTATCTAAATACATCCTCCTCGTGAATGATAAAACGCTGGTAAAAGGTTACGAGTGAGCGATAATGGTTTAAATTGAGGATTTTTTTAGGGAAATCAAGGCGATATTTCAACGTCACATTTTTTAGCCATGGCTCATTTAATAGTTGGCTAATTTTCGCATACAGACTATATATCGGTTGATAACGGGCTTTACTTTGGGTCATTTCTTCAGTTAGTTGTTGCAATGTCTCATTTCGAAATCGAAGACGCTTGTTTAAATCATAAAGGAGTACTCCAACGTTCTTTCCTGCTCTAAGATTTTCTTTAGCTGCTTGGAGCTCTTTAATTTCAATGATTAAATTTTGTTTAATCTGTTGATGCTTCCACATATTTTCGTGGCTCAATTGTCTGATTTTATCCATTTTTTGACGCAAATTGACGAGCATGTGTTTTAAATATTGATTTTCTGGTGTATCATAGCTGATTTGTTTTTTGGGTTCAAAATACTGGATATTCGCACTTGATCCTGCTTTATTGGCTTGCCAACGTAAACTTTTAGCTGTCGGTCGTTTAGACGTTAGTGTACGTTGGTATTCGTTGCTGATTTCTTCTTGCGGATGTTGAAAAACATCTACTAAATAGCTCGTTAATTCATCATAATGCGTCGAAAAAAGAAGCAAAAGTCGTTGTGTCTCATCATTTTTATTTTCGTTGCTTTGAAGCATCGCTAAAGCATGTTGGTTACGAGTAATGCCAAAAATACGGCTTTCTAGTGCTTGATACATTGCGCCTATCGTGTCTTGTTTTAAATTATGCGCCTCAACTTGGAAAGTCCCTTCAAACATTTCATCTTCACTGTACCATTTAAAGATAAAATTTCCCGGTACATATCCGTCTTGTTTAATCAAGTTGATCGTATCACCCGGCATCAATAGAAGTCCTTCTGCTTCGTTTATATGCTCAATCCATAATTTTTCGTTATCTTTTCCCAAAAATTTAATTCTTGTAGTCGTGTATTCGCTAGTAGAAAATAAAGTTTTATCCCAATTCATCTCTGGTGTTAAAAGATACTCAGTTGCCAGACCCGCTTTGGTTAAAATGATTCTAGTTCGTGTAACCATAAAGTCCTAACTCCAATGCTTTTCGTTTAATTTCTGCTTTTGTTCGGTTGAATTTATTCGCCTTTATCGCTCTATTTTCATTAATAAAATCAAGCAATTCACTACCAATCACTTCCGATTCAGGGTCAGTAATTTCGCCAATTAAGCGCCCAATTTGTTGCTTCGAGCCTTTGATTTTAGTTAGCAGACCTTGCTTGATGCTGATATCCATAGCTTTTGATGGATAAATCAGTGGCTCTCCTTTTTCATCGAGTGGAATGTTTTGAATATAGCGTCCTAAGCGGTTTAAAAAACGAAAAGAAACACCTTTTTGAGCATCATATTTTGAAATTAGTTTGTGAAGTTCGTCAAAAAATTGTAGTTCTTGTGGTTTGAAAGCTTTAGTTGGAAGCTCATGATTTTTCCAGCTTAGTATATCATTATATGTAAATGTAATTCCATGGTAAGTAGCTTTTTCAAGATCCAAAGTACTAAAGTGCATAAATCCTGATTTTTTTAATGTCACCAAATTAACTCGGTCCAGTAGCCGATCAGATAGCTCTTTTGTTGTTTCATCAAGGTTTATTGTACCCACAAATAAAATATTCCCCCCTATATTCACACTTGGCGGATAAATATCAGCATTGTGGCAAGTTGCATTTTCGCTATATAAATGAAGCAACCTGTCGTGTTCAGGCTTTTCTAAGATGGACAAAAATGGCGCAAACCAATGTTCCACTTGTGACAAATTCATTTCATCAAAAATAACCATGTGCATAGCGTGGGGATTGTTTTGAGCACGCACTAATATGTCAACCAAACCAGCTTCTGAGGGGATAAAATAACCTGAGGTCGGATTCAAATATCCTAATACATCACTAGGTTCTAAATAGCTAGGGCTAATTGGCAAAAATAACAAATCCCCTTGTTCTTCTGCCAACCCAAGTATTTTTGCGTAAGCTTTAGCCAATCGCGTTTTCCCAGTTCCTGACATACCTGCTACTACTGTTAACGGATTGGTTTTCAAGCTAATATGAAAATTTGTTAAGTCTTTTTGGTCGTACAATAAATTTTCCGATAAGGTTAAACCTCGTAATTCATCCAAAAAGGTATATTCTGCTTTTACCGCGCGTGGATCAATTGGAGCATAGGGTTGTGGCGCTAAAGATGTTTTCGGATTCATATTTATAGTCGGCAATGTTTTTCGTAAAGGAACAAGCTCACCAAATTCAACCAACTTAAGGATCAGTTCTTGCTCAACTTCCGTACTTAAAAAAGTCAAATCTTCATTTGTTTCAACCCCACCAGAATCAAGCTGCTGTGAAAATTCTGTTAGTTTAGCTCGATAAATACCAGTATCGATTTTGATATTGGAACCAGTTTGGCTATTGGCGTCTGTAAGGATACTAGTATCTGGAATAAACCACGTTTTGAAGTCGCTTTCGTGTTGATGCCATTTTGGGAAATGATAGTAAAGATAATCATCAATAAGCACATATTTAGGTCCTTCTTGTTGCGAGTATTGTGTAAAGGTAATCGGTTTTTCGTTATAAAACTTGAATTCAGCCATTTCAACTGATTCTTGCAAATGGGGAATTTCGAAGTATGTTTTATCGAGTTCACGTTCATCAGCCGTTTCAAGTGACTGAATTTGAGTTTTAAGGCTTATTTTTTCACCATCAGCTTCAACGAATGTTTTAAATACAATCAACCGACGATCTAGCAAATTCTGCCAGTGCTCGATCTTTTCGGATGCGTTTTTTGAATAGTAAGCCAAATCGTTAATCATAAACGCAAATTGATCTCTATCAAGCGCAGTATACACATCATCTTTGTATAAGTTTTTTCGCAATTCAACCAACTGACTAGGCTCCTTTGATAAAGGCATAATTTGAATAGCAATATTTTCTGTCCCAGGCACTTTATAAATAGCCGCAGGCGCATCTGTTTTTACAATCAACTTCCCCAATAAGATAGTGCCATGATAGTTTAGTAAATCATTTTTCACATTATCATCATATACTCTGTGGAAATATTTCATTTTAGCTCGGCCTCCTTTGAGCAATTTTATGAGCTATTTCCATAATTAGCTGGCGCTCATCTTTAGATTGTAGTATAAATAATTCACAACCTGCCTCTAATGCTGTTTTTTCTAGTTTACGCATTTCTTTAGTATAAGTACCCCACAGTTGAATGAGAACTACTTTTATGTTTTCAAAACCAGTTGTTACTACTTCATCAAAGAAAGTAAAGGTGAGATCTGGATAAATCACTGGTGCATATAGCAATTGAGTCTGATGAACAACCGCTATTTTTAAATTCGTAAAGTCATCGCATAACATTTTAGCAAATCCGATTGTTGCTTGTTTATCTTTCAATAGCTGGTTTTTTAACTCATCAATCTGAGTATTTGCTAATTCAACTTCTATCCTAGACTGCTCTTTTTCACTTTGAGCTCTTTCGAATCGCTTGTTTGCTTCTAATAAAAGCGTCTCGTGCTCAGTCTCCATTTTCTTTATTTTATGCTGTAAGTCATCGCACTTGATAACCAGATCATTGTGTTTTCCCACAAACATCATATCATCGATAATCTTTAAAGTTCCCATCAATTGCATTCTAAAAGTCAGGTAATGGCGTTGCATGGTGTCTAACAATGTTGATTTAACACCCTCATTATATAATCCAACTTCTAAGTATGCTAAGTAGAGGGCAAGTTTAATCCCTTCACCATCTAAAGCTTTACCCAAGTCTAGAATTGCTTCTTCGGTCACGTATTTAGATTTGTAATGGCTTCGGTCTTCTCTTTTGAGAAAGCCGATTGAGATAATTAAGTCAGTTTCGATATTGCTCGATCCGATTAGGCGATCAAATTCCGCCAAGTCAACATTTCTTAGACGATTTTTATAGATGCCCAACGAACAAATTGCTTCTTCAAACCATTCTTTGATTTGTCCTATTTCCGATTCATCTTTTACTTTTTGCAGTTCATCGAATTCATTTTGGTAAAACAGTTCTAAATCGCGATCGTTGTCAAATCCATGCAAGCCGAAAAATGGTTCATTTCCTTGTTTGGCATTATCAATAATCATCAAGAAATTTTCTTTTGTAAAATCATAGTGGAATTTCGTGATAATTAAATATTGCCACATTTTTCCATGCCCTTCTGCACGCAACTGTTTGATAAGAATCGGTAGCTCAATTTGAGCATACTGATTTATCTCGGGTCGATCGATTCTTTCCATTAAAGCACCTAATAAATCAATTGGCATTTCTTTTTTTATTAGACGTCTTAGTTTTAATTTTTTGAATTGAAAATTACCTTTTGCATTTTCATTCAAAACACCTAGCAAAAAATCAACATCTTCGTTGTTTTCTGCCAGTGTTACTACAAGTTCTTTTTCTGTCATCGTATTTGGATTCGCAGCCAAGAGCCACGTTCCTCCCTCCTTTAGCTTAATCTAGTTTAAAGTATAGCACTTGTTAATTGTAAAAAATAGTGCTAAATGGGATTTTTTAGCAGAAATTGACATTTTGTTCATGTTAATTTTAAAGGTCACACTCTATTTTTGCCCTTTTTTGATCATTTCGCTTACTTTCTTCAAAACATCTCTTGCAAATTTTTGAAAAAAGTGATACAATTCTTAAGTTGATAATTTTTTGCCAGAGTGGCGGAATGGTAGACGCAGTGGATTCAAAATCCACCGGGGGCAACCCCGTGCCGGTTCAAGTCCGGCCTTTGGTACCATCGGTATATAGAGTCGTTTTGACACGCTAAAAACCCTATTTTGTAGGGTTTTTTTGTGTTAACCAATTAAAAAAATCTCGATCACTAGCGTTAAATACGTCAGCTGATTGAGATTTTTGAGGTCTTAAAATTTCCCCTAAGTCAAACCCTAATCAACATTTTTAAAGATTGACTTAAGGTTATGGTTGATTAGGATTAATCTTTTGATTTGTTTTTTAAAACAGTGATTGCGTCTTTGAGTTGAGTTGGTATCGGGACGCCGATTAAACCTGCGTTTTCGATGATGCTGATGGATTCGCTTACGATAAAACCGCAGACAACTCTGTCTTTGTTTAACTACTTTTTTACTCGTCCTCTGGCAAGGCATAAATTCTTTTTAATTTGCTGATTCGTTCACGTTCTTTCGCCATGCTTTTTCCACTTGGTAATTTCTGTGAACGAATACCCATAATTTGCTTCATCCGTGTCTCTTCTGGAAGCTCACGGAGATAGATTTTAAACAACCGCCAGTCTAGTTTTCCTTGTTCAGCAATCAAATCAATTCCATAAGCTTGTTTGAAGGATACAAATATATAAGGTGCATCCAGTTTCAAATCTTGAATAGGCTTTTCCACCTTAATCGGCATTGGATTCCCCTCTAGATCCACTGCCACTTCTTTTTTATCACCATGAATAAAATTTGTTATGATTCCATTAAATACTTTCACAAGTTCATCAGTACTTAATTCAGGAATAGCGCCTAATAACTGTTTAAGTCCAAGGTGGATTTTCTCAAGATCGTGTAAATGAATATTATCAACGATTTCAATAAAATTCATAATATTATCAAATGCCATATTCACTGAGTAGACTTGCCCTTTAATCTCAACTTCAGTTTCTAATTTCTTATTGAGTTCAAACATCAAACTTTACCTCTGAATAGTTTTAACTTTGATTTGTTATACACTTCTTCAGCTTCGACTGGTTCAGCTACTATGCTTTTAAACATTTCGACTGAAATACTATGCATAATCTGATTCAATCCATAAATCAACTTAGCTAAGCTTGGAATTAGTTTGTATAACTTTTCAAATGCTCCTTCGCCTAACAACTCGTCCATTAGATCTGACAACATCTCGCTAATAACCTCTTCATTTTCCAGGTTATCCAAATCTAATTTCACCATTTCCTCGATGAACGTCTTATATTTTGTATTAAACTCACGCATCGATTTGTCCGATGTATCTACCTCAAACTTTAATCCATTTACCTCGACTGGGATAACTGTTGTTCCTAATTCAATTTTTAATGCCATAATTTTTACCTTCTTTCATAATTTCAATTTTTTAAATTTCTTACCACATTCGCATATTATCTTCTTGAGAAGCCCATGCGATTTCTTCCATTGTTTTGCGTATATCTTGTTTATTGTGCCAGTGGATATTAGCACCTTCGAATAGGCGGTCGTAGTTGTTGTGATTAATAACTCGGTTATCAGTTGTTAGAGCCGATCCTCCAGTTAAACCTGTTATATTAAAGCTTGGCCTTGGTGAAAGAATTTCACTCATACTTGGAAAATTGACTTTCGTTAGTTCCTTACCTAAATCCTCCACACTATCAATCGCATAATCAGAATATTTCTCGATCCCCACCGCAACACCAGCTGGAATTTGGCGACCTATTTGTTCACGCATCACACGAGAT
>JGI24703J35330_11748093_pt1 | contig 10577 bp, 10 predicted proteins | sample TergutNt197P1_FD_35330 | JGI IMG/M metagenome (IMG submission 35330) | reverse complement strand
GTAGAAATTATTAAAACTGTGGACGAAATGGCATTTATTAACGTCGTTCGCAGCGAAGCTGTATTTGGAAATTTTGTTAAGAAAAAATTATAGGAAACAAAGTACTAAAAAAAGCACGTCTTGCAATTTCAAAGACGTGCTTTTTCTAATACGCCAGATAGAACAGGGGATATGTGATAATAATTTTGTTTTGATCGTGTTAAAAAAGTTTTGAAATCCAGTTTGATTTTATTGAAGGAAGAGTTATTGTATAACACATGTTGATGCTACGTATATATTTGTACCTCCAATACTATAACATTAGTATGTCATGGAAGAGGAGTTTTTTATTCCCTTATTCTTATGAATCCGCTAATATTTGAAATAAAAATTATCGACAATAGTTGACAATGAAAGGGATTTATGAGATAATATAGAAAACGAAATGAAATATTCTGGAGGGACACGAAATGTATGATTCAGAGGGAGTTTTAGATATTGCGATATGCGACGATTTGCCAATGGATGCGAAAAATTTTTCCTTAAAATTAGAGCAGATTTTTAAGCATGGAAACTTGGAAAAAATTAGGTATAAAATCACTAAACATTATCAGAGCGGTGAAGAAGCTTTAAAGGAGCTCGAAACAAGAAACCACGACATAATATTTATGGACGTAGAAATGCATGGTGGAATTGATGGCTTTGAAACAGCAAAAAGGATAAAAAAACTTGAAAAGAAAGCATTGATTATTTTTTTGACAACACATGTTGCAAGAGGAGCAGACGCTTTCCCCGCAGGTGGCTTTAGGTATTTAGGTAAAGATTATGATGAAAATAAATTTGTTGAGGCGATAACGGCTGCTGTTAAAAAAATTAATTCCAATCAAAAAGTTGTTATTCACTACAGGAATGAATTTGGTGATTTGGCTAAGAAGATTGTTTTTGTGAATGACATTACTCATATTGAGTCTGATAAGAAAAAAAGCTTTGTTTATACCAAAACAGAAAAAATTTCATCGAATAGGCCACTGAAATATTGGGAAGAACTCTTGGATAAAAACAGATTTTATCGTGCACATAATGCTTATTTGGTGAATTTTGTTAATGTTATAGATATTAAAGTGAAAGAGCGTTGGGTGTATCTTGCTTCAGAAATTACGGAAAGAATTGAAGCATCAAGAAATTACGTTAAAGGAGCTCATCACGCATTACATGAATATTTTTTATTAGTAGGAAGGGGGCTTTTGTAGATGTTGACACTGCGATACTTGATTGTTTTCATGGAAGTTTATATAATGTTGATATGCCTTTTGAATTTGAAAACTATTCGAAAAATTTGGTATTTTAACATTCCAATTTTTCTCGCCTTTTCAGTAATGGATATATTTCTATTTATTCAAGGGTATGAATTAGATTGGGCAATAACCACTTTGAGTGCTCTTATCGTAACGATAGTCTTGATTAGTTATTCATTTAATACTATCAAAAAGATTCCGTTGATATTATTTTGTCACTTTTTTTCGAGTTTGCTTGCTACGATTGGAGCGGGAATTGTTTTTCTTATTGTGCCTACTGGTGTGTATTTTATAAGAGAAAGTTTTTTGTACATAAATATAGGTGAAATGATAAGCGTCGTGTTTTTAATTTTAGTAGTGCTCCTAACTAAGAGGAATGGTGTTGAAATAAAAATCGAAACTTTGAGTATTTTTGACAAAATTTCAATTGGTATGATATCTCTCATATTAGGATTTTACATAGTTACATTTACTTATGTTGGGGAAGGTGGGTGGCCGCCTTTTGTTAGAGTTGTTGTTATGTTTGTGAGTATGATGCTTTTATATGGAGTTGTGGTATACATTACAAAAGTACAGCAAATTCATATTTCTGTTGCTCAAAATGATGCTTATGAAAAATATTTAGATCAGCAAGAAACTCACTATAATTTACTTTTTCAGCAAGGAGTGAAGTCAGCAAAATTTGTACATGATGCAAAATGTTTATTGCGTCCACTTGTTGATAAAATTGAGTGCAATGAACTAGATAGTGATTTGACACAATTAGTTATTAATTTGCAAAATACTATTACTGAAATTAATTCAATGGTGAAAATTAAAACAGGCTCAGATTTTATAGACGGACATTTACAGTTTTTGACCCATAAATATGCAGATTTTGATTTGAATTTCAAACTAGATGGTGCATTTCCAAAAAATCTCAGAATAGAAGCAGCTGATATGATCTCTTTATTTGCTAATTTATTAGATAACGCATTTGAAGCAGCCGTGAAAATGGAAGTAAACAAGAAGATTCGAATGGAAATTTCAGCTGATGAAACAAGTTTGTATGTTAAACTAGAAAATTCATATGAAGGGGAATTGAAAGAGAAAAAAATCGGTCTCAAAACAACTAAAGAGGACAAAAGGAAACATGGCTTTGGGACACAAATTATCAAAACAATAGTTGAAAAATATTCTGGGATTCTTAAAGTTAGTTTTTCAGATAATAAATTCATTACTGAAATCACTTTCCCACGAACGATTTACAAGAGGATAGAACAAGATTAGTTATACCGCTTTTAGACAAGTTTGTTGTGATCGAATATATCTTTAGCAAAGATATGAAAATTAATTTTGAAATAGCGGGTGTGAGTTACATTTTGGATCATTGTCTACATACAAATTTGTCATTAAAGAGTGACTTTGTGGCTGATTTGTGAGAATTAAGACTTAAAATTACCAGTTATACCGTTTTTTGACCAGTTATGCCAAAAGCCTATTTTTTTGTTTTTAAATGTGGTATTATATACCTATCAACCTACACGAACTATGTCAAAATTTGAAAGGAGAATTCTATGGTTGAACCAAGAGGATGGCTTAACTGGATTTTTAGGAGAATATAAGTGTTGCATGCTGAAAGGTAAGGTGATTGCGGAAAATAAAAACTTGCATCAAATATTTACGAGCATAATTATGATAAAAAAGAAGAGGAGCGACTTTTTATGAAAAAGGTTCAAAAATTTTTATGTGCACTGTTTATTGGAGTTACTTTAGTGACTGCCTTGGGTGTTTTGAACACACAGTCTGCTCAAGCAGTGGTGCATTGGTCAAGGTCTAATCTAAGTTGGAACGGTAACCAATATAGAGCTGTCGCAGATGCAGAATTTATATTTAGAGGGGAAGTCCGTGCGCATGCAGTGAGTGACCAGGGAAGAATAACGCGCAGTTCATCTTGGGTATTTGGAACACAAGGAAGTGGAATAGTCCGTGCTGCTACAACTTGGCAGACAGGACCTACAAACAGCTTTGTAAACCATGCACACGAGGTAAGATAAGGTTTATAAAATAAAAAACTCATCTGACTTTAGGGTATTGATGAGCTTTTTTAAAGGAATGATTATATGAAGTCTATATTCAGAATAAAAGCGAATATTTTTCAGCAAAAACGCAAGGTCTTTTTGTTAATGTCATCAATCATAGTGATGGGTGTGTTTATTTCTGGAAGTATTGTGATAGAACAATCAGTTAATAATGTTGTGACTTATTTAAGAAGGTCAATACCAGCTGTAGTAGGTGTTACACCAAATTTTGAGAGCTTTGAAACTATAGATAGCTCACTGATTAGTCGAGACATTATTGCTCAAATTGGAAGTCTGCCCTATGTTCGCAGCTACGATTATACAATAATTTATAATGCATTTGGATCGTATAGAGAGTATGTTCTTGATAAGTTAATAAATGATCAGTATGAACCTCGTGAATATTACCAGTTCCGACTTTTTGGAGTGTCTAGTCCAGAAGTGATTTTTATTGAAAATGGAATGTATGAGCTTGTTGCAGGAAGACATTTCTTAATTGATGAAATTGACATTCAAAATAGAGCTGAGATAGCACCAATCATAATTTCTAGGCAATTTGCAGAAATAAACGATTTATGGATTGATTCAATAGTAGAGTTGTTTCATAGCATAACTATATCTCCATATCCTATACCAGCTGAGCCAATTTTGGTGTTTAACTTAGAAGATGTGTGGAATCATCCTTATAATGTATATGGAAATTATTATTATAGTTTTGAAGTAGTTGGGATATTTGAATTCACCAGACAACTTCCTGATCTATACTGGCGAATTCATGATTATGAACATATATATCAATTAATTCAAGCGGATTTAGCGAATCATCAAAGTATGATTAACCTATTTTTTGCACCGAGTTGGCGTGTTTATGATATGAGATTAAGAGAGTTTGAGAATATTCTACTTTTCGAGCGAATATTTGATCTTTCGCCTATTCGTGGATCACACATACCTGCTATAACAAATATCGAAAGAAGCTTTGATCCTTTTTGGGTACTTTACGATGTTCAATATATTGATAGATTCATATCAGAAGTGAATTTAATTATAGAACCATTAGGTTACCAGGCTCAAGATTTATCTGGAATCGTTGCTGCAGCCATCTTAGCAACTAACAACTTACGAAGCATAGCTAATCGGTTTGTGTGGATAGCGTCTGGTGGGATGATAATTGCAGCAACTTTGATTTTACTCCTTTACGTTCATGAAAAACAAAGAGAGATAGGGATTTATTTAGCGTTAGGCGAGAGAAAGAAAAAAATAATAGCATCAGTGTTGATGGAAGTTCTACTAATTGCTACAACAGGATTAATTATTGCATTTTTATTAGGAATCAATATAGCGCCAATTGTATCAAGGAACATGTTTCACAATCAACTTGTAGCGAACGAGCGCGATCCGTTCCACTTCCCTGATATGATCGAATTAGTTGGTTTTGGTCAAGAAATGACGAGTGTAGAAATAATGGAAATTTTTGAAATTACATTGGATTTTACTACAATAATTACGTTCTTTTTGATAGGAAGTGTGGTTATTGTGATATCAACAATTGCACCCGTGATATATATGCTTGAACTTAGCCCAAAAGACATTTTAGCTCAATCTGTCATAAAATGAGATTTTTAGAAGCGATCAACCTACCATAGAAAAAGTCTTCTCATGAATAATTCACAACAATGCAGGCTAATAATTTAAAGTTTTAGAAAAATTAATTTTGAAACAATAAGTGAAAATCACACTTTGAACTTCCCTACAGGCGGGAATGTGTCATCAAAGGTTGGTTTTATAGTCGATTTTCGCGGTTTTAGATTGGGATTTACCAGTTATGCCGTTTTTTGACCACTTATGCGAAAAGTCTAGATTTTTGATTTTAAATATGGTAACATAGTATTACAAACCTACACGAACTATGTCAAAATTTGAAAGGAGAGTTCTATGGATTGAACCAAGTGGATAGCTTAATTGGATTTTTAGGAGAATATAAGTGTTGCAATAATATCGCGAAAGGGTAAGGTGATCACGAAAAACAAAAACTTGTAACAAACATTCAAAAGCATAATATAACCAAAAAAGTTGGAACAACAACAAATGCCAATACTGCTCAAATACGTGCGTTTGGTGGAAGGCGTGCTGCGCTTGAATCAGAAGCAAGAATGAGTGCAGGTGCTTCTGGAACGTGGGCAGGCTGGGCTGTAGAAGGATCAAGAACACGAGCGGGAACAGTGTCTGGAAACGGTGTCAACAGAGGGATTTATAGATTAAGTGGGCAATCACGATTCTTTGTTGTAGAACGAGTAAATGCAGCCACCTGGAGTGCTGATAATGTTAACAGAACGAGAAATACAACTACACACGAGATGGGCCATTCGCTAGGTTATTGGGGTCATGCACCTGGAAGTGCAGATGTAATGTTTCGTTCAAATCATGCAAGGCATGTGCTTGGATCAGACGAGGCAAGATATTTGAGGATCATTTATGGACATTTTAGATAGTGTCAAAATTTTTTTCATAAAATTATCCATCATGAAAAAATTACAAATAAAACAGTGGATGATTAAAATCCCTGTTTTCATAGTCATAAACGAACTAATTCGCTAAAAATTTGAATTAAATAATGTTAGTTATACAAGGAGTGAAAAAAGATGAAAAAATTATTTATCATAATAATATTCACCGCAATAATTTTAGTAGCTTGCGACAACGAAGAACTAGCAGAAAATTACGACCTAAACTATGATTACGAGACTATTTATTATCTAGAAGAAAATGAAACAATCGAAACCGAATTTATCATAGCAAACGAAGAATATATGACCTTTGAAGAAATCCTTTTAGAAGCAACAAGTGATATCGTAATCGCACAATATGTCGGAAGTCGCCCATTTGGAGACAATGATATCGAATTTGAATTTATAGTATCGGAAAACTTGCTAGGGGAAAGTACACAAAGAATATTCGTATTTGCCTCAACTAACGTACTAGTATACGTAAAAGGAAGCGCAAGCTCACTGAGTTACTTACCAGGAGACTTATACTTTGAACACGGTGTCGATTACTTGCTACCCTTAAATAGACTACTAAGAATTCATGCCCATGAACCACGCGAAGAAGATGAATTTATATTTGTTAGACAAACAGTAGTTAATTTGGAAAATCCTGAAGAAAGTAGCATGTATAGCGAAGACTTAGATGGCCATGTCGAAGGAATAGACATTACCGAAGCAACAACCGCTGAGGAAATTATTGAATTTGTCGAAGAATTTGCCGAAATAGTCGAAGCAGAAGACAGATGGACACACGTTTACATAGACTCGGACGATATTCATGACATCATTTACTACTCACCATTCGTATTTATCGTAGAACCAACCGAACTAATATCATCAGGAATCTCAGTATGGATGAGCACAGATATATTTAACGTAAACATCACAGAAGTATTAAAGGGCGAAGCACCCTATCTTGAAGACATAATAATAACATTTGGATTCGGCAATGCAACAATTGGAGAAAAAATTATAATTGCAGCCCAACCACTAGACGAAGGCGCAACAGATTGGTACATACTAACCTCATCGAACAACAGCATCTTCTCCATTAACCAATTAGACGAAATTCAAGCGATCTTAACAGAAGAGATTAGTGCTGATGGTGCAGAAGAAGACATTTATGAAACCGAAGTTGCTGAAGAAGAATCAGATGACGCAAGTGAGGAAGCTGTAAACCAAGCTAACTTTTTAGAATTTGAAAACATGATTGTAAACGAAGCTACCCATGTAGTAGTTGGTCAGTTTGTCCAAGCGAGAGCCTTTGGCGATTTTGATATAGCTTTCGAGTTTATAGTAACCAATCAGCTCCTTTCACAAACAACACAACGAATATTAGTATTTGGACCAAGTGCGAATGTTAGCGCACCAAGTATGACGTTTGAATTCGTGCCTGGGGCGAGTTACATTCTTCCTTTAAGCGAACGAATAGTACTTCATCCGACTAGTCCTGCTTATGAGAGTAAATTTTCATTTGTAAGAAATACCGTAATTGACTTAGCAAATCCAGAAAATAGCAAAATGGACGGGGCTCATTTAAACGAGCAATCTGGAATTATTGATTTCATGACAACCGAAGGTGAAGAAATAGCTGATTACATAAGCGCAGTATCGCAATTTTCTACAGCAAATCGTAGATTTTCAACCATCAACATTAACACAAGCGATATGCGTACAATAATAACGGGGTCGCCATTCGTATTTGTACTTGAAGTTGGCGAATTAGTCTCATCAGGAACATCAGCGTGGGTTAGCACGGATATTTTCAACGTTAATATCGTAGAAACACTAAAAGCGGATGGAGCAGTACTAGATGAAATTATGATGACATTTGCACTCGGAAGTGTAGCAACAGGTGACATTCTAATAGTAGCAGCACAACCAATTGATGATGGCGCAACAGATTGGTTTAACCTAACCTCATCATTTAGCAACAGCCTATTTTCAATCAACGAAATAGAAGCAATTCGCCAAATTTTAGAAAATTAAAACTCCTGTCTTAAAGTAGCAGGAGTTTTTATCTACGATTCTAATTCATTAAGCGCGATCTTCGTTTTTTTTGCTTTTTTCTTACTCTTACTAGAGTTCGAAGCCAGGGCTGCACTTACTTTTTTACTCTTCGGATCTAACATATCAATTCATCACCTCAAACCTATGATTAACAAATATAAAGAAAATTATACATAAACACTCTGAATGATTTCATATATTTATAGTGCATAAAATTTTAAAAAATGGATGTGGCAAAGATGAGAATACCTAGGACAATTGGAATAATTCCTGATGGCAACAGAAGATATTCAGTAAAAAAGGGTAGAAAAAAAGATGAAGGATACGCTTATGGATTAACACCAGGCATCAAAGCGGTAAGAATGGCTAAAAAATATGGCATCAAAGAAGTAACCTTTTATGGCTTTACAGCTGATAATTGCAGGAGACCAGTTGCTCAGGTAGAGTCTTTTCAAGAGGCGTGTGTGAAGGCGGTGGAGCTGACTATTGCTGATGGCGATGTAGAAGTGTTAGTCGTCGGCGATTCAAAATCTAAGTTTTTTCCTGAGGAATTAAGAAAATATATAACACCTTACGCAGTAGGAGAGCCTAAGATGAGGGTGAATTTCCTTGTTAATTATAGTTGGAAATGGGATTTGAAGGGTATTGATGGTGGTCATATACCTAATGATTTGCGGTCAAAAGAAATCTCGAGGATGGATATGATAATTCGTTGGGGTGGTATGCGAAGGTTGTCAGGATTTTTGCCAATCCAATCTGTTTATTCGGATTTTTATGTGGTAGATGATTTATGGCCTGATTACAAAGATGAACATATTGATGAGGCGATTGCTTGGTATCATAAACAAGATGTAACACTAGGAGGTTAGACGCCTTTTTTGATATAAGAGATAAAAAAAGGCTGTGTAATAGGACTTCATAAGGAAAACCTTATTTTACGCAGCATTTTTATGACAAAAATAAAAAAAAACGAGCATTGCTAGGATTGGGGGGGAGACCTAGCAGCTCTAATGGACAGGTTATTAGGGGGGAGACCTGCCCACTGATAACTATTATAGCATATACTGACAAAGAATGCAAGTCTTTTTTTAAAAAAAAATTGAAAAATTGAAAAAAGTTGAAGAAAAGGTCGAATTTTAGAGGAAAAACTGGGGTGATGAAGGCTTAAATTGCGCATAAACCATCTATGATTAGCTCATAATGTATTCAAAGTGAGGGGATTAGATGAGTATGCACAAGGTCGACATAGTCGGTGTTGATACGTCGAAATTGACAGTTATTAAAAATAAAGAAATGATGGAATTATTTGTTAGATTGCAAAATGGGGAGCACGAAGTGCGTGAAATACTTGTAAATGGTAATTTGCGATTAGTTTTGAGTATGATAAAAAAATTTAATCATCGTGGTGAAAATCTTGATGATTTATTTCAAGTGGGTTGTATTGGGCTAATTAAAGCAATTGATCATTTTGATTTAAAGCATGAGGTGCGGTTTTCAACATATGCTGTTCCGATGATTGTAGGGGAGATTAGGCGCTATTTGCGAGATAATCATGCTCTTAGGGTGTCACGGTCGGTTCGAGATACGGCGTATAAGGTTTTGCAGATGAAGGAACAATTGCTGATAAAATTTGGCAGAGAACCTAAAACTGAGGAAATTGCTGAGGCGATGGGGATTGAAAAAATCGATGTAGTGTTATCGGTTGAGGCTATTACTGATCCAGTTTCAATTTTTACTCCTGTTTATAATGACGGCGGGGACACTATTGATTTGGTGGACCAAATTAAAGACAATAATATTAACGATAATAACTGGAGTACAAATTTAATGATTGAGGAAGGATTTAAACGTCTAAATAAGCGTGAAGCGCAAATAATCCATGATCGTTATTTTGTTGGTAAAACGCAAATGGAAATTGCTGAGGAGATTGGTATAAGTCAAGCGCAAGTGTCAAGACTTGAAAAAAATGCTTTAGGGATTATGAAGAAATTACTTGGGGAATAGTGTGAAAATTTCGACACTATTTTTTTTTTGAGGACAAAAGAAAAAAACTCCTTTATGGGGAGTTTAGTCTCATTTATTTGCCGTCAAATAAGCCGCCACCCCATTTTTGCTTAACAGCTTTTCGGTGGTGTCCGATTTGTCCGGTTGGACGTGCTTTGCGGTTATTTTGCTCGCTAGATTTCTTTTGTTTTTTCTCGAGTAACAGCTCAATTGACGTTTTCTTTTTTTCGCTCATATCTATCACCTTTTTACTTCATACTCAAAATTCTAACCTATTTGAATCAAATTTGCAAGTAGTTTATTGAAATTTTTATTAAAATTTTAAAAAATTTTGCATAACTGGTTCTCATGGAAGGGATTTTGTGGTATAATAGATGTCACTTTATAATAATAATCGACAATGTTCGCACCTAGGAGTTGTAATGAAATGTTTAACCACTATTCTGTTTTATTAGCCGAATCAATTGACCTTTTATGTATCAAGGAAGATGGGATTTATGTGGATGCAACTCTTGGTGGTGGTGGGCATAGCACTCAAATTTTAAATAAGTTAACAGCTGGTCATTTGTATGCCTTTGATCAAGATGAATTTGCTATTAAAGAAACGACAAAAAAACTCGCCGCAATTAGTAATAATTTTACGGTGATTAAAAGTAATTTTGTTCATTTAGCATCTGAACTTG
>JGI24703J35330_11748095_pt1 | contig 10604 bp, 13 predicted proteins | sample TergutNt197P1_FD_35330 | JGI IMG/M metagenome (IMG submission 35330) | reverse complement strand
TTCTGCCGCTTCTGCCGATAGTTGGACATGTTCTTGCGGCGAGTCGAATGCAGGTCGTTTCTGCCAAGGATGCGGAACGGCAAAACCTGCCCCTGCCGATGGCTGGACATGTTCTTGCGGGGAGTCTAACACAGGGCGATTCTGTCAGGGATGCGGTACACCAAAGCCCGAAGAAAGCAACTGGACATGCAATTGCGGCGCATCAAACACAGGGCGTTTTTGCCAAGGCTGTGGAAAACCACGGGGGTAAAATATGGACTTAATGGAATATAAATGCCCGAACTGTGATGGTGCGGTTAAATTCGATTCATCCACCCAGCAAATGAAATGCCCATACTGCGATTCTGAATTCGACGTAGAAGCACTAAAAAGCATGGACGAAGAGCTGGCAAACGAGCGGGACGAAGTCGAGTGGGCAGAGCATGAAGACCTTGAATGGACAGAGGGCGAGCAAGAAGGAATGCGCGTGTATTCCTGTAACACATGCGCGGGAGAAATTATTACAGAGGAGTCCACGGCGGCAACAAGCTGCCCATATTGTGGAAACCCGGTAATAATGAAGGGACAACTTTCGGGCAGTGCAAAGCCCGATTTAATCATACCGTTTAAGCTGGATAAAAACGCGGCAGTGGAGGCATTAAAAAATCATTTAAGCGGGAAAAAGCTTTTGCCGAAATGCTTTAAATCTACCAAGCGTTTGGACGAAGTAAAGGGCTTATATGTACCGTTTTGGCTGTTCGATGCAGACGTTGATGCGAACATGCGTTACAAGGCTACGAAGGTTCGCATGTGGGCAGATTCGCGTTTTCACTATACAGAAACACGGACTTTTAATGTGGTGCGTCAGGGCGAGCTTGCCTTTGACAAAGTTCCCGTGGATGCATCCGCAAAAATTCCTGCCGACCTTATGGAGTCCATCGAGCCATTTGATACCTCCAGCGCGATGGATTTCCAAACAGCATATTTGGCAGGATATTTGGCAGACAAATTCGATTTTTGCGAAAAGCATTGCATAGACCGCGCTAACGAAAGAATCCGCGCCACCACAGAAGACGCTTTTCGCAAAACCGTTACGGGCTATGCTTCTGTCACCCCTGAATATCGCGGCGTTTATTTGCGAAAAAGCGTCGTAAAATACGCCCTCCTTCCCGTGTGGGTGCTTTCCACCACATGGCGCGACAAGACATATTTGTTCGCGATGAATGGTCAAACAGGGAAATTTGTGGGCGACCTTCCCACGGATTGGGGCATTTTTTGGAAATGGTTCGGCATAATAACGGTAATTATTACCATAGCTTTATATCTTCTTTCATGGGTGGTGCTTTAAATGGATGAGTTAATGATAATTCTGGCGTGCTTGGTTATTGCCGCATGTATATCGGGTATAATAATGTACGTAGTGCGCAGCAAGTTAAAATCTGTGAAAAGCGAACGAACCGCTTGCAATTACACTCGCGATGGCAGTTTCCGCACAACGAGCCAACGCGATAATTTCTTGTACAACAGCATAATAAGAATTCCGCGTGCGCAAAATAGTTCACGCAGAGGACGGCGATAGTTTTGATAGATGTCGCACTTGTAGGCACAGGCGGCATGATGCCGCTTCCCAATCGTTTTTTATCATCCATGCTGTGCCGCGTTAATGGCAGCATGATTCTTTTTGATTGCGGAGAGGGCACTCAGGTTAGCCTTAGGATTTTAGGATGGGGTTTTAAGCAAATTGACATAATTTGCTTTACCCATTTCCATGGCGACCATATTTCGGGGCTTCCGGGGCTTTTGTTAACCATGGCGAATGCCGAACGTACCGAGCCGCTTAAACTTATTGGCCCTACGGGGCTTTCTTCGGTTGTAAACAGCCTTTGCGTTATTGCGCGGGATTTGCCCTTTCCTATAGAATTTTTGGAATGGGATTCGGCTAATTCCTATGTATGGGACGATGGGATGCTTGTTTTAAAATCCTTGCCTGTGTATCACCGAACCCCCTGCTTTGCATATAGTATAGAACTCCTGCGCCGAGGAAAATTTGACCCGGAGCGCGCAAAGGCTCAAAATATTCCTATAAATTTATGGTCGGCACTTCAAAGACAAAGTTCAGAAGATATCGTATATGAAGGTAGGACATTTTCCAGTGAAATGGTCTTAGGCGCGCCGCGAAAGGGTTTGAAAGTAGTATTTTGTACAGATACGCGCCCTGTAAAGGCACTTCCCGAATTTGCGGAAGGTGCTGATTTATTTATTTGCGAAGGGCTTTATGGCGAAGACGAAAAGCAGGAAAAAGCCGCACTTCGTAGGCATATGGTTTTTCGCGAAGCCGCCGAGCTTGCAAAAAAGGCAAATGCAAAAGAGTTATGGCTAACGCATTTTAGCCCTGCCATGCCCGACCCATATAATTATCTGGAATATGCGACGGCTGTTTTCCCCGCAACAAAAACAGGAAAAGACCGCATGACAAAAACATTGAAGTTTACCGAGGGGTGATGCAGATTTGAACCAAAAAACAGATTATGAATTGATTCAATCCTGTTTACGCGGCGACCACGAATGCTTTTCAGAGCTGGTTAACAGGTATAAAAATTTGGTTTATTCCATAATTCTGCGCCAAACCCGCGACAGTGAAGAGGCGAACGACCTCTCGCAAGATGTTTTCTTAAAAGTATATAAAAATTTGGACAAATATACCCCCGAATTTAAATTTAGCACATGGGTTATGCGCATAACCAGCAATCATATAATAGATATGCACCGCAAAAAAAAATACGAAACAGTATCGTTCGACGCATTGGCAGAAAGCGGCGGAAAGCTTGTTTCGCCTAATCTTTCGCCTGAATCGGATTACATTAAACGCGAAGAAACCGAGCGTGTCAGCAAAATTGTTTCAAGCCTGCCTGAAATGTACAAAATCCCTGTTGTGTTGTACCACCAGCAGGGCATGAGCTATCAAGAAATTTCTGAAGAAATAGGCGAACCTCTTTCAAAAATAAAAAATCGCATTTTCAGAGGACGCAAGATGTTAAAAACTTTGTTAACGGAGGATGCATAATGAACTGTAAAAAATCAGAAATTTATATGATGCAACACTTCGACAAGACAATAAAGCCCGCCAATGCAAGCAAACTTATGAAGCATGTGCTAATTTGCGAAAAATGCCGAGAGCTGTATCTCACCTTCGATGAATCTATGGACTTCGCCGCCGAAAATAACTTGACTGAAGCCCCAAGCGGCTTCACCGATTCTGTTATGGCTATGATTCCGCAAAAGAAAGATTATTCTCCCGCCGTGTTCCGCGCTGTTTGGGCATTTTGCGCAATCGTTTTCGGCATTGTTCTCGCACTGCTGTTCAACCCCGAAAATTATTACATCGTTCAAAATATTACAGGCATTATTGATTCTGCGAGCGTTTTTATCACTAGTGCTACCCTTCTTTTTGCTGCTGTTACCGGTACTTTGCTTTTCGTTTTGCATAGCGGGGAGAAAGCCAAGGTATGACGGTTCTTGGTATCGAGACAAGCTGTGATGAAACTTCGGTTGCTATTGTTAAGGATGGTCGGCAGGTTCTTTCTAATATAATTGCTTCGCAAGTGGATTTGCACGCGCCTTTCGGCGGCGTTGTTCCCGAAATCGCGGCGCGGCGGCATATCGAATGCATCGGTTTTATTGCAGACGAGGCAATCTCTAAGGCGGGAATGTCCCTCGAAGATATCGACGCTTTTGCTGTTGCAAACGGACCCGGTCTTGCAGGTGCTTTACTTGTGGGATTAAATTACGCAAAAGGTCTTGCTTTTGTTACAAAAAAGCCCCTTGTTGGTGTTCATCACATCGAGGGGCATGTTTGTGCTAACTTTTTGGATGAAGAAAATTTTTTAGAGCCGCCATTTATGGCGTTGGTTGTGAGTGGCGGGCATACGCTTATTTTAGCAGTTGAAGATTATAACAGCTACCGTGTTGTAGGCTCTACGCGGGATGATGCGGCGGGCGAGGCTTTTGATAAAGTGGCGCGGGTGCTTGGACTCCCATATCCCGGCGGCCCTGAAATTGATAAAATCGCAAAGGGGATTTCACCCGGTATAGTTTTTCCGCGGGCTAAAGTCGATGGCTTTGACTTTAGTTTTAGCGGCTTAAAGACTGCTGTAATGCAGTATATTGCGCGTGAAGAGAAAAAGGGTGGGGAAATTAACAAAGCTGATATCGCCGCGTCTTTTCAAAAGGCTGTGGTTGATGTGCTTGCAGAAAGGGTTGCTTCCGCTTGCGAAAGCGAGGGCTTTGATAAAATTGCTCTCGCGGGGGGCGTTGCGTGCAATAATGCCCTGCGTGAAAAAATGCATTCCACTTGTATTGAAAATGATATTCAGCTTTACACACCGAAACCTGTTTTCTGCACCGATAATGCCGCGATGATTGCTTCACGTGGGTATTATCGACTGTTGACCGGTAAACCTGACGGCTTGGATTTAAACGCCTTCCCGGGGCGAATGGTGTAATTTTATTCCGATTGAGCGTCTGAAAAATGTTGCCCCATCGGATATTGAAGATGTATCCGAACGCTTATTGTCGCTTGTATCAGAACAAAAAGATGGGGATACTATAAAGCGTATAAATCTTCAAGACGGAAATCCCCTTTTTGTGATTGCCATAATTGAACACGAATCAAAAGTAAATTTCCGCGCACCATTCAAAATGCTTATGTATATCGCACTGATACTGGATGATTACGAAAAAGAAGCCAACAAAAAATCCGGCAAGAAGATTTCACACACAAAAGACTTCAAATACCCGCCAATTTTACCGATTATATTCTACGACGGCGAGGACGAATGGACAGCGGAAACAAATTTCCTTTGCAGAACAGAAATGCACGATATTTTTGAAAAATACATTCCCAAATTTGAGTACGAGCTTGTGAGCTTGAAAGATTACAGCTTTGCGGATTTGGCGAAATTCGGTGATGTGCTATCGTTGTTTATGATGCTGGATAAACTGAAAACACCCGAAGATTTAAGCAATTGGGGCAAACTTCCAAAAGAGTATATTCAGCAGTTAAGCAAAATGAATGTACCTCCGCATTTATTGGAATTGTTGGTGAAAGTTATCACAGTATTGTTGCGAAAAATTGATGTTTCGCAGAATGAAATCAACAAATTCGTAGAGAAGATTGATGAAAGGGGAATCAGTGAAATGTTGACACTGGAAAATTACAGCGTACAGGAAACAAGGAAAATTGCAAGAGCAGAAGCAGACCGCGAAAGGCAGAGGGCAGAGCAACTCTTAAAATCCGCAATAAAATTACTGATAGACCAAGGAAACACAATTAGCGAAGTAGCATCAAGAATGAATGTGCAGGAGCGCGACATAATAGATTTAATACCAGAACTCGCTTAATCCAAACAACCCCACCAATGCGAAATTTTTACAGCGATTGGTGGGGTTTGACGTTTAATTACATATTTGAGATTTTCCACGCAGTATATAGCCCTGCGATTACTTGCTCGATAGGGGCTTTATTTATTTCTACATCCTTGACTCCGTCTGCGTCGGAAATTTGCCTAAGCAGGTATTTTATTGGCGTGAGGGCGACATCGACTTCAAATTCGTAAACGCCCTTGGAGGCGTTTATTAACGTGCCGCCGTCTAGCGAGAGTGTGGAATCGCCGTCCATTGTTACGATAAATCTGGTTAGATTACCCGTAATTTCGCGTAGTCCGTCAAAGCTTCCGTCGTAGGCTATCTTTCCGCCGGAAATCATTAGTATACGCTCTGCCATTTCTTCGAGGTCGTCCATATCGTGGCTGGTTACGACTATGGTTACGCCGTTCTCGCTGTTTATTTTTTTGAGAAATTCTATCATTTGTCGCTTTGCTATAACATCAAGCCCAAGGGTGGGTTCGTCTAATAAAATTAGTGTGGGGCTGTGAAGAAGCATCATTGCGAGGTCGGCTCTCATGCGTTGTCCAAGGGATAATTCGCGGGCGAAGGTTTTTAGTAATTCCTCGATATCCAGCAGTTCGATAACCATGTTAAGATTGCGCTTGTAAACGTCGTCGGGTATGTCCCAGACGACTTTTTTCCACTCGAAACTTTGGGATATGGGATGGTCCCACCATAATTCTGTACGATTGCCGAATAGTACGCCAAGCTTTTTCATTACGCGGATGCGGTCTTTGTTCGGGGACATTCCAAGCACAGAAACGCTGCCTTCCGTAGGTTGCAACATTCCTGCAAGCAATTTCATTGTGGTGCTTTTGCCCGCGCCGTTTGGCCCTGCATATGCAACAAATTCGCCGCTTTTGATTGTGAACGACACATCATCGAGAGCGGTAATTATTTTCTTTTGCGGATTAAGCAAGTTTTTGATTATGCCCTTGCCCGCGTTTTCTCTTTGCCATTGGGTGAATATTTTTGTGACTTTGTTCACACTAACGGCGGTGTCCCATTGTGTGGTATCTGTTAATACCTTTTTTAACATAATAATTCAATCCTTTTCTGAAAAAGTAGCTTGCAATCGCCCAAAGTACGAACGCGAATAATAGCGGATACCATGCGGGAAGATTAAACGGCGCGTTGCCGAAAAGAGCGAGGGTAGGAAACCACGCCAGAAGCCCTGTTGGGATAAACGTAATTAGCGGAATTTGCAAATACAAGGGCATTCCCGAAAGTGGAAAAGTGCTTATATAACCAAAGGCATCTATTACATAGCTGGAAATTTCTTCTGCCTGAACAGGGGCATAAAACGTTAAACTGGATGCGAGATATGATTTTCCCAGAATGATGGCGAACGTAGTAATCAGATTGCCAATTAGTGAAAGTATCCACCACCACGGTAGAGGAATTTCGAGATTAACAGTAGCGACTACCATAATTATTATCCCCGAAATCAAATTGCTTCCGCCCGAAAAGGGAATGAATCCCTCCGTCGCAAGCTGGGTGGGCAATGACATTGGCTGGATAAACATATGCTCCAGTTGACCTCTGCCTATTCTGCGGCTGATATGCCCCGTGTTTCCGCCGAAGCAGAAAATTTGAAAAATCCCCGTAATAATGGTTGCGTATGCAAGCATGAAAAGCACTTCAAATCTGCCCATTCCCCCTATGCCGTCGAATCGCCATGCAAGCAGAAACACACCCATTACAGATGATAAATTTGAAATTACATCTGAAAGAATTGCGAGAACTGCGAAGGTTCTGTCTCGCAGAAGCCACGCAAGGTCCATTTTTGCGTAAAGTGCGTATAATCGAAAAACGCGCCGTAAATTAGCCGCCATAACTCACCTGCCGTTCTTTGGATTTTGCGAACCAAAAGATTGCAACAGGCCACAAAATTATATTCCATGCAATTTGGATTGTGATAATGCGAGCGGGGTCGGTTGTGCCAACAAAAAGCGATAATGGCGCGCCGCCAAGACTGCCGAAGGGTTGCAATTCAAATACGGAACTAAGTCCAAAGGGCATTATTCTAAACGGAATTACCGTGCCTGAAAACAGCGAGACAATCGCCATTCTAATCGAATGACCAAGCCACGCCATACCCCTTAGCCGAATAGTTACGCAGGCGAAAATAAAATCGATGGCGAACCCAAGGGATATGCACAAAAGCAGAGACGGAAAGAACCATAATGTTTCGGGAATAATCGAAATTCCAAATAATGGTGCAATCGCAAACATTGGCAGAGAAAAAATAAGTAACATCGGTATCCAGCCACCAATTGTTTGTGCAATTAATTGCCCAAAAACAGGAAATGGTCTGGCAAACAAGCTGATTAATTGCCCTTCGTAGTTCCAGCTGGACGCAAGGGTTCGCACGACAAGCATTTCGGATAGCAGCGCGTTAATGTATGTGTAGGTTAGCAATTGTCCCAGAGTCATGCCGACATTGGTATCGCCCCCTGCGATTACGCGCCACAAAAACATTAGCGGCAAAAGATACATTAAGTTTACAATAATATTCGGAAACATGTAAAATATGCCGCCATTTGTTTGCCCCTTCATGGAGGTAATGGCGGTTATTGTGTATTTACGCATATTTCGCCATCCTTCATGCTCCATATTTTTGAGGCAAATTGGCTAAGAAAAAATCGGTCGTGGGAAATAAACAGCATCGTTCCACCAAATTCTGCCACCGCGTCCTCAATCCATTCCCGCGATTCGATATCCAGATGGTTTGTCGGCTCGTCGAGAATTAGAAAATTTATTTGATTCTGCATGAGTAAGCACAGCTTTAGGCGGCTTTTTTCTCCGCCGGAAAGTGTGCCGACTTTTTTTATCACGTCGGGAGCTTTGAAGCGAAAACGCGCAAGAATGCTTCGTATTTTTTCTTCGGGAAGCGGTGTGACATTCCGTAAAGTATCCAGAACCGTTGCGTTTTCGTCGTCAAAAATAATAATCTGGGACATGTACGCGATTTTTATATTACTGCTTACTTTAATTTCTCCGCTGTCGCAGGGTTCTTCGCCCATAATCATTCGTAGAAGCGTTGTTTTTCCGCATCCGTTCGCGCCGATTAAAGCAATGCGGTCGTTTCTTCTTATGATGAGGCTTACATCCCTGAGAAGTACATTAGAGCCGTAACTTTTGTTCACCGATTCCAGCGAAATTACTTCCTTCGCCGCATGACCGCCATTGTTAAAATCCTCTGTCATTTTGCGCGCCGTAGTGGGTTTTTCAACTTTGTCCATTTGCTCGATGCGTTTTTCCATCGCCAAGGCACGCTTCGCAAGCCCCGAATTCGACGGATTTATTGCCGCCCACACCCGCTGACGTTTTATTGCAATTTCGAGTTGCTCGATTTTTTTCTGCTGCTGTTTGTACTGCTCGGCTTGGGTTTGGAAACGTCGCTCTCTTTCTGCTACGTAAAATGTGTAGCTTCCGGAATAAAAATTCACTTTGCCATTATCAATCTCCAAAATTCTGCTTACAACATTGTCCAGAAAAACCCTGTCGTGGGAAATTACTACAACCGTTCCCGAAAAATCCTGAATAAATTTCTCCAGCCACGCAAGGGAAATTAAATCCAAATGATTTGTCGGCTCGTCCAAAAGGAGTATGTCACAGTCGCGCAGAAGAATTCTCGCCAGATTTACCCTCGTTTTCTCCCCGCCGCTTAGCAGGCTAAACAGCCCGCTCCGCATGTCTTCGCCAATGTTCATGCCATTGCAGATTTTTTCGATTTTCGTTTCTATTTCGTAGCCGCCAAGCCGCTCGTATTCTTCCATCAATTTGCCGTATCGCTTCAAAACAGATGGCGTGCCGTCCCCTTCGATTTTCTTCATCGCCTCGAATACTTCCATCGCTTCTGCAAATGACGAACGCAAAATATCTTCTACTGTATCCTCTTCGCCAAAAGTCGGAATCTGCGCCAGAACTTCCACTTTCTTTCCCGATGCCTTGGATACATTCCCGCCTTCATATGGCTCGCTTCCTGCAATTATCTTGAATAATGTCGTCTTCCCCGAACCGTTCTTTCCCAAAAGCCCTACCTTTTCACCGCCGTAAACCTCAAAGCTGATTCCGCGAAGAACATGGTTAGAGCCGTAATATTTATTTAATTCATGCACCGATACATCTATCATTTTCAAATCTCCTTTATGTTAAAAATAAAAAAAACCTATGCGGATTGATTTCCGGCACAGGCATACATAAAGAAGCGAATTAGGTTGTTATTTTTCCCTAATCACAATCATGTGGCAACAGGCATCCGAAACAATCCGTTTCCGAAAATGGGCGCAATAACCCCTTGGTCGAAACTGCATCAAATGCGCGTCTGCTCATGATACCATCCCCGGGGAATTGTTCCCTGCTGCTACCGAGCAAAAAATGTTTCATACCTGTATTCATACCTATCACCACCTTCCTGTAAAATTGCGTAATTGGGTACAGTATAGACACAGTCTTAGTAAATGTCAAAAGTTTTGTGGAGGGGGCTTTCCGCCGCATACAAGCGATGAGCGCGAACAACTTGAACATAATATTTTATCCTGCGAAGAGTGCCGCAATGTCATTATCCTATGGAGCGGAAATTGAACTTTCGTTTGCGAAATTGGAGCTTTTGAAGAAAAAAGCCAAAAACATCCTAATGCTTGCGGGCGGTGATAAATCAAGGGCTGGAGCGGTTTTATCCAAATCACCGCCTGTGCATGTTCAAAAAGCCCCCGCTCGTGAAGCAAATGTTAGAGAAGGGACATGCCACAGGTATTTGTAAATAAAAAATAGCGGCAATCCCGAATTATTTGAAAAGGTAAAAAGCGGAGAGCTAAAAATAGGCACTGCACACAGATTGCTTCCAAAGGAAATCAAAAGGCAGATGAGCCAAGCCGACAAGATGTACAGGGTGATTGCAAAGCGTTTTCCCTTTGAGAATAATGAGATGGTAAATTCAGAAATCGCAAAAAAGCTGAATAATTTAGGAGAACTATTGTGCGATTTAATTAAAAGTCTGGGCGGTGCTGAATGAGAAAATTGAAAATAGATGGTGAGTTCAAAAACTAAATTCCGCCGCTTTCAAAGGATGAGTTTTCACGAACCTGCTGAAAAAGTCCAGCAAAAAACTCTCCCAAATGCTATAATAAGGAAAGTAAAAGGGGAGAGAACAAATGCTAAATTTAAGAAAGCAA
>JGI24703J35330_11748094_pt1 | contig 10604 bp, 6 predicted proteins | sample TergutNt197P1_FD_35330 | JGI IMG/M metagenome (IMG submission 35330) | reverse complement strand
AGTTTAAAAATCAAAAGAAGATTAATAAAGATGATATCAAATTGAAAATTTATGACAGTTTATCTTTGCTGAACTATTTTTACAAATTAGATGAAGGCGAAGCAATAGAAATGATCGTCGTTAGAAAAGGAAAAGCACCTACTTCAACTGCTGTAGAGATAAGTTCATATCTTAATGTATTGGCAGATTCACATTGCCCGACATGGTTAAAGTTTATTGAGAAGACACATAGGGTAAAAATATCAATGGTATATCAAGATGAATACTTTAAACAACTAGATTGATAAAATAAAAAACAACCTACATGAGTGTCACATGATAAAATGTATGCCTGCTACCAGAACCTAACGCTTCGCGTTAGACATCTCGCATTGCTCGCTGAGAGGTAGTTTTCTGAGGCGAATAGCAAGACTTCTTTAGGATGAAGATTTCCGTATATTCGCCTCAGAAAACGACCGCATATGTGCTCTTGATGTGGTACCGTTTGTAGCAGTGAATTGTAACTACTCAGTATCAGCAGCGTAGTAAAAACCATGTTTTTAACTTTTTAACTAAAACCTGTTGACAGGGTAAGAAAAATATGCTAGACTATTCAACAATAAAAAATATTCTTATCGAGAGTGATCGAGGGACAGGCCCTATGACGTCACGGCAACCACCTTTTAGAGAATGGTGCCAATACCTGATTGATAAGTAAATGTGTGACACTGCCTTTTTAAGGCATCTGGAACCTTTCTACTTATTTGGGTAGGAAGGTTTTTTGTTTTAAAAATTTAAAAAGGCGGTGTATCAAAATGGTTAATTTGGCAATTTTAGGGTTTGGAACAGTAGGTTCAGGTGTTTATGAAGTAGTAAAAAGTAAGGGAAAAGCAAGCGGCATTACAGTTAAAGCTGCCCTTGATATTAAAGATTTTTCTCATCATGAGGCAAAAGATTTGTTTGTCGATCATTTTGAGGAAATTTTAACTGATGATTCGATTCAAGTGCTTGTTGAGACCATTGGTGGACTTGATCCAGCTTATGAATATACGAAAAAAGCATTAGAATCTGGCAAATATGTGATTACTAGTAACAAAGAACTAGTAGCAGAACATGGCATCTCATTATCAGAAGTAGCTTTTGCTAATGAGGTGAAATATTTATATGAAGCCAGTGTTGGCGGTGGCATTCCCATTATTAGACCCCTGAAAGAATGTTTGATTGGCGAAGAAATTTCTGAAATTTTTGGAATTTTAAATGGGACAACAAATTATATTTTAACTGAAATGGGCAAAAACGGTGAAAGCTTTGAGAAAGCATTGGCTGATGCTCAAGCAAAAGGTTATGCAGAGCTTGATCCAACAGATGATATCGAAGGTTATGATACTAAACGTAAAATTAAAATTTTAGCTCAACTTGCGTTCGGTAAAGAGATCGCCCTTGCAGATATTGCAACAACAGGGATTAGCCAAATTAGCCTACAAGAACTACGTGAGGCAGAGGCGAATGGATGTGCGTTAAAACTCGTTGGTCATGCCAAACAATTGACCAATGGTGAGATCCAATGTTCGGTTAAACCCATGGCAATTCCAAAAGGAAATCCCTTATATGGGATTGACGATGTGTTTAATGGGGTAATGGTAAAATCTTTTCCAGTTGGTGAAGTGATGTTTTATGGGCGTGGTGCTGGAAAATTTCCAACAGCAAGTGCAGTACTATCAGATATTTTGGAAATAGCAAAGGAGGTTTCTTAACGATGCCGGTCATTGTCCCAGATGGTTTACCTGCCATTCATACATTGGCAAATGAAAATATAACGGTCATTTCTGAATTAAGGGCTAAACATCAAGATATTAGACCGTTAAAGATTGTTATTTTAAATTTAATGCCGACTAAAATTGAGACTGAGAATCAGCTCATTCGCGTGCTCTCAAACACGCCCTTACAAGTGGAAATCACTTTTCTTCAAACTAAAACGCATCAATCAAAAAACGCCAAACCAGAACATTTAGCAGCTTTTTACCAAGGGTTTGATGCCCTCAAACATAAGTGCTTTGATGGGTTGATTGTAACAGGGGCACCTATTGAAGAGCTAGCATTTGAAGAGGTTGATTATTGGGAGGAGCTATGCCACATTCTTGCCTGGTCAAAGACTCATGTTTTCTCCACCATGCACATTTGCTGGGGGGCACAAGCAGGTCTATACTTTCATCACAATATACTTAAATACCCCCTTAATCAGAAATTATCAGGAATTTATCATCATACAACTAAGAGCAAGCGTCATCCGATGTTAAGAGGTTTTGATGAGACATTTTTAGCCCCTCATTCTCGCTATACGGAAATGCGGAGCAAAGACATTGAAGCAGATAAAGAACTAGAAATCTTATCGACCTCAAAAGATGCAGGTGTTTATATCGCTGCGGCAAAAGATTTCAGACAAGTGTATGTGATGGGACATCCTGAATATGATGGGCACACGTTAACGCTAGAATATGTGCGAGATATGAACAAAGGACTTAATCCTCATGTTCCTGTCAATTATTTTCCTGATGATAATCCACGGCATTTAGCTCAAAATCGCTGGCGTGCTCATGCTCATTTGTTGTTTAATAATTGGTTGAACCATGTGTATCAAGAAGTCCCTTATGAGAGTCATAAAATTAAAGAATTGGAGTTGAGATAAGATGTCAGAATTACAGTTAGCATCAAAACTAGCACAAATTGGCAGTCGCAGTTGTCGAGAAACAGGTGCCATTAATCCACCGGTTTATTTTTCAACAGCTTATAGTCATGATGAATTAGGTCATTCAACAGGTTATGATTATACAAGAACGAAAAATCCAACTCGCACTTTATTGGAGGTGGCCATTGCTGATTTAGAAGGAGGTGAACAAGGATTTGCGACTAGTAGTGGGATGGCAGCTGTTCAAACAGTGCTATCGATTTTTGAAACTGGTGATGAACTCATTGTAAGCAGCGATTTATATGGGGGGACATACCGCCTTCTTGAAACAGTATTTAAGCGCTGGGGAATCATAGCCAAATATGTGGACACCAGTGAGCTAGAAGAAATTGAGGCGGCAATGACGCTAAAGACCAAGGCAATATTTGTCGAAACACCTACGAATCCGATGATGGTTGAATCTGATATCAAAGCCATTTCCCAAATTACAAAGCAGAAGAGATTGCTATTAATTGTTGACAATACCTTTTATACACCCGTTTTGCAACGCCCGATTGAATTGGGAGCAGACATTGTGATTCACAGTGCAACGAAATATTTAGGTGGTCATAACGATGTGTTAGCGGGTCTCATTGTGACCAAAGGAGAGCAGTTAAGTAAGGAGATTGCTTTACTTCATAATGGTGCAGGTGCTACGCTTGCTCCATTTGATGCTTGGCTTTTGCTAAGAGGAATGAAAACATTGTCTTTGCGACTAGCTCAGCACGAGGCAAATGCAAAACAATTAGTTAAATACTTACGCTCACATCCCTTTATCACAGACGTGTTTTATCCTGGAAAGGGAGGAATGATTTCTTTTAGAATTAAGGATGCAAGCAAGGTCGATCTCTTTTTAAAAAGCATAGCGCTGATCACTTTTGCTGAGAGTTTGGGCGGAACGGAGAGCTTTATTACTTATCCTGCCACGCAAACGCATGCTGATATGCCTGAGGAGGTGCGATTAGCGGTAGGTGTCTGTGAAAGGTTGTTAAGATTTTCCGTAGGGATTGAGGATGTTACCGATTTGATTGCTGATTTAGAGCAAGCATTTGTAAAAGTTGGAGGTGATGTTTAATGGTAGATAAGGACTATTGTTTTCAAACGAGATTAATACATAACAAACACAAATATGACCCTATTACTGGTGGACTAGCTGTTCCCATTCAAAATGCGTCTACCTTCCATCAGTTTGATGTCGATGACTTTGGTACTTACGATTATGCTCGCAGTGGCAATCCTACTAGAGGTGCATTAGAAGAGATGATTGCTGAATTAGAAGGAGGTGTATGTGGGTTTGCCTTTGCTTCTGGGATGGCGGCTATCTCTACTGCATTGTTACTTCTTTCAACAGGCGATCACATTGTAATGACAGAAGATGTTTATGGCGGAACTTACCGGTTCACAACAGAAGTGCTAACGCGATACAACATTGCGTACACCTTTGTTGATATGACCAACTTTGACCAAGTGAAAGCAGCGATTAAGCCAAATACAAAAGCTTTTTATGTAGAAACGCCATCTAATCCTACGTTGAAAATAACTAATATCAAAGCCATTGCTGAAATCGCTAAAGAAGTGGGCGCATTGACCTTTGCTGACAATACCTTTTTTACACCTGCTCTAAAGCGCCCCTTAGAACTTGGTGCAGATATTGTCCTTCATAGTGCAACAAAATTTCTTGGCGGACACAGTGATGTGATTGCAGGCCTTGCCGTTGTAAAAGATGTGGCGCTTGGTCAACGGCTTAAATTTTTACAAAACGCTTTTGGTGCAGTACTAGGACCACATGATTGTTGGTTAGTCATGAGAGGGATAAAAACGTTGCATGTGAGAATCGAAGCAGCAAGTAAAGGGGCGAAAAAAATGGCTGACTACTTGCTTGTGCACCCAAAAGTAAAGGCAGTTTACTATCCAGAAATGGGTGCGGTGCTGTCATTTGAATTAGCAGATTATGAGGCGTTGAAAAAGTTTCACCAACATGTTAAAATCCCAGCATTTGCTGTTAGCCTTGGTGGGGTGGAATCCATTTTGTCTTATCCAGCTAAGATGTCACATGCAGCCATGCCGTTAGAGGAACGTAAAAAGCGTGGCATTACTAATCGCTTACTTAGGTTGTCAGTTGGTTTAGAAAATATAGATGATTTGATTGCTGATTTTGAGCAAGCATTAGCTTATGTATAAAGAAAAGGCGGTGATGCCATGGGTTTGCTAGATCAACTTAAACATGAAATTTTAATTGGTGATGGTGCCATAGGGACGTTGCTTGCTCATAAAGGAGCCCATTATTGTAGTGAAGCATTTAATACAACGAGACCTGAGGAAGTACAAGCCATTCACGAAGCTTATGTTGAAGTAGGCGCTAATGTGATTCAAACAAATACTTACGGTGCTAATCGACTAAAATTAGCACCGTATGGACTTTCCCATAAAGTTGGAGAAATAAATCGTGCTGGTATCCAACTTGCTAAAAAAGCGTCGAGTGGTAAGGCGTTTGTACTAGGAACGATTGGTGGTATTACGGGCTTACAAAAGGCGTATTCTATGGAAGAAATCACCTTAAGCTTTATGGAGCAACTTGAGTTTATCCTTGAAGGAGAGCTTGACGGTCTGCTACTTGAAACCTATTTCGATTTTAAAGAGCTGGAGGCTGTCCTTGCTCTTGCACGGAAAAAAACCAATTTACCGATTATCACACAATTAGCACTTGGAGCGCATGGATCCCTTTTTAATCACCTTCCCATCAACGAAGCTTTTAGCCAGCTTGTTAAACAAGGGGCAAATGTTGTAGGACTTAATTGTCGTCTAGGACCACATCATATGCTGCGTACATTAGAGCAAATTACCTTACCTGATGGTGCTTATTTATCAGCCTATCCAAACGCCAGTTTACCAGCTTATAAAGATGGAGAATTTTACTTTGGTGGTAATGCGGATTACTTTAGGCAATCAGCCAAGAGTTTTCGCGACGAAGGCGTGCGGCTACTAGGTGGGTGCTGCGGGACGACTCCTGAACACATTGGTGCATTTGCCGAAGCTTTAAAAAATGTTGCTCCCCTTGCTACCAAAATAGTTTCTTTTTCTCAACCAGCCTTAACGATGACAGCACTTAAGAGAAAAGAAGAGCCCTTACACAAAATTGTCAACCGTCGTCCTTCAATTATTGTGGAATTAGATACACCAAGAAATTTAGATACAAGCAAGTTTTTCAAAGGGGCGAAAGCGCTGCAAGATATCGGAATTGATGCTTTAACGATGGCGGATAATTCTTTAGCACAAGTGCGAATTTCTAATGATGCGATCGGTGTGATGTTAAAAAATGAGCATCATATCAGACCCCTTATTCACTTGGCATGTCGTGATAAAAATGTTTTAGGCTTACAATCTCATTTAATGGGGCTATCTACCCTTGGTTTAAATGATGTCTTAGCTGTGACAGGTGACCCAGCAAGAGTGGGTAACTTTCCAGGTGCCTCATCGGTTTACGATGTCTCTTCAATGGAATTGATTCAGATGATGAAGCAACTAAACGAAGGCATTTGTTTTTCTGGAAAAGAACTGGGGCAAACCACTGATTTTAGTATTGCTGCAGCGATGAATCCGAATGTTCATTCACTAGAAAAAGAAGTGTTACGAATGGAGAAGAAAATAACAGCAGGTGCCCATTACTTTATTACCCAGCCTGTTTTTTCAGAAGAAAAACTCATCCAATTATATGAATGTACTAAACATTTGGATGTTCCAGTTTATGTGGGGCTAATGCCTTTAACAGGACATCGGAATGCCGAATTTTTACACAACGAAGTGCCTGGCATTCAAATTGATGAAGGTATTCGAAAAACAATGAGACAACTATCTGATCATCCAGTAGCTGCAACAAAAGCAGGTATTGCCATTACAAAATCCCTCATTGACGTCGCATCGGCATTGTTTAATGGGATCTACATCATTACGCCATTTATGAGATATGAAATGAGTGTAGAGTTAGCAACATATGCGAAAGCAATAAAAGGACGAACATAGTATTGGTTATTTAGATAATAGAATACATGCACAAATCCTCTTATCAGTTTGAGAGAATTAAGATTTGAACCAAGTACAATCGTATGCTATAATATTTGCAAATAAAATTAAATTCAGGAGATACTCATATGCACAAACCATGTATCACAAAACGAATGAAAAACCACATCCTTATTATGGATGGAGCAATGGGAACGATGTTGCAAGAGGCAAATTTAACGGCAACCGATTTTGGTGGAAAGCAATATGAAGGGTGTAATGATTATCTCAACCTAACAGCACCCACAGTCATCGCATCAGTACATCGTGCTTACTTTGAAGCGGGTGCTGATATTGTCTGTACGAATACGTTTGGTGCAACAAAAGTTGTCCTTGATGACTATCAACTTGAAAAACATGCCTATGAAGTCAACAAGTGTGGTGCTTTTGTTGCTGCATGCGTTGCAAAGGAATTTTCAACTGAGGAGTGGCCACGCTACATCGCTGGTTCAATAGGACCAACGACGAAAATGTTAAGTTTAACTGGTGGGATCACATGGGATGAATTAGTCGTTAACTTTGAAGAACAAGCCCTCGGATTAATTGATGGTGGGGTAGATTTCTTCTTAATTGAAACAGCCCAAGATACGCTAAATGTGAAAGCAGCCTACCTTGGTATCAAACAAGCACAACAAAAGCGAGACATCGTATTGCCACTTATGATTTCAGGAACCATTGAAGCAAATGGGAGTACCCTTTCTGGTCAAAATATTGAAGCACTTTATATTTCTTTGGCGCATATGAACCCTTTTGCAATTGGTTTAAACTGTGCAACAGGACCTGGAGGGATGACTGATCATATGAGAACATTATCTGCAATTGCAAGCTGCGGTGTGAGTTGTTATCCCAACGCTGGTTTGCCTGATGAGCATGGATGTTACAATGAATCACCAGAAACCCTTGCGCTAAAACTTGCCAAGTTTGCAACAGAAGGATGGTTAAACATCGTCGGGGGGTGTTGCGGCACGACACCTGATCATATCGCTGCCATTCGTTGTGCATTGACCGACATAAAGCCAAGAGTCTTTTCTTCAAGTACACTTCATGCTATTTCTGGGCTTGAACCGCTTATCTATGATGATCCAGCAGGAATGCGACCGATTTTAGTGGGAGAGCGAACCAATGTCATCGGTTCACGAAAGTTTAAAAATTTGATTCGTGACGGACAGTTTGAATTTGCAGCTGATCTTGCTCGCAAGCAAGTTGCGAAGGGGGCGCAGGTCATTGATGTTTGTCTGTCTGATGCTGAAAGTAATGAACGCACCAATATGGAAGCTTTTATAAAAGTGCTTGTTCATCGTGTTAAGGTCCCCTTAATGATTGATACATTAGATAGTCAAGTTGCCGAAATTGCGCTTAAACATAGTCAAGGCAAATGTATCATTAATTCCATTAATTTAGAATCAGGACAGCAGCGATTTTTTGAAGTTGCTCAGCTGATTAAAAGATATGGAGCAGCTGTTGTCGTTGGCACCATTGATGAAGAGAAGATGGCTATTACAGCTGCTGATAAGTTACAAGTTGCTAAGCGAGCTTATGATTTGTTGACGGTAAAATATGGTATTATGGCGACTGATATTATTTTTGACCCTTTAGTTTTTCCTGTTGGCACTGGGGATGAAGCTTACCTTAAAGCGGCTAAAGAAACCATCGAAGGGATACGGCTATTGAAAAAAGCATTTCCAAAAACACAGACCATTATCGGACTTTCTAATATTTCCTTTGGCTTACCACCAGTAGGACGTGAGGTTTTAAATGCGGTCTTTTTACACCATTGTGTGAAAGCTGGGTTAGATTATGCCATTGTTAACACGGAAAAGTTAAAGCGATTTGCCACAATCTCTGAGGTTGAGGTTCAACTTGCTAATCAGTTGTTATTTGAAACCAGCGATAAAACCTTAGCCGCATTTGCTGACTTTTACCGAGATAAGCACCTGGTTGTTAATGACCAGACCTCCCCCAAGCTAACCTTGGAAGAACGCTTCATTCAATATGTGGTCACAGGAACAAAAAATGGTTTGACTGAGGATTTAGCTTTGGCACAAAAGCAGTATGAGACGCCCCTTGCCATTGTGAACGGACCGCTTATGGCTGGGATGATGAAAGTAGGGGAGCTGTTTAATGATAACCAGCTTATTGTCGCCGAAGTTTTACAAAGTGCCAGTGTGATGAAAGCAGCGGTCTCTTATTTAGAAACACAAATGGTAGTAGGTCAAGCTACCGCGACGAAAGGGAAGTTTTTACTGGCAACGGTCAAAGGTGATGTCCATGATATTGGTAAAAATCTCGTAGAAATTATCCTGAGCAATAATGGCTATGATGTGATTGATCTAGGGATAAAAGTTGAATCCCAAGCGATTATTAACGCGATTAGTGAGCACAAGCCTGATGTTGTTGGGTTAAGCGGTCTTTTAGTCAAATCAGCAGAGCAAATGATTATCACAGCAAGCGATATGAAAGCAGCAGAAATTACCACGCCAATCATCGTTGGTGGAGCAGCACTCTCACAAAAATTTGCTGAAAAAATCGCCACTGCTTATGACGGAGTCGTTTTATATGCCAAAGATGCTATGCACGGATTAGAACTGACAAACCAACTAATAAGCGCCAAAGGAGAAATAAAACAACCACCTAAACTGACAGTTAAACATCTTTTTGAGGTAGCAACTACAACGAAGCTACTTGCTAACGAACAAAATGATGATGCTAAAGAAGTGCCAATTATTAATCAAGCTTTTTGTACGATCATTCCGAAAAATCTAAATCGACAGCTCATTGAAGTGACCCCTAGTCAACTTTATCCCTATCTGAATCACCAGCGCTTATACCATTATCATTTAGGAGTAAAACAAGGAGATAGTGCTAAAAAAGCGCAACTAAAAAGGGTTGTTGACCGAGTATTAGCTCAAGCAGATGCTCACAAATGGTTACGCCCGTGTGGTGTTTATCAATTTTTCCCAGCCCAATCAAAAGGAGAACAAATCATTGTCTATCATCCTTATCAACCACAGCAGATCCTAGAATTATTTGAGTTCCCACGTCAAAAGAAAGAACCTTACCTTTGTTTAGCAGACTACATCAAATCAGTTGATAGTAAAGAGATGGATTATATGGGTTTCTTTGTTGTAACGAGTGGGATCACCTTTACTGAACAAGCAGAACGTTTTAGAAGTAATGGTGACTACTTAGAAAGCCATGTGCTTAACGCATTAGCACTTGAGGTGGCGGAAGGAATGGCAACCTATGTTCATGAAAAAATGAGAACAGCGCTTGCTACTTCGCCTCAACAAGGAAAAAGATTTTCTTTCGGCTATCCAGCTTGTCCAGATTTAGCTTTACAAGCGCAACTATTTAATTTATTACAGCCAGAAACAATAGGTGTGACTTTGACCGACAGCTATATGATGCAACCAACTGCTAGTGTATCTGGGCTAGTGTTTGCTCATACAGAAACAAATAATAGAGCAGGAGAGATGGCGCATGACAATATTAAGAAAAACCACAACGAATGATATTTTTGCTGTTATGAAAATCATTGAACAAGGTAAAATATATTTAAAATCAACAGGTGTTGACCAGTGGCAAAATGGCTATCCAAATGAAGAGATAATCAAAGAAGATATTACAAACGGCTATGGTTATGTGCTTGAATGTGAGGGTAAGATTATCGGAACTGTTGCACTTTCTTTTGATGGCGAGCCGTGGTATAATGATATTCGTGATGGGAAGTGGTTGACTAATGGGCCGTTTCTTGTGATTCACCGCTTAGCAGTTAGTCATGATGTCCGTGGTACACATGTAGCATCTGAGGTGATCAAGCAAGCAGAAGCATTATGTGTCA
>JGI24703J35330_11748096_pt1 | contig 10619 bp, 6 predicted proteins | sample TergutNt197P1_FD_35330 | JGI IMG/M metagenome (IMG submission 35330) | reverse complement strand
AAAATCCTGAAAGCCATAATAGATGACTACATCGAAACGGCAGAACCCATCGGCTCGCGTACGATTGCAAAAAAGTACGGGCTTGGCGTAAGTTCTGCAACCATCCGCAACGAGATGAGCGACCTTGAAGACATGGGGCTTATAAGCCAGCCCCACGCATCAGCAGGGCGAGTCCCGTCTGAAAAGGGCTATCGTTTTTATGTAGACAGCATGATGCAAAGTCGCGCACTTTCGGCAGAAGAAGCAATGTTTTTGCAACGTATGATTATCGACAACATATATCAGGCAGAGTACATGATGCAAGAAACTGCAAAAGCCCTTGCCGGCCTTACAAACTACCCTGCAATTGTAAGCGAGCCATATCTCAAAAAAACAACAATCAAGCATATTCAGCTTGTACCATTAGACGAAAAATCACTGTTGCTTGTGCTTGTAACCGATACAAAAACCGTTAAAAATCAAGTTATAAACCTTAATGCATCCCCCGGGTATGAAAAATTAACGAAGCTTTCCGCATTATTAAACAGCAAGCTTGCGGGTTTAAGTATTCGCGAAATCAACCGCCCGCTAATCGACAAATTGCTTGCGGAATTTGGCGAGAATGCACATGTACTCATGCCTGTACTGGGTATTATTGCCGATATGATTCAGGCAGAAGACGATGTTCGCGTATACACAAGCGGCGCGAAAAACATCCTTGCCTTTCCCGAGTTTTCTGACAAACGCAAAGCCGAAGCCATCTTTCATGCATTGGAAGACCGCGACTCACTTTTTGCAATACTGGGGCGACAGCCTGCCCCCGATAATGAAAATAACCGCATACAAATCGTAATAGGCGCGGAAAATAACCTCGACCTGTTAAAGGCGTGCAGCCTAATCAAAGCCAATTACACAATCGACAACCAAAGCACCGGTTGCATAGCCCTTATCGGCCCCATGCGTATGGATTACGCCCAAGCCGTGTCGGTACTTTCGGGAATATTGCAAAACATACAACATGTAATAGAAGCATTAGGATTAAAGGAGATATGTTAAATGCCAACAAAGAAGAAAAAACCGACCAAAGAACCTGAAGCCTTTGAGAAATTAGAAACCCCGCCCGAAGTGCAGGAAACCCCCGACCCCGAGGCAAAGTACAATGAAATGTTAGACCGCTACCAACGATGCCTCGCCGAGTTCGACAATTTCCGAAAGCGCACCGCCAAAGAAATGTCTGAACGCCACTCCGACGGAATCCGCGCCGCGTGCGAAAAGCTTCTGCCCCTTGCCGATAATTTCGAGCGCGCCTTGGCGGCCCACGACAACAAAGAAGATAACTTCTTCAAAGGCATAGAGATGATAGCTCGTCAATTCGACAACACTCTTTCAGAAATGGGTGTAGAATCAATCCCCGCCGAACCCGGCGTACCCTTTGATATAAACGTTCACTACGCCGTTGCCCATTCTACCGATGAAAATCTTGGCGAAAACACGATTGCCGACGTTTTACAAAAGGGTTACTTTTTCAAAGAGCGCGTACTAAGGCCCGTAATGGTCAAAGTTGCCAATTAAATAAGGAGGAAAACTTATGAGCAAAATTATAGGAATTGACTTAGGAACAACTAACTCATGTGTGGCAGTAATGGAGGGCGGGCAACCAGTTGTTATTTCCAACAGCGAGGGCGCGAGAACTACTCCGTCTATTGTGGCGTTTACCAAAACAGGAGAGCGTCTTGTAGGGGAAACAGCAAAACGGCAAGCAATTACAAACCCGGACAACACGGTAATGAGCATTAAGCGTCAGATGGGTACTAACTTTAAAGTGAAAATTGAAGAAAAAGACTATTCGCCGCAAGAAATCTCTGCCATGGTGCTTGGAAAATTAAAATCGGATGCAGAGGCATATCTGGGCGAAAAGGTTGAAAAAGCAGTAATAACCGTACCTGCGTATTTTACAGACAGCCAACGCCAAGCCACAAAGGACGCAGGGAAAATTGCGGGGCTTGAAGTTGAGCGGATTATTAATGAACCCACTGCCGCCGCACTTTCGTACGGGCTTGACAACGAAAAAGAGCAGAAAATTATGGTTTACGACCTTGGCGGCGGAACATTTGACGTTTCCATTATCGACATAGGCGATGGTGTTATCGAGGTGCTTGCAACAAGCGGAAACAACCGCTTGGGGGGCGATGATTTTGATGACCGCGTTATAAAATATCTTGTGGAAGAATTCAAAAAGCTTGAAAATATGGATTTATCCCAAGACAAAATGGCAATGCAACGCCTGAAAGAAGCCGCAGAAAAAGCAAAAAAAGAGCTTTCGACGGTTATTACAACCAACATTAACTTACCATTTGTCACAATGAACCAAGACGGCCCGAAACATATGGATATCAATTTGACCCGCGCCAAATTCGATGAATTAACCCACGACCTTGTAGAAAAAACCATGGGGCCTGTTCAAACTGCATTAAAAGATTCAGATTTGTCTCCGTCAGATTTGCACAAAGTATTGCTTGTAGGCGGAAGCACGCGCATTCCCGCGGTTCAGGAAGCAGTCAAAAAACTTACGGGCAAAGAGCCGTTTAAGGGCATTAATCCGGACGAATGCGTCGCGCTGGGCGCAAGCATTCAGGCGGGTAAACTCGCGGGCGACGCGGGTGCGGGCAGTATCCTGTTGCTTGACGTTACGCCGCTTTCCCTTTCCATCGAAACAGAGGGTGGTGTTGCAACCCGTCTTATCGACCGCAATACAACCATTCCCACAAATAAAAAGCAGGTATTTTCCACTGCCGCCCATAATCAAACAGCCGTTGATATCGTGGTTTGCCAAGGCGAACGCGCCCTTGCCCGCGATAATAAAGAGCTGGGTCGCTTCCGGCTGGACGGAATTCCCCCTGCGCAACGCGGCGTTCCGCAAATTGAAGTAACATTCGACATAGATGCAAACGGTATTGTGTCTGTTTCGGCAAAAGACCTCGGCTCGGGCAAGGAACAAAAAATTACCATTGCGGCAAGCGGAAATCTTTCCGACGCAGACATTGACCGTGCCGTAAAAGACGCCGAAGAATACGCCGAAGCCGACCGTATCCGCAAAGATGCAATCGACGCCAAAAACGAAGCAGAATCTCTTATTTTCCAAACGGAAAAACTCCTCAGCGACATGGAAGAAAAAATTTCCGACGAAGATAAATCCGGGATTCAGGCTGAAATGGAAAAACTCAAATCCGTTTCCGTTGCAATGCACGGCGAAACAATGAATGAATCCGACACCGAAACACTAAAAGCCGCAATTGAAACTTATACAAAAGCATTAAACGACTTTTCGCAAAAACTTTACGCAGCCGGCGCGGCAGGGGATGCTAACCCGGGCGGCGACGCAGGCGCGCATGAAGAACCCGCCGATTACGGCCCTAACCACGACGACAGTGTGATTGACGGGGATTTTACCGAAAAATAATAAACCCCGATTGAATGAAGTTTGTTTGTGAAGGGTCAAGGGGGAGTGTTGAAAAATCCCATGAGCTGTGCCAATATTACGGAAAAAGCTGCGGCTTTATGCGGTTTTTCGAGATATGGCATATGCGAATGGATGATTTTTCAACACTCCCCAAGGTCTCAGTCTTTTATTTAGGGGAAAATTATGGCAGATAAAAAAGATTATTACGATTTGCTTGGCGTAGGGCGCGACGCCGGCGACGACCAACTAAAAAAAGCATATAGGAAAATGGCGAAGAAATATCACCCGGACGCAAACCCCGGCGACAAAACTGCGGAAGCAAAGTTTAAGGAAGTAAGCGAAGCATACGCCGTTTTAAGCGATTCAACAAAGCGCGACAGGTATGACAGGCTTGGCCACGCGGCGTTTGAGCAAGGCGGCGGTGGCGGTTTTGGCGGCATGGACATAAACGATATTTTCGGCTCATTTTTTGGCGGCGGCATGGATATCGGTGACATCTTCGGCGGCGGCAGGGCGCGACCTCGCCCGCGGCGCGGCTCAGATTTGCAAATGCGGCTTAACATTAAATTTGAAGAAGCCATTTTCGGCGCGACAAAGGAAGTGCAATTACAAACCTACGAGTCATGCCCAACATGCAGTGGAAGCGGTGCAAAGCCCGGCACTTATGCCGAAAGTTGCAAAAAGTGCAATGGAACGGGCAGTGAACGCATAACCCAACAAAGTTTTATGGGCATGATAACCAAGGTTGTACCATGTTCATCTTGCCGCGGCGAAGGGCGCATTATAAAAGAACCCTGCAGCGGGTGTCGCGGGCAAGGGCGCGTTCGCACAACAAAAACGCTTGAAGTTTCTGTACCAAAGGGCATAGACAACGGACAATCCATCAGGCTTGGCGGCAAGGGCGAAATGGGCGAAAAAGGTGCGCCGGCAGGTGATTTATATATCACAGTAACAGTTTCGCCGCATAAGTTGTTTTCACGCGAGGGCAGCCATCTGTATCTTGAAATTCCCATTACCTTTGTGCAGGCAGCCTTGGGTGATGAAATTTCCATACCAACCCTTGATGGCGGCGAAGAAAAATACAATGTAAAATCCGGCACGCAACCCGGCACCGTCGTGCAACTGCGCGGCAAGGGCGCGCCAAATGTTCACAACCCACGCAACGTAGGCGACCTTGTTGTAAAACTGAACGTAACCGTACCTGCGCAAATGTCTGAACGCCAGAAAGAATTGCTTCTTGAATTTAACACCGCAATGGGTGAAGATTATGTAAACCACAAAAAACGATGGCTTGATAAGGTCAAGGCATATTTTTCGTAAGGCGGCGACCGGGAGGGAATGTTAAATGATTAAACTGCCTTCATTTTTCAGTGACGGAATGGTAATAGGTAAAACGGCGCGTTTATGGGGTTGGGTATTGCCCGGGGAAACGGTAGTTACTGATTTTTTGGATACGATTTATGAATCTGTTGCAGACGAAAACGGAAGGTTTGAAGTAACCGTTAAGGCGTCTGATTATGGCGGCCCGTACACAATGGCCATCGGTACCGAAATAATATGCGATGTTTATGTAGGGCGCGTGTGGCTTTGCGGCGGTTCTTCGGGAATGGAAGAACCAACAAGCCGTGCGCGTCTTGTTACAGGCGAAAAAATAACGGAAGATGCACGAATTCGCGTGTTTTCGGCGGACAGAAGCTTAAATTTCTTAAAATCCGCAGATAATGTCACCGGGTCTTGGTTGCCGGCTACGGGCGAATTTTTGCATCACATGAACGCCGTGCCGTATTTTTTTGCCCGCAAGTTGTTAGAGACTGACCCTGCCCCGGTGGGTCTTATTTGTTTACCTGTTGGCGGCTCAACAATTGAAGGTTGGTTGCCGGAGGAAATTGTGCATGAATTTCCGGATTATTATCGAATCCTTTCCGAGGCAAAACAGCCGGGTTATATCGCAAACATCAATAAGGAGCATGGCAAACGAGTAAAAATATGGCAGGGTTCGCTTGCAGTTAAAGATAAAGGGCTTCAAGAAAAATGGTTTTCGCCCGATTATGACGACACCGGCTGGGAAAGCCAAATGCTTTTTGATACCTCAAAAATGCCGCGTCACGGCTCGGTATGGCTTCGCAGAAAATTTAATATGAGTGTGGCCGGCGGGCCTGTGGTTTTGCGCTTTGGGCGCGTGGAAGACAGTATAACCGTGTATGTAAACGGTGTTGAGGCAATTCATGTAGGGTATAAATATCCGCCTTGCGCCTGCGTTTTGCCCGAAGGTTTAATCGTTGAGGGAGAAAATACCATTGCAATAAGAATTGTTGGCGAAACCGGGCAGCCTTCCATTGTAAGGGGCAAGGAATATGCCCTTATTTACCCCGGCGGCCGTGCAGAACTAAATGGCCGTTGGAAACGGCGAACCGGTGCGGTAATGCCAATGTGCCCGCCGGGAATATATTTTTACAGCTATCCAAGCGGAGTATACAACGCAATGCTCGCGCCGCTAAACGGGTATTCTGTTGACGGAATCATTTGGAGCCAGGGCGAATCCAACACTGCAAAACCGCATGACTATAAAGCGTTGTTCTCTGCTTTTGCCAAAAATATACGAACTAATTTTGGCAATGTACCAATAATCTTCACCCAACTTTCAAACTATGTAGACCCTCACAGTTACAACTTCATAGAAGGTTTTGGCGCGCCCGGCGAATACTGGGCAATCCTTCGCGAGCAACAACGCCAATGCTTGGAAATTCCCAACACCGCAATGGCAGTTACAATAGACTGTGGCGAATTTAATGACCTTCACCCCACAAACCAAAAAACTGCGGGGGAAAGGCTCGCCCTTCACGCACGCCGCCTTGCCTACAACGAAGACTTAATTTCCGACGGCCCTGTTGTTACCAAGGCTGAATATCGCGGCAAACGCCTTACGATTTTTTTCAAGCACGGCGAAGGACTTTGGGAAAAAGGTGGCCACCCCATACCCGATGTTATTGATGGCGAAGGGGTAGTCCATCGTTTATACGCCGCAATATGGGATGATGCATTAAACATCATTGTAGGCGACATGAACCCCGTTGCCGTGCGCTTTGGCTGGGCAGACTGCCCTGTTGTTTCCTTGCACAACGCTTATAATCTCCCTGCATCTCCGTTTGAAATTTCCGTTACAAACGCCGAGTCAGAAGAGGAGCATTAAGCAGCATTGTTATATAAAATTCATGTATAATTAAAAAAAATAATGAAGGGATTGATTAAATGAAAAAAACAGTGGTTGGCAGGCTTTTGGCGGTAGTGCTTGCGTTTTCAATGGTACTTGGGAGTTTTGCGACGGTTTTCGCAAGCGAGGCCGAAGCGAGACGAGAGGAATTTCTGTCGCTTCTTTCCGAAGAAGCAACGCAAGTGATTGAAATTGCGGTTGACGAGGTTGGCGAAAGTTTTATTGATTGGTACCTTGATGGTGGAATGTCGTGGGTTTTTGGGCTTTCCGGGGAGCTTTCGGCAGAAGAACATGCAGAGACTTTGAACGAAATGGCAGAACTCTACATTGAAATTATGGGCATGGACGTTTTTGCGGATATGCTTATTGAAATTTACCTGCTGGACTATGCCGAAAGGCAGCTTGTGGCGCGTGCAGAGGGTTTTACTTTTGACGGAGACTTTGACGGAGAGTTGACCGTTGCCAACATTATTGCGGTGCTGGAAGACGTTTCGGCGTATTATTACCAACAAATGGATTTCGACTTCCTTGCGTTGTTGGAAGACACGGTGATACCGCTCGAAACTTTTGCACAGGGAATTTTGGCGGTATTTTACGACGACTTTTCTTGGGAAGAAGACCGCTTCGGCGATGCGTGGTTATTCTTTACCATTGACGAAATGGTACAGGACATTGCTTTGTTTTTTGAATATGACGATGAAGAATTAATTTCGTCCCTTCGCCTGTTTGGGATACTTGGCAAAAGTTTTGACATTTTGGAGAACAGCGAAGCTGCCATAGTTTTATGGGATACGTTGATAGGCATATGGATACTTTTTGCTATGCATTCCGATGTGTCGAGTTCGGTATTTTACAATGAAAACTTTGCCGAAATCTTGGAAGAAATTTTAGAGGAACACGGCACGGAAGGTTTTATTGAATTATTCGAGCCTGACATGCTTCTCGACTTGGAATACCTTAATGAAAACGAAGTGCTTCCTCCGCGCTTTGTTTATGTTGACAGGCTTATGGACGGTTTTTTAAGCGAAAATTTTGAACTGTTGCTTGTTATAGCGGAAAGCTTTGCCACATCTTGGGATTGGGGCGACTGGGATGATTGGGACGACTGGGATGATTGGGACGACTGGGATTATTGGGACGATTGGGACGTTTGGAGCGACTTCAGTTGGGAAGATTTTGATTGGGAAAACTACGTGACATGGGACGACCTTGTATTGTTATGGGAGATGTTTCCTTCTTACGAAATCGTATCAGTAGACCCGGGGGATTTGGAACGGCGGTTCTCTTTTAACATCAGCCGCGACATGAGCTATATTATCGACATGGAAGAAGCCGGCGCAGGAAACAGATTGAATATTTTTTTTGAAAACCGCAATAACCAACCCATGTCTATGGTATATGTAGTCTACTCGCTGATTCATGATCCCGGGGCGACTGGGATGAGAGTCAACGAAATCATAATTGACGAAAGTGGCAGGCACGCCGTTCAAATAAACCTTGACGACTTTGATTACCCGAAAATTGTCGAAGTATTTTTCCGTTGCCATCAAGGGAATTTACTTTATGGCGAATTTGCTTTCCGGTGGACAGCCCACTCCCTTGGGCACCCCAGCCACGAATAACGGCATGAAAACTTTGGTTTTGGCTGAAAAGCCGTCTGTGGGCAAGGATATTGCGCGGGTACTCGGGTGCAGTGCGGGTGCAAAAGGTTTTATGGAGGGGGCGCGATACATTGTCACATGGGCGTTGGGCCATCTTGTGACGCTTGCCGACCCGGAGGGTTATGATAAAGCATTTGCAAAATGGGATATAAATCATCTGCCTATTATGCCGGAAAAATTAAAACTTACGGTTATTCCGCAGACGGCAAAACAGTTTAAAACCGTGAAAGAATTGCTTTTGCGCAAGGATGTTGGCGGCATTATAATTGCCACCGACGCTGGCCGTGAGGGCGAGCTTGTTGCGCGATGGATTATCGAAAAAGCAAAATGCACAAAGCCCATCAAACGCCTGTGGATTTCGTCGGTAACGGACAAGGCGATACTTGAGGGTTTTGCGAATTTGAAAGACGGTAAGCATTATCAAAGCCTTTGCGACTCTGCAAAGGCTCGCGCAGAAGCGGATTGGCTTGTTGGAATAAATGCAACCCGTTGCTTAACTACAAAATTTAACAGCCCATTATCCTGCGGGCGTGTTCAAACGCCAACACTCGCGATTATTAACAAACGCGAAGAGGAAATTCGCAACTTTAAGCCCGTAACGTTTTACGGGCTTGTTGCCGACGCCGGTAATTTTAAATTAACTTGGGCAGCGTCAACAGCCAACAATACGAAGGAAGCAATTGAAGCAATCCTTGCAAAAATACAAACCCACAAAGACGGCGTTGTTGCCGAGGTAACGAAAACAATCAAGCGAAAATTCCCGCCGAAACTCTACGATTTAACCGAGCTTCAGCGTGATGCAAGCAAAAAATACGGGTTTTCGCCCAAGGAAACGCTTTCAATCATGCAAAAGCTATATGAAGAACACAAGGTTTTAACGTACCCGCGTACGGATTCGCGATATATTTCCGACGACATTGTGCCAACGCTTCCCGAGCGTATAAAAGCCTGCTCTGTGCCGCCGTATTCAAAGATGTGCGCCGAGGTTTTGCGCGGCGGAAAAGTTAAGGCAACATCTAATTTTGTGGATAACTCAAAAGTAAGCGAGCATCACGCGATTATCCCCACAGAGTCATATGTTAACCCCGGAAACTTTGGCGACAAAGAACGTAAAATTTACGACCTTGTTATCACGCGGTTTCTGTCGGTATTTTTCCCGCCTTTCGAGTATGAGCAGGTGCAGGTGAAAATAAAAATCGGCGCGGAAACTTTTCGCGCAAGCGGACGGGTTGTGCTTTCGCTTGGATACAAAGCGGTACACAAAGGCATGGATGACGAGGAAGAAAATAATGACGACGGCTTACAAATGCAAACCCTTCCCGCCATGAAGCGCGGTGAGAAAATCCCAATAAAATCTGTAAAATTAACCGAGGGCAAAACAAGCCCACCCGCGCCGTTTAACGAAGCGACATTACTTTCTGCCATGGAAAACCCCGCAAAGTACATGGAATCCAAGGATAAAAACCTTGCCGACGCGCTTTCAAAAACGGGCGGCTTGGGCACGGTTGCCACCCGCGCAGACATTATCGAAAAACTTTACGCCGGTTTTTTAATCGAAAAAAAGGGCAAGGATATTTTTTCTACATCAAAGGGCCGCCAACTGCTGAACCTTGTGCCAAAAGAACTAAAATCCCCCGAGCTGACGGGCAACTGGGAACAACAGCTTTCCACAATTGCCGCGGGCAAAATAAAAAAAGACGGCTTTTTAAAAGAAATTCGCAAGTACACGCGGGATTTAATCGTAGAAATAAAAAACAGCACGCAAACTTTCCGCCACGACAATCTAAGCACAACAAAATGCCCTGAATGCGGAGTCTTTATGCTTCAAGTTTCAGGCAAAAAGGGCGAAATGCTTGTTTGCCAAGACCGCGAATGCAATTCTCGCATAAGCCTTTCGGTAGAAATTCGTTCCCAGTGTCCCAACTGCCGAAAATTTATGAAAATAGTTGGTACCGGCGAAAAACGCCAAGTAATCTGCCCCTGCGGCCACAAGGAAAAATACGAAAATTTCGAGAAACGAAAAAAAGACGAACGTAACCAAGGCTCAAAACGTGACGTTCAAGCGTATCTGGACGAAAAAAACAAAAAGTCTAAGCCCGACACGGAAAACAGCCCTTTCGCTATGCTAAAGGGGCTAAATTTTAAATAAGGGAATGTAAGAAAATAAACTTCACACTTCCCTTGTCTTTTTGCCCGATGTCTGCGTCGGCAAAAGTCTTACGTACGTCTGTGTACGTGCGACTTTCGCCTCCTTGCCCTCGGACAAAAATCCTTCGGGAATTGTAAAGTTTATTTCCTTACATTCCCT
>JGI24703J35330_11748097_pt1 | contig 10626 bp, 7 predicted proteins | sample TergutNt197P1_FD_35330 | JGI IMG/M metagenome (IMG submission 35330) | reverse complement strand
GCCTCTTTTATTGATTCTGACTAATTTCTAGTCACATCCTTAATTCGGCTCTTTTATTATTTTGACTACTTTTTTTAAATTCTCATCCATTTTCCGTGCTGATTAACAGTAATGAATACTTTTTTATCGGCTTCTATTCGCCCAAATATCTCATGCTAATGTTGTTTTACCTTGTCCGCTTGAAGATTTGATAACAGTGATTGTATTTTGAGCAAAGGATTCATCAATTGCTTGTTCCTGACTTTTTCTCCTAATTGGAAATCCAGATACAATATCTGAATACTCTGCTTTCTTACCTTTGTAAAAATCAGTGCTATTGGTTTCATGGTTAATATTAAAGTTTATTTCATGTATCCAGTTACCAGCTGGATTTGAAGCACCTTTGTTAATATTATCTTTGATATCTAGCAAATAAACTTGAAATTCTTGAGCAGTTATAACTTCTCTATTTTTCATCTTTGAAAAGCAATAATGATACAATGAGCGAGCGTATAATTTTTCATTCCCACTTGAAATGTCAAAATTTTTAATTAGTAGCTTTTCTATTTCAGAAGATAAGCTATTCTGTTCAATTTTTTCAAATCTTAGCTGTTGCAAAAATTCCGTAACAACAAATCCATCCCAGTCCCAATTTGGATGCTCCACACGAATTTTAGTGATCGTATTATCCCAATGCTTTAGCTCTTTTTCATTAACTTCATTTGAAATTAGTTTATCCAATGCCCCTTGAACAGCTTCAAAATCATAAACTAATGTAAAATAGCGATTTTCATTGTCTTTGTCATTTAAATAAATCTCTAAATAATTTTTCAATATGCTTGTCATAAAACTTGCATCTCGTCTATTTTGCGATTTTTTAACTTGAATATGGTTAGTGGTAGATTGAGTTGAAAATTCATAAACATCTACATCTTCAACACCTTCAAGTCTAATTTGTACATCATTATTTTCACAAAACTTCAAAAGTATATAACATGAAATTAAACACTGATAATCGTAGCCATCTAAGGCGATTGCTCCATGTATTCGTGATTCTTCAATTTTTTGAATGTTTTCTGAATTTTTATTTTTCTTATGTTTTTTTCGTTTTCCCATTTTTTAGCAACTCCGATTCCCTAGTTTCATCTCCCTAAATTATAGCAGATTTCGAGCTGATTTTAAATCAAAATGTTATGCACTGATTTCTTAGTAAATATAGTTAGTGATGTGGCATGTGTTAGTGGAAGATTGGTAACGGTCTGGAACGTAAGAGCTGAATAGGGGGTTAAAATTTTAATTTGTCGCAACCATTTCTTAGCGGGATAGCTTCGTTAATCACGGGGGAATAATTAACATCTATTGCGCCATGAAAAATGACTTTATATCAACTTGACGGCTTTCTAATTTATAGATAAGTGGATGGCTTTCATCTTTAATGCGGATGTTGTCCATAATTCATTATCAATTCCAGGTGTGTTTTTACCTTTGTTGGTTGTGACTTTTCTGACTGCCAAAGCTTTGGCATAAAACTACAGTATAGGTATGAAAGTAAGTATTTTTTAACATAAAATTGCAATGTTACCAAAAAATGACAATTTTCATCTTATTGAATAATTGAAGGGGATACATTCCCTGAGGCTCTGCCTCGTAAAAGGTTTTTGTGGAGCGGTTCCCAGTGACACTAGGAAAGATACCTCGCCCGTAGGGTGAGCATCTCTGGGAGATGCGAAGGGCTTGCCCCAGGGTGGTTCATTATGATATAATCTTTAAAGAGTGGATTTTACATGCTATATAAAGAAGTGTAAGTGAACAAATATAAAATTAATAGCATGAATTATTCATACTAGTTTAGGTGAGAAAAGGAATATAGGAGGAGATGAAGTATGAGGAAAAAAATGCTAGTTATAACAGTGGTTATTTCTATGTTTGTATCGCATTTACCTATGTCTATTTTTGTAGTAAATGCGGAAACCAACGGTACACCGATAGATGATGAATATGTTTTAAATGGAGAAGTGGACACTTCAGACGAAAATTTATTAGGCATTGACTTAGAGATTGAAGAAGAGCTAGTTTCTGAGATTGATCATGAAATGCCCGAGTTGCAAGGTGGTGCAGGTTATCATCAAGTATTATCTACTACAGAACTACTGAATGCAACATCTTGGATATTTCCTCAATCTGGGCTAGTTGACAGTTGTAATGTCATTGCTGAGGGTAGATTTGCGAATCAAGTAGGAGTAAATGGAATTCAAGGTGCACCTTGGGTACTATGTTATGATGGTGCGTTAGAAGTTGGAGAAGGATTTATTAATTGGGTTGGAACAAGACCTGGTTGGAGCCCTTCCAATCCTTGGAATCTTAGCCCTTGGAATAATTATCGTAATCTAATTAATAGGATTACTTTTACAGGTCCTATAACTTCAGGAGATTCTCTAAATGGTTTATTTATGGCGTTAGAGAATGTTACGAAAATAGAAGGTTTAGAATATTTTAATACGAGTAGTGTAACAGATATGGGCCATATGTTTGAGAATACATTTAACTTAACCAGTCTAGATTTATCGAGCTGGGATACAAGCCAAGTCACTAATATGAGTAGTATGTTTTCAGGGATAGGCCAATTAGCCAATTTAGATTTGTCGAACTGGGATACAAGCCAAGTCACTAATATGAGTAGTATGTTTTCATTTGCAGGTATAGCTAGTTTAGATAGCCTAGCTGATTGGGATACTAGCAATGTAACGAATATGAGAAATATGTTTGGATATGCACAAAATTTAATAAATTTAGATGCACTCAATTGGGACACTAGCAGTGTAACAGACATGAGTTGGATGTTTAATCGTGCAAGCAACTTAACTAGCTTAAATTTATCAACTTGGGACACAAGTAGTGTGCAAGATATGAGTTTTATGTTTCATGAATCAGGTAGCCTAACCAACCTAGATGTGTCGAATTGGGATACGAGTAGTGTAAGAAACATGAGCCATATGTTTGATATGTGCCAATCTTCAAGTGATCTAGAAACTTTAGATGTATCAGGTTGGGACACTAGCAATGTGACTAACATGGATAGGATGTTTGGCAATGTAAATATAAGAACTTTAGATGTATCAGGTTGGAATACAAGTAATGTGCGAACCATGTGGGGCGTATTTGCTGGTGCAAGCAACTTAACTAGCTTAAATTTATCAACTTGGGATACAAGAAATGTCACTGAGTCGTGGGCTATGCAGTTGTGGGGGATGGACAGTATGTTTGAAGATACTACCTCTTTGAGAGTTTTGACATTAGGAGAAAATTTTGCATTTCGAAATAATGCTCGCTTACCAATTGTGTCAGCAAATACGAATTTCACAGGTTATTGGCAAAATGTGGGTTCTGGAAGAATTAATAACCCAACAGGTGAGTTTGTATTTACGAGTTCTCAATTAATGTCACAGTTTGATGGGCAAAGAATGGCAGATACATTTGTTTGGCAACCCATCAATAGACCAGCTGTTGATTTATGTGAAACAGATCAAGCAGTTGTTGCAGAGGGTAGACTTAGACAAGGTTGGTGGGACAATGAACGCACAGGAGCGCCTTGGGCACTTTGTGATAATGGTGTTCTAGAAGTAGGAGAAGGATTTATTGATCAGATGAACGTAGGCGGTAGCCCTTGGTACGGTTATCGTGACTATATTAGAGAAATTGTTTTCACAAGACCGATTATTGCAAGATCGACGATCAACCATTTATTTAGTGATTTAACAAATGTTACATCAATAAAAGGTTTAGAGTATTTTGATACTAGTCAAGTAACAAATATGGCAGGAACGTTTTTTGGATTAAGAAATTTGAGAAGTCTAGATTTATCAAGTTGGGATACTAGTCGAGTACGAAGTATGGGTTCTATGTTTGGTGGGTCCTCTGCTTTAACAAACTTGGATTTATCGACCTGGGATACTAGTCAGGTAACAGGCGTGTCTTGGATGTTTAGTGGTACGAGGAATTTAAGAAACTTGGATATATCAACCTGGGATACAAGTAGTGTAACAGATATGAGTTGGATGTTTCAAAATGCCTCTAGTTTAACAAGCTTAGATTTATCAAATTTTAATACAAATCAAGTTAGAACTATGAATTCTATGTTTACTGGAACAACCAATTTGCGGCAGCTTACATTAGGTGAAGATTTTAGACTAGCTACAAATGCTGGCTTACCCACAGTTCGTTCAAATGATGAATTCACAGGATTCTGGCAAAAAGTTGGTGGTGGAACAGTTGATAATCCGACAGGTGCATTTGTATTTACAAGTAGCCAGTTGATGAACCAGTTTGATGGATCTACCATGGCAGGTACATTTGTTTGGCAACCAGTTAATCGCCTTGTAACAGCATATGACATTACGAGCTTATCAATTGGTGGAGTTTCAGGCGTGATTGATCAAGAAGCAGCAACGATTACGTTCAATATACCTACGAATGCGATTAATCAACATGGTCAATTTAGAGGTGAAATCACTGAGCTTGTTGCATCATCAGATAGACTTATCTTCTTTGCAGGTGGACAAGAATGGCAACTTAGTTTAGGACAAGAGGCTGGGGTTAATGATGGCGATCTTGTTTATGTAGAAGGTGGAACGATTTATACGATTATTATTAAACATCCAGAGTTAACGATTACAAGCCTTTCAATTGGTGGAGTTGCAGGCGTGATTGATCAAGAAGCAGCGACGATTACATTCACTGTTCCTGCAAGTTCAATAGATGGTTTTAATCAATTTAGAGGCAATATTACCGAGTTTACTGCCCCTTTAGATACGCTTATCTTCTTCGCAGGTGGGCAAGAATGGCCATTGAGACTAGGAGAATCAGCTGGGATTAGTACAGGTAACCTTGTCTATGTAGCAGAAGGTCGTGTATATACGATTCATGTTGTGACAAGGTGAAAATTCGAATAATAGCGTGTACCTTAGAGTCTGTTTAAAATCTCTGAATGACCTTTAAAATCCTATTATTATACATGCATTTCTCTGGTAAAACATGAAAAATAGTGGCAACTCCCATATTTTCAAGGCGTATGATAAGCTGATTTTATTAATAAATTGAGATTTTAAACAGGCTCTTAGTATAAGATGAAGAGAAACTGGCAGCCGTTTAGACCTTGCTTTTCTGCCAAATTTCCAAGATGAATATTTTTGATTTTTCTTTTTCCAGTAGATGGCTTCTGCTTCCAACTAGATAATTAATTATCAACTGAGGCTTTATCTTCTGTGAAATTGAAAAGATTTTTTGATACAACTGTTTAGCTAGCTTTCAATCTGATGATAAGAAAACGTGCAAGAATCTGGAGTGTGAAATGATGGAGATTATTACAATTGAATGTCCAAAATGTAAGGGGGAACTGCTTTTTAAAGAAGGAACAGAAAAGTTTTTTTGTATGTATTGTCGTAACGAAGTGGTAATCAAGAAGTCTGAACCAGAACATGCTGAGGTTGTGATGAAATCTGTTAATCATGAATTTCAAGCTAAGCTGGCTATTGCAAAACATAATGAAGAACTTTACAGGCAAGATCAAATGACTTTTGATAAAGTAATGGAATCTTATGATGAGGTTCGAACGATAGGTGCACATCACTGGGAATATTGGTATGCTAGGGCTGAGTTCTTTGTAGAAGGAGGACTTAGGGAGGTACAAGAAAGAGCTCATATAACTGTTTTATCATCAAGAAAGGCGTTTATAAATACATATATATTATGGATGGATAATGCGCTCAAGCACGCAGGAAATAATACTAATGAGTTGAAAGAAAAAAAAGAAAAAAAGCTTGAAAAAATTGAGTCCGAGCTAGCAAACATTAAAGAGCATAACCCGACATCTAATGAACCTTTTGAACCAGGATCATTTATAAAGTCAGCAAATGGTTGTGGTACAGCTCTTGGAATAATAATAGTTGTTATCATTATACTTTACGCTATTGTAAGTTAGTAAAATTTGGTATAACTGTGCTTGCCTGTTGTGCTGGGTAATACTCTAAAATCATTTAGGTTCGCTCTAATTGTTAATCAGCACGCAATTTGACACAAAATATGATGCTGAATTTAGAGCAAAGTATAATATGATTTCAATTGTATGAACGAGAACAGTAAAATCTTTAAACAATGGTAATTTTTATACAAGCCAAAACGGCGTTGCTAGATGTGTGAGCGTTTAGTAATGCCGTTTTGCATTTATAGATGGGCTTGTCAAGCTGATTTTTAACCGTTTAAATCACCGAGCCTGTCTAGTTCCAAATAGTAGTCCTTGTATAAGCTAAACCATTCTTTGGTTGAAAATAAATACCCTTGAAATTTCAAGTGATGAGCTATGTTCAAAAAGTCGCCCTAAAAAAGATTTTAATTTTTTTAATTCTCACTTTGCGACAAAATATGGCATCATGGTTATGGTATAATCTCATTATGCATGATATATTCATGACACTATAGAAAGGTGGTGAAACATAATGAGTAAAAGAGTAAAAAAATTTGTGTTCGTTTTAATGGTAGCAACAGTATTATCATTTGTAGTAAATACACCTCCTGCAAGTGCATCTGTAACACCTTTTGGCCAGTGTGGAACTGTACCACCTCATCTGCCTTGTTGGTTGTAACATGTAGAAGTCGGATTATCTAATATAATCTGAAATGTATTATAAGTAGGAACGGCTTTAGTGAGCCGACAGGCATTAAAATAGTTTAACCATGTCAAAAATAGGGGGTGTATTGAATGTTCGCTATATTATTCAGAATTTTGCCAGTTAGGCAAGGATGCTTTTATGTAGGCCATGGTTTATGGACGTGCTAGAACTAAGCTTAATATTAAGAACCTTCGTAGCAGATAAAAGTATCTGTTATGGAGGTTTTTATTTAAGCCTCCATAACTATCGTAACCACTGAACCCCACCATTTCCAATCAAATTTCTTGTATCATAGTGGGGGTTTATGATTCTGATATTATTCTACGGCGTATTGCTAATCGTTATTTGCTTAAAATAGTCATACAGTTATTTAACAACTCCTTAACAACTATATGATATAATAATTTATAAGAGGTGATGACCATGGCAAAAATCCTAATCATAGAAGATGATCTAGCAATCAACACGCTGATAAGAAAAAACTTAGAACTAGTCGGCCACCAATGTGTTTCGATCTTCGATGGTGAGACTGTCACTGAACTAGCAGCATCCCACGATTTTGATCTCATACTGCTTGATATCATGCTTCCCGGTGCAGATGGCTTCCAGATTATCAGCGAGTTGACAAAAGAAATTCCTGTGATATTTTTGACGGCCCGCGATGGGGTGGGCGACAAGGTACGCGGGCTGAGGTTGGGTGCGTATGACTACATGGTTAAGCCCTTTGATATGCTTGAACTTCAAGCAAGGGTTGAGGCTGTGCTCAGACGAACGAAAAAAACGGATGACCATTTCACGTTAGGCGAAGTGACGGTTGCGATGGACAGCCGATTGGTATGGTTTAAGGGCTCTATTGTCGATTTCACACCTCAAGAATTCAATCTCATCGAAGCGTTAATTAAAAACAGAAACATCGCACTATCTCGCAACAGGCTTTTGGAAATCGCATGGGGGTTTGACTATATGGGTGAAACTCGCACAGTAGATGTCCATATTCACACGATTCGTAAGAAGTTGGAATGGGAAAATGTTGTCAAAACAGTTTATAAATTAGGATATCGCTTAGAGGTGCCAAGATGAAGTTGAAAACATTTTTTATTTCCTACTTATTATTCCTATCCATACTGTTAGCAGCCATTTCTACCATCTCTATTTACTTAACCAATCATCAAATGACCAGTTTATATGAACAAAGTAGAATAGAATTTGAACGTATTTCAGCAACCATCTCTAGGGAAATAGATGCAGTCTATGAACGAACATCAGACAGTGATGTAATAGATTTATTATTACAAAGCCATATTGCTTTTCATGGGCGACAAGGGATTGAATTGCTCATTGATGATACTGGTGAGATGATAACCTTTGTCCAATATGAATTTAATGAAGAAACTGCCGTACATAGCATCAGATTCCGTGGTACTCTGTTTACAGAAATGGGACTCTTGGAAATTCAAACAAACTTTGATATCACTGAGGGGATTGAAGAATTACGAACCATTCAACAAATTATGCTCTATCTATTTGTTATTTTCTCCTTACTAGCAGCTGTTATTCTCTATATCATCCTTGCAAGAATCTTCAAACCATTAGAACTCGTGACACAATCTACAAGTAAAATTGCAAGTGGTGACTATAGTGAAAGACTCCAAATCAAAGGTAAAAATGAGCTAGCATTGTTGGCAATTAACTTCAATCAAATGGCAGAAGAAATCGAGCAATACACTAGTCATTTAAAAGATGAAGCTGATCGCATGCAGCAATTTATTGATAACCTTGCCCATGAACTCAGGACACCGTTGACTTCTGTTTATGGTTATGCTGAGTATATGCAAAAAGCTAATTTGACAAACGAAGATCGGCTTGAGGCAGTGGCTGTTATCATGGAAGAAGCGGGATATATGAGGCAAATTATCAACTCAATGCTTGAGTTAGCAACATTGAGAAATTACAAACCTGTTATGAATGGGATTGATATTGAAGACATATTCAAACAAATAGACACTGCCCTTGAACTTACATTCAGGGAGTATCAGATTGAGCTGGTTGTTAATCCATGTGAAGGACATATACTAGGTCAAGCTGATTTAATCAAGAGTTTGATCTCTAATCTGTGTATCAATGCGGCTAAAGCATGTATGCCTAATGAGGGTAGGGTGGTTCTTACTGGAGAGAGAATAAGTGAGGCGTGTATTCAGATTACGGTTACTGATAATGGCTGTGGGATTGCAGCAGAAAATATAGCTAAACTGACAGAACCCTTTTATCAAGTGGATGCTACACGCAATAAGATGACTGGTGGACTTGGACTTGGACTTGCGATTGTAAAGCAGATTGTTGACAGTCATCAGGCTAAACTTGAAATTGAATCAGAATTTGGGGTTGGAACCAAAATTAAAATCACTTTTAACAACACCATAACAAGTAGCTAATATTTTGCTGATATTTAGATGGTATACTAACAAAGTAATCATGGAAATCCGGAATCCAAGAATTACAATCTGAACGAAGAGGTGATTAAAATGGCTTTAAAGAAAGAAAAGAAAATATTTTTAATCGGAACACTATTACTAATAGCAGTATTTGCTTTCAGTTATATGAGAATTAATCATTTTGTATTAGCAGATGCACTGGATAATGATGAGCCGGCTTTAGAAGTTTCAGAAGATAATGTGCTGCAGAATGAGGGGGAGAATGAAACCGAAACTGCACCTACTCAAACCTTGATAACAGAAGAAGAAGCAAAATCTTTAGCAGAAGGGGCCCTTTATGAAGCGTTTGGTCTAACAATGGATGAGTTGGAAATGGAAGCCTTTCTAGTTGATAGTGGATCTTATTTTAGCTCACCGTACTGGTCGTACTGGTATTTGGTTGGTGATCATTGGATGATAGTAATGAGTTCTATTGAATTTAGAAATCTATTCAGTGTTTCGATTGACGTGTTCACTGGCGAGGTCATAGATATATGGGATAATGACCATCAATTTAGTGCTACATTTAATGATATAACTTGGAGATTTACAACTTTGCCACCCTTCGTGAATCCTCCTGCACATCTATTAACAGGTATAGATGCAGCAGTTTTAGCAGCAGGATGGACGTATGAAGCGTTTGGAGAAATAGTAACTGATGAAAATGATATGTTTATTCAGTTGGAAAATGATTTTCTAACTGATGAATTGCTTTGGAGTGTTAGTTTTTCAACGTTGGTTGGGGGGCATCACTCATGGGTTACCCTTGCTATTAATGTGATCACTGGGGAAATTAGGCATGAGAGGGTATACACACCTGGAGATGTTGAGAATGTTAATATTTCTTTAGAAGATGCAACAGTACTAGCAGCAGAATGGTTGTATGGAGAATTTGGAATAACAGCGGTGGCGAATCCGGAAATTTGTGACATTTGTCTAAAGAATGTTGGAATTTGGGATAATGTGCGTGTGAACCCTCAAACTGGTGAATCGTATTGGAGTGCCTTTTATGGTGGTGGTGACATGTGGTTTGGAGGATTCTTCGTGAACTTTAATATTAATGCAAATACTGGTGAAATTGATCTAATTGAGGCTTGTGAGGTAGAATTTAATCCAGACGGAGCTGTCGGGACCTGTGAAAGATAAAATCATTATCTTCATATCGACTAACCTGTAGATGTATCAAACAAAAAGGGTAAACAACAAACTTTTTGAAAGTGGGTTGTTTATCTTTTTAGTACGTCAGCACTATCCATCATTTTTTGTGAGTGTGCGTAATTTGGTGCGTAATGATGTGTGTAATTTGTCATCAAATTTCGCCGTAAGTACAGCTCTCTTGCATCTCTTAATGTATATCACAACTAATGGAACATATTTTTATGTTGATATTCTTCATTTTTTAAAAAATCGTTAATCACTTAAACGTTGATATGTTTGGTTTCTTCAGGTATAATAATGATTACTAACGGCTATGATTTAACCCTGTTACGTCATGGCTTTAAAATTAAGGC
>JGI24703J35330_11748098_pt1 | contig 10632 bp, 7 predicted proteins | sample TergutNt197P1_FD_35330 | JGI IMG/M metagenome (IMG submission 35330) | reverse complement strand
TCAAAAGGTAAAGAGCGTTGTATTCTAATTTGATGAAGCATTAAATTGAAGGCATCGCTGAAAGATAAACCCATAGCGTCAAGTATCATTCCAGCCTGTTCCTTGACTTCGGAATTAACACGAAGATTTATTGTGGAATTTTTAGTCATAACATTCACCTCAAACATATTTTAGCACATTTGATTTGCAATGCCAACAAAATTGTGTTGATATGTTTTTATGAAACTACCTTGACAACACAAGCTCTATATCTAATATAAACTCTTGTTTTTCTTGTTATACACTTTGGTGCAATTTGCTAATATTAAAACAAGACAAAGTCTCTATAGATTATCCATGTTACACAATCGTAACATATTATATTATCTGCTTAACCTCGTATGCTTGTCATACAAATCGGAAAGGGGAAATTTAGATGAAGCTACGCACAATGCGTAAGCGTGCTTTGGCGTGGGTGTTGGCAGTACTTATGGTAGTTGCTATGCTCCCGACAGCAGCCTTTGCACAAGATGAGTACCAAAATGGTGACGTAACCTACGAAAATGGTTACGAAAACGGTTACGAAAATAGCTACGAAAACGGCTATGAAAACAATTATGAAAATGGCTATGAAAATAGCGAAGAAGACTACGAAGAAAACTACGAAAATGGCGAAGAAAACGTCTATGAGCCACCCGTAGTAGAAGAGTCTGCTCCTTGCGCGGTAGAAGAGCTTAACAATGCACTTGGTGAGCTTAATGACGCAATGGAAGAGATGCAAAATGCAGCAAACGACATCCAAGATGAGCTTGCCGCATTAGAAGACGCTCTTGCAGCACTCCCTGACCAAGACTGCGATGATTTTGACGCAGACGCACAGGCAGAGTTGCAAAACGCAAGAGAAGAACTAAGAGCGCAATTGGAAGAAAAACTAGCAGCATTGGAAGCCGCAGGCGAAGAAGCAGAAGCTATCCGTGCGGCCCTTTTAGCGTTGTTGGGTGAAGATGAAGATTTTATTCCAATCATGCCATTCGCACTTCCTGCTACTCCGCACAATATCCCTAACAGGGCAACTTTGCTTGCTCATTCAGACTTCCACTGGAGTTTGCGCGAGGCCGCAGATGTTCCTACTGCTGCTTTCGTAGCAGGGGCAGGTGGTAATGTCGCCGTTTCTGGAACTCAAGATTCTCATGTTGTTACTTTTGCAGGATTCACCAGTCATAATATAGCTGGTACGCAAATTAACTTTGCACTACTTCCCGGTAATATTGCTGCTGGAGACATAGTGTATATTGCAGGTAGAGTTTATCCAAATACACCCGGAGCAGGGCAAGCAGCCGGACAATTTGAGTTTGCTGGTCGTGAAATCCACGCGACATTAAATGGTGCAGGAAACTCATTGCCCCCTGCTTTTGTGCAGGAGAATATTGCATTGGCTGGCGCAACCGCTGCATTTACCTCTAACCTCTGGAGTTGGGATAACCAGATGGATACAATAGGTTTTACCTTTACTATTGACGACCTTATTGTTTTAGTTAATTCAGACCCATACTTTGATGAACGTGATGCTCTTAATACGGCTATAGCCACGGCATCTTTGCGTGTTCAGCAAGCATATACAGGTGAAACATGGACAGCATTTGCCGATGCGCTTGGTGATGCAAGAGACGGTGCAACAACCGATACTACTGGTGCAGGTGCCATCATGGATGGACTTCGCGAAGATTTAGTTGCCGCACAGGCTGCACTGGCACTTGTCCCTGCAAGTGCCCAATGGCAAGATGTTCTTGATTCTGACTTTGTTTCTGCAAGAGGTAACACGGTTACGTTAAGAGGATTGCAAGCAGGCATCCATATTTCCGGGCGTGCCGGAAATAACCAAGGTCTAAACTTTGATTTAGACGAAATACGTGATGCCTACTACGACCGTACCGGTAACGCTACTGTACCGACCATGGCTATAACCGTGAGGGCTGCACAAGCTGGTCAGTTTTCATTCCAAGCCTCTACCGGAACATCCCAAAGTGTTACTGCTGCACACGGCACGGTTACATTAAATATAGCCAACTCCGTAACAAACAACTCGCCAGGTTGGGATAACAATGGAAACAATTTGCCATTCCTTACTACGGCAGATAATTTGTTCGGTGATTTTATTGTTACAGGTGTTACGGTAGGAGCATTTGAACTGTACGAATTGCTTTCCTCACAAGTCGAAGCAGCAGACGCGCCCGCTATTTTGGCGGCGGCAGAGGTTGCAATTCTTGATGCTGTAGATGCACTATTAGATAGCGGGTATCTTCCTGCTGGAACAACAGCTACGACTCTGTTTAATACTACAATTACAAGCGCATTAAATGCATTTAACGCAACGTCTCCCGTACCTGTACAGGTATCTTCGCAGTTGACATTTGCCGACTTTGAGGTGGATGGCACAATTACGCTCTATATTCTTGCTGACAACATTTCTGACAGTGCAACCAATATATCTCGCACACCTACCGAGATTAACTTCCCTGTATTTGACCCTGCGGCAATGACACCATTGCAAAGATTAAACGCAGCAGTGGCATCCGTAACTGCGTATATTGCTACAGATGATTTTGCTGACCCGTTCTTTGCTGGTAGTGCAGCAGTAATTGCAGCGATAAATGCACATTTAGCTGCAGGTGTTGCCCAAGGTTATTCGGAAGTTGAGGCTTCTGCACCTACAGCTCTTACAGTTGTAGCTGTGGTACATGGCACAGAGGGCGATAACGATGGTACAGATGGTGAAATTTCCGGCACAATAGTACTTTCGCTTGACGGCACACCTGACCAAACAGTGCCGATTTCACTTAGCTTCCCTGCCATACCTTTTATACCCCTCCCCGGCGACGGAATTTGGGAGCTTAACATTACTCAAGCACTCGTCGATGCATTAAACGATGGTGAGGATTATGGCGGACTACAACGTTCAGCTAATGCCAGCAACCCGATAACATTTGCATATGTGGATGGTGCGCTTGCCGCCTCTGCTCGCGGAGCAGAATGGACAGGTTTTGATATCCAGCTCTTCGACTTAGGGCTTGAAGAAGGATACCTGTACCGTCTAATCGTAGAAGGAACATCAGCAGAGCCTTTCCGTTTGCACTTTCCATTGGATAATGCCCCATGGAATACACCGAACGTAGATGGTACAGTTACAGGAGCATATATTGATTTTGATTCTGTAATGCCTGACGTAAATGGTGTAAGCCAAACAGGAGACGGACACAGGATAAGGGTACGCACCACTGGTACTGCAAACTTTACAGTTACAAGTGCTGTAATTGTAAACCTAGGCCCTGATGAGGGATTCGAACCCCCGCAACTCGGTGAATGGGAAAGAGATGGCGTGATATACGTAGTCGAAGATATAGAAGTACCTGAAGCAGGCTTTTATGTAGTAGGACGTGGAGTCCGTACAGGAGCAAGTCCCGGAGGCGCATGGGGAGACACTCCTCTTGTTGACCATGAGGGCGAACCTCTCGTCCTCAACCCTGCTGAAAACCGCTACCACTTAGAAGCTGAAGTAGCAAATGTAGGCCGTACTGCCATTTTCTTTGGTGCGGGGACTCAACCAAATCCATCAATCGGCACGGTAACAGTTGTTGATGGCGAGGCAACATTATCAGCCTTCCTTGACCCGGATACAGCAAACTTCGCTGCTTTTGTGGGTGACGGAAGTTTTGCGCTTCGTTGCGAGGGTTCGTTAGGCGGTTCTCTTGGATTTGATATTATTTCATTTACCATTACTCGCTATGTACGTGGAGAAGCTAGTGCCACATGCCCCGATGATTGCAACGATTGTTGCGGTGATTGTGACTACGATGGTTGCACATGCACATGTGAGTGCGGTGACGCTCCTGTGGTAACACCCCCTCGTCCACCGGCAGGTGGCGGCGGTTTTGCGGTAGTGCGTCCGGTAGCACCCGGAGCAATCACACCACAACCGGTGGCACCCGTAGCAACAGTGACAGAACTCGCAGCAGGCGAAACAGCAGCGACATTTACAGCTACTAATCTGCAAGCAGTGGTAGCAGCAGGTGGCGACCTCGTAATCGTAACAGATTATGCGACAGTGACCCTTCCGGCAGACGCTGTAGCAGGTATACTTGCAGCCGGCGGAGCTAACTTTGCGGTAGAAGTAGTGGTAGACACCACAGCCGCAGGTGTATCCGTAAGTCTTTCGATTGAAGCAGGTACAACAGCAGTCACAGCACTGCGCATACCGATTACAGTACAAGTGCCTGTAGAGTTTGACGTAACAAACCATCACAGAGTGGTCGCTATGACAGCAAACCCACAACTTATCGGTGGAAGCTTTGACCCTGCAACAGGTATCTTCACCTTTACAACAGACAGAGTGGGCGACTTTGTGATTTCTTACCAAGCAGACCTCAACCGCGTATCATTCGCCATCGGCTCTACATCTATCACTGACCTGGCAGGCAACAACCAAGGCCCCGGCGTGATGGATGCAGCACCGGTAATCGAAGGCGGACGCACACTTCTTCCTGTACGCTTTATGGCATATGCACTGGGCGCGACCATCAGCTTTGATGATGCAACCCGCCAAGTGAGCCTGGCGGCAAATGGCCAAACACTTACCTTCGGTATAGATGGCCAACTCACAGCACAGATGCAAGCGATGGGTATGGACGTTGCTCCACAAGTGGTAAACGGACGCACAATGGTACCCCTACGCTTTGTAGCAGAGTTCTTTAACGCAGAAGTAGTTTGGAACGATGCAACACGTAGTGTAGAAGTAATAAAGCTGTAAACTCAAAATAAATAAAAAAAAATGAGCGTAGCAGATGCTACGCTCATTTTTTTACTCAGTATCTAAAAGGCTTATTGCCTGTACCCTTTCTAAAATCTTACTTAAAATTGCCTTTGGAATTTTTTCCTTGAACTCGTAATTTCGTGTAGTAATATCAAGGACTTTGGCTTGCTCGCACATTACATAACCCGTTGTTTTCGTTTGATTGTCAAGCTTCACATGAAGCAAATTGGTCTTGACTGTGTTTGTGATGGGACATACCATTGCTAATTTGCTGTTTGTTAGTAGGTGAAATTCGCTATTACTGACCACAACAACCGGCCTGCGTCCTCTTTGTTCGTGCCCCGATTGCGGATCAAGGTCTAACCATGCAATATTCCCTTGTTTTATCATATCTCTTCGTTCCCGGCTCTGCCAAATTCAACGTAGATAGAATTGTCGTAAGGATTTTCTTGTACATAATTTTCTAGCTCCAAGCCTGTTTCTGATAAAGCTATGTCCCTAAAAGAGCGTACTTTAGTTGGCTTTTCAATGGTTATTAGATTTCCACGGACACCAATTTTAACAGTGTCGTTTTCTTCAATACCTAATTTTTGTAAAAAGGGCTTGGGAATCCTTACGGCAGATGAGTTACCCCATCTTGATACTACTGCCTCCATTAAAATCGACTCCTCCATACAGTGAAATAAATATTATACAGTATATCATGTATATCCGCGTTGTCAAAAGACTTCGCACTATTGTGGGGAGTGGACGAAGTGCGTTGGTGGGGGGTGTGAGTGGAAGATTGCAGAGAGCGATTGCGTGCGCCGCGTAGCGCATTATCACGGTAAAAAAATACTAGCCGACGACGGTAACGTCGGAGGCAGTATTTTTCCGTGATACCAGCGTAGCAAAGGAGTAGCATAGCGAACGCAACTTCCGCTCACACCCCCCACCAACGCACTTCGTCCACTCCCCTCTTGCGCTTCCATTTGACTGCACCTTTATTGTTTGGGTATAATGGGCGTGTTTAAAATTTAAAAAAATGAGCAAGGAAGATAAAAATGTATACACGTCTAAAGGAATTGTATAGTAATGCAAGCAAATTCATAGGAAGTCAAGTTGTTGTGGGTGGCTGGGTTCGCACATCACGTAATAACAAAAACTTGGGTTTTATCGAATTAAATGATGGGAGTTTTTTTAGGCCTGTACAGATTGTGCTGGAAGGAGAACTCCAACCGAGTGGCTTAAATTTTGAAGAGGCTGTAAAGCTCGGCGTAGGCTCGTGTATATCTGTTGAAGGAACTGTCGTAGAAAGCCCCGGCGCAAAACAGCCTTTTGAAATCAAGGCAGAAAAAATAACGCTCGAAGGCGCGTGTCCGCCCGACTATGTCTTGCAAAAGAAACGTCATGGGTTTGAGTTTTTGCGTACTATCGCGCATTTGCGCCCACGTACAAATACCTTTGCGGCTGTTTTTAGGGTGCGTTCGCTTGCGGCACACGCCATCCATGAGTTTTTCCAAAAAAGGAATTTTGTTTATATCCATACGCCGATTCTGACTGGGAGCGACTGTGAGGGTGCGGGAGAGATGTTCCGCGTTACGACTTTGCCTGCGGGAGAAAGTGATTTTTCTAAGGATTTTTTTGGCAAAGAGGCACATCTTACTGTTAGCGGACAGCTTGCGGTGGAGCCGTTTATCATGGCTTTGCGTGATGTCTATACTTTTGGACCCACATTCCGTTCCGAGCCTTCGACCACTACGACACATGCCGCCGAGTTTTGGATGATAGAGCCGGAAATGGCTTTTGCCGACCTTGATAACTATCTCGAAACCGCCGAGGCAATGTTAAAATATGTGATTAATTATGTATTGGAACATGCCCCGGATGAAATGGAATTTTTTAACGAATGGATAGAAAAAGGACTGCTTGCTCGGCTAAAAGCGATTGCGGCGGCTGATTTTACGCGACTTTCTTATACCGAAGCGATTGAAGTTTTGCAAAAATCGGGACGCAAGTTTGAATATCCTGTAAAGTGGGGTGCCGATTTGCAAACTGAGCATGAACGTTATCTCTGCGAAGAAGTATATAACGGCCCTGTCTATCTTACCGACTATCCGCGTGATATAAAGGCGTTTTACATGCGTGTAAACGATGACGGAAAAACTGTAGCCGCCGCCGACCTGTTGGTTCCGGGTGTAGGTGAGCTAATCGGCGGTAGCCAGCGCGAAGAGCGTCTTGATGTCTTGGAAGAAAGCATAAAAAAGTTTGGACTAAACCCCGATGACTACGATTGGTACATGGATTTGCGCCGCTATGGTGGGGTAAAACATGCGGGCTTTGGTCTTGGCTTTGAGCGTCTTATCATGTATCTCACGGGTATGAAAAATATCCGAGATGTCATCGCATACCCACGTACTATCGGGCAGATGTCGTTTTAGCGTGTCGGTACTCATCGTAGGAGGAGGCCCTGCGGGCGTAACAGCGGCAATTTACACTGCTCGTGCAGGACTCAATACGACAATAATCTACAAAGATTTTGGCGCGTTAGAAAAGGCTCACGTAGAAAATTATTATGGATTTTCAAAAATAAGCGGGAAATCACTCGTTGAAAAAGGTCTGCGTCAAGCGCGTAAGTTTGGTACGAAAACCATACGCGATGAAGTGGTAAACATCAAAAGTGACCTGATTGTAGAAACCGCGTCCAAATCTTATGAAGCCCGCGCCATTTTGCTTGCCACAGGGACGAGCCGCAAGAGCTTGGCCGGGCAATTGTCATCATTAGAAAAGTTTGAAGGGCGCGGAGTTAGCTATTGCGCCATCTGCGACGGATTTTTTTATCGCGGAAAGGATGTCGCTGTGCTTGGCAGTGGTGCATATGCTTTACACGAGGTTAATGACCTGTTGCCGCTTGTATCTTCCGTGACACTTCTTACAAATGGTGATGAGCCTACCGTCACTTTTCCTGATTCTGTTTTGATTCGCAAAGAAAAAATAATGACTCTATATAGCAGTATGTCTACAGGACTGATAAAAACCGAAAATTTTCAGGGTGTAATCTTGGAGAATCAAGAAAAAATTCCTCTTTCGGGACTTTTTGTTGCTCTCGGAACAGCCGGTGGCACAGCACTTGCGCGCAAACTCGGGGCAGAAGTTATTGCCAATGCAATCAAAACTGACGACCAAAAACGTACAACCATCCCCGGTATATGGGCGGCGGGCGACTGTATCGGTGGGATTGCACAAATTGCAAAGGCCGTACATGACGGAGCAGAGGCAGGTCTGTCTATCGTAAAAACTTTGCGTACAAAATAATGTGTGGACAACTTTAGTTATTTTGTGTATTATTAAATGAGATAAAATTTCTTTGGTCGGGGGTACTTACGTTGATAGATATAGATAATACGCAGGAGCTAAAAGCTAGGATAAAGGTAATAGGTGTCGGCGGCGGCGGCGGAAATGCTGTAGACCGTATGGTAGAAGGCGGCATCACTAATATAGAATTTATTTCTGCAAACACAGATAATAGGGCGTTGGCTAAGTCTAAGGCCTCTATTCGCATACAGTTAGGAGAAAAACTGACGCGTGGCCTCGGTGCAGGTGGTAAGCCTGAAAAAGGACGCAAAGCAGCAGACGAAACTCGCGAAATCCTCGCCAATGCCATTGAGCATACCGACCTGCTCTTTATCACTGCGGGCATGGGTGGCGGCACAGGTACCGGCGCAGCCCCCGTAATTGCCGAAATTGCACGCGAAATGGGCATCCTTACCGTAGGCGTAGTCACCAAACCATTCTCCTTCGAAGGCGGACCGCGTATGCGTAATGCTCTCGCAGGGATTACAGAGCTTCGCAAGCATGTGGATACATTGGTAATCATCCCCAACGAGCGTCTGCTTGCCATCGTCGGCGATGATGTTTCTCTCGTAGACGCATTCAGGCGCGCAGACGAAGTCTTGCATCAAGGTGTTGTGGGGATTAGTGGCGTGATTCTTGATGACGGCCTCGTAAACCTTGACTTTGCCGATGTCCGTACCGTCATGGAAGACCAAGGTGTAGCGCATATGGGTATAGGCCGCGCTTCCGGCAAAAACAAAATCGAAACCGCAATCAAGGAGGCCATCAACAGCCCATTGCTTGAAACATCGATTAGTGGCGCGAAGGCTGTAATCATAAGCTTTACAGGCGATGCGAGCATGGGACTCAAAGACCTCTCTGCCGCCGCAAACTTCGTGGGTTCTGCCCTCGACCCTGACGCAGAGGTGATGTTTGGTGCTACGATTGATGACACTCTCAAAGACGAAGTCCGCGTAACCGTGGTAGCAACAGGTCTTAATGAAGAAGAAGTCCTCGCCGCTGTACAACAACGCCGACCGGCAGACCCCTACGCGAGACCTGCTTCCACAAATGACCGTCCGCCCGATATACAAGAAGCACAAGAAGAGCGTGAAGAACTACAACCCATACGTGAGTCAAACTTCCGCCTAATCAATGAAGATATAACGCCGCCATTCTTGAGAGACTGGAAAAAACGCACAGACAGATAGACTTGTGTAATGCATAAAAATTAATAAAAAGTCCAACCTAAGGTCAAAGCAAACTTAGGAAGGACTTTTTTCATGAAAAAAATTTTTCTCACCGCACTTATTGTTGCGGCACTATCTACACCCACCTTTGCAAATGTTGCCATTGATGCAAAGGCGAGCATTCTTATGGAGGCAGAGACAGGAAAAATCTTGCACGAAAATAATGCACACGAAAAACTCGCACCCGCATCTGTTACAAAAGTAATGACAATGCTCCTCATCTATGAGGCCATCGACCAAGAACGCATAAAATGGGATGATGTGGTCACTGTAAGTGCGCACGCGGCTTCTATGGGCGGCTCACAGATTTTTTTGGAGCAAGAAGAGCGGCAAACCGTGCGTGATTTGACAAAATCCATCGTCATAGCCTCTGCAAATGACGCGGCTGTAGCCATGGCAGAGTTTGTCGCTGGTAGCGAAGACGCATTCGTCGCACAGATGAATAACAAAGCACGCGCACTGGGCATGGAAAACACCAACTTCGCAAATGCATGTGGCTTGGATGCCGACGGACATCTCACTACAGCATACGATATAGCCCTCATGTCTCGCGAGTTGATTCTAAAATACCCTGAGGTCTTTGATTACACAAAAACACGTCTTGATACCATCACACACAAAACCGCTCGTGGCGAAGAAGAGTTTGGTCTAACCAATACAAACCGCCTTATTCGGAGCTACTCAGGTGCAACCGGTCTAAAAACAGGCTCGACCTCACAGGCTCTATATTGCATTTCTGCCACCGCGGAAAAGGAAGGGATGCAACTCATCGCCGTTGTCCTCGCCGCGCCCGACCCCATAATCCGCTTTGACGGAGCAATGAAAATGTTTGACTACGGTTATGCAAACTACGCGCTCATCGCCAAAGAAGAAACAGGCACAGCCATGGGCGAAATCAAAATCTACAAAGGCGAAACAGAATCATCCCCGGTCGTAATAAAAGAGCAGGTCAACATGCTCGCCCCAAAAGGTAAACATGTAACCCTTGATGGCGAAGTCGTAATCAGCGAAGCCCTAGACGCACCCATCACCGCAGGCACAATCGCAGGCGAAGTAATATACACATGGGAAGGCGAAGAAGTAGGCCGAAGCGAACTCATAATCCCACAAGATATTGGACGAGTATCCGCTACAGAAATGATGAATCGCCTATTTAAAAGATGGATTTTTGAAGACGGAAGCACATCCTAGGGTGTGTCGACAAAAGAAATATGGTATAATGGAAAAAACATTAAGGGGGCTTTTCCGTGGATAATGCTTACAGGCGGCACGACATTTCAGATT
>JGI24703J35330_11748099_pt1 | contig 10657 bp, 8 predicted proteins | sample TergutNt197P1_FD_35330 | JGI IMG/M metagenome (IMG submission 35330) | reverse complement strand
CCACTTGGCTTCCTCGTTGGCAAAAACAGGATACCACATTTTGGACTTAGGGGCGTTTGTTTTTTGGTTTTTTACACGAACTTTGGACTGTCAAGATAATAAGGTACAGTAAACGAAAAATCGAGCGAAACGGAAAAATATTTTCAAGGCGCGCTTGCAGATGCCGTATGCGCAAGCGAAATTCACAAGAAAGTTTTCGGCGCATACGACACCGGAAATTGCTTCCGGCTTCGAGAGAATGTGTGGAATCCGACACATCATCAATTCTTCTTTCATTGGTCAAAAGCTAAAAATTAAACCACGACAGACAAGAACGTGCCGAAGGGTCAACTTCGGAGGTCTCGCGTTCTGTTTGCTCGTGGTTTTTTTTTGTGGGGTGCGGAAAAATTCATATTGACGCGCCCGTCAACTTGAGATGTAATAATGACGCGCGGGACACGCGACGGATGTTGACAATCCCAAGGATTTTTTTGAGTCCGTTAAGGAAATTCTCACACATTTGCAAGCTCCGCAAGAACAGCCTCTTCAATCTCATCCTCCGCAATCGTTCGAAAAACTTCGCCTTTGATAAAAAGCACCGCACTTCCGCGCGCGCCTGCGACGCCGATGTCGGCTTCGCGGGCCTCGCCGGGCCCGTTTACTGCGCACCCCATCACCGCAACAGTGATGGGATTTGGCACCGAGGACATATTTGCCGAATCGACACATTCTCTCGAAGCCGGATTGGCTTCTATTTTTTTTATTTTCGCCTCGATTCGTTCCGCAATTCCCGCGACGTCGATATTCGCGCGGGCGCAGGTGGGGCAGGCGATTACCGTGACGCCGAAGTGGCGCAAGCCCATGGCGGAAAGGATTTGTTGGGCTGCATGTATTTCTGCGACGGGGTCGCCGGAAAGGGATACGCGAAGGGTGTCGCCGATGCCGAGCGCGAGAATCGCGCCAAGCCCCGCCGCCGAGCGAATCGCGCCGGAAAGCGGCGTTCCCGCCTCGGTAAGCCCGATATGCAGGGGGTATTCAAGCTGTTGCGCCAAAATTTTGTGCGCGTCGAGCATTAGGGGGACATTGCTGGCTTTTACGGACACGATGATATCGCGAAACGAGAATTTTTCTAACATCGCAACATTGCGCATCGCGCTTTCTGCCAAACCTTCCGCCGTTACGCCGCCGTATTTTTGCAAAATCTCCTTCTCCAGAGAGCCGCCGTTTACGCCGACGCGAATGGGCAAGCCGTTTGCCTTTGCCGCTTCCGCGACCTCGCGAACGCGGCTTTCTCCGCCGATATTGCCGGGGTTTATGCGCAGCTTGTCCGCGCCGTTTTTTACGGCCTCGAGCGCGAGGTTGTAATCAAAATGAATGTCCGCGACGAGGGGGATTGAAATTTGCTTTTTTATGCCGCGAATCGCTTCCGCCGATTCAATATTTGGTACGGCGACCCGCGCTATTTCACAGCCCGCCGCGTGCAGCGCGTTAATTTGCGCCGCTGTTGCCGCAATGTCGCGCGTGTCGGTGTTCGTCATCGACTGCACAACAATGGGGTGTCCGCCGCCCACGCGCACCCCGCCGATGTTTATGACACGCGTTTTATCCCGGGTAATCACATCATACCATCCGGCTTCGAGGGAATGAGTGGTTTCCACCACGGGTTTTTCGGTGTCCAATGCGCGCTTGGCGCGCTATCCCGGGTAAGCACCGGGATTTATTAGCCGCGCGATGTCTTGATACGCGATAAAAATTGCCAGCGCAAGCAGTAAAATCATGCCGGCAATGTGTACATACGCTTCTTTTTCCGGCGGAATGGGCTTGCGCCGAACTGCCTCGATTGCGAGAAAAACGAGCTTTGCACCGTCAAGGGCGGGGATTGGCAACAGATTCATTACACCGAGCGCGGTGTTTAAAAGTGCCGCCAAAAAAATCATCGTAAGAATCGTGTCGATGATGCTGTACTCAATCGTTTCTTGATACACTTCGACAACAATTGCGGCGATGCCAATCGGCCCCATTAACGCGCCGCCTTCGGGCATTGGGTCGCCCGCGATAAGCTGCGACAAAAGCTGGAACGGCGCGCTGATATGAAAAATAATTTCTCTGCCTGCGCCGATTGTGCCTTCCCAAGGCGTAATCAGTCGAAAATCCCCTTCAAAGTTTCCGCCCAAGCTCAAAAGTCCAAAAGCGCGATGCCCGATTCCGAGGCGATAAATATGACCGCCTTCAACTTCAATGCGGAGGGGCGTTATTGTGAAATCGTGATACGTGCCGCGGCGGTCTACGCGCAGAGTTACGTCCGCGCCGCCGGTTTCCTGCAAAACCGTCGCCAAACTGTCGGAAACGCTCACGCACGTTCCGTTTATATGGGTGATAACGTCCCGCGCCCTGACGCCTGCGTCGTAGGCGGGAAACCCTGCCTCAACGGAGGCAATATCGTTCGAGGGGTATCCGTTCATCATTACAAGCGCGAAAAAAAGCACAAACGCCAGCAAAAAGTTCATAATCGAGCCGCCCGCCATAACAAGCGAGCGCGCGGGAATCGATTTGCTGTTCATTGCCTCGGGGTCATCGGGCGATTCGTCGTCCATTCCGCGCATTCTGCAAAAACCGCCAATCGGAAGCGCGCGCAGAGAAAACAAGGTCGTTTCGCCGTCAAGGCTCTTTTTTTTGCCGTGAAACCCAAAAAGTTTCGGTCCCATGCCAAGCGCGAATTCCTCAACAAAAATGCCCGCGTGCCGCGCCGCGAGAAAATGCCCCAGCTCGTGAATAAAAATCACGACGCCGAGGATTAAAATAAAAATCAAAATGCCGATAAACGTGTCCATGAAATGTCCTTTCAAGTTTTTTCCAGTATAGCATATTCGGCGTTTATTGCAAATTAGGGTGTGTTGCCACTACGCCCATAAAAAAACGAGTCGGCGAGTGTCACTCGCCGACTCGTTTTTGCATGAATTTTTTTTTGCGCGCGAAATGGTGTTCGAAATGGCATTATTGAACACACGCCCTAACGCCGCACACGCCGCGTTAAATCCACCAAGCCTCTGCCGGAGTTTCGTACATGAGTATAGGTTTCAAGAATTCCACGGCTTTTTCAAGCCCTTCCTTGACGGACATCAGGGCGTCTTCGTGTTCGATTGAAATTGCGCCGTCGTATCCGATTGCGCGAAGCGTTGAAATTATTCCGCGCCATTCCGTTTCTCCATATCCGTAGCCGACGGTGCGGAAAAGCCAGCCGCGGCTTATCATGTCGGCATAACTTGCGGTTTCGAGGACGCCGTTTACGGCGACGTTGAATTCGTCGATGCGCGTGTCTTTTGCGTGGAAGTGATAAACCGCGCCTTTCAGGGCTTTGATTGCCTCCGTGGGGCGAATTCCCTGCCAAAACAGATGGCTGGGGTCGAAATTCGCGCCGATTGCCGGCCCGACGGCCTCGCGAAGACGCAAAAGCGAACGCGTATTGTACACGCAAAATCCGGGATGCATCTCAAGCGCGATTTTTTTCACGCCGTAACTTTGGGCAAACGCGACCGCTTTTTTCCAATAAGGCACCAAAACCTCGTCCCATTGATACTTCAAAATGTCCGCGAAATCGTTCGGCCACGCGCATGTCACCCAGTTGGGATATTTCGCGCCGTCGTAATCGCCGGGGCATCCGCTGAAGGTGACAACGGTGTCAACGCCCAATTTTTGCGCAAGACGGCATGTTTTTTCAAAATCGGCGTTATCTTTTTCGGCAATTTCCCGATTGGGATGCACCGGGTTTCCGTGGCAACTAAGCGCGCTTATTGTCAAATTATATTTTGCCAAAAGCCGCTTAAAGTCCTCTATTTTCCCCGCGTCCGCAAGCATTTCGTCGGGATTTAAATGTACGTTTCCGGGAAAGCCGCCGGTCCCGATTTCGACAGCCTGCACGCCAAGTCCCGCCAAATACGCAAACGCGTCCTCCACACTTCGCCCGTAAAGCGGCACCGTTAAAACTCCGAGTTTCATAAAACATCGCTCCTTTTTTTTGCCCCCATTTTATCATTGACACACAAAAATGCCTATATTAGAATATCCCACATGCGGATATGGCGGAATTGGCAGACGCGCAAGATTCAGGTTCTTGTGTCCCTAGGGATGTGCAGGTTCAAGTCCTGTTATCCGCAGTAGAATGCTCTTACTTAAACCGGCACTATTAAAAAAGGTGCCGGTTTTTGTTTTGAGATTTGCGAGTAAACCCTCTAATGAAAGATGGGCAGCCGTTGGTGGTTGCCCATTTTGCCTGTTAAACTTACCTCAAGGCCTTATGCAATCAATTGGAATTACATGAATTCCGTCCTCCCTTGTGAAAAACGGACCGCCTCCTGTTATTACGCACAGAAACGCCGGAGTTGCGGCACCCTTTGAAAGCAATTTTTTTTGAAGTCGCTTTAATGAGGCCGCGCCATCGTCAACTCTGTGGGAACCCATCTTTATTTCAATTCCTGCCCACTGTGTACCCAGTTCGATTATCGCGTCAACCTCAAGGCCGGTTGCATCGTGGTAGTGGCTCAATTTTGCACCAATCGCCTCGGAGTATGCGAGCAAATCTCGAAAACAAAGATTTTCAAAAAGACCGCCCAGCGTTCGCGGGTCGCGGGTAAGGTCGATTGGACGGGCTTTCAACGCGCTGACCGCAATGGACGGGTCGGCAATCATGCGCTTGGGGGTTTTTCTCAGACGGAGCTTGTCGCGAAGCTCGGGAAACCACTGCGGTATTTCTTCTACTACATACAGTCGCTTTAAAACAGAAAGATATTCCGCCACGGTTTGTCTGGAAACCTCTCCGAAACGCGCTTGCACATCAGCAACGATTGTATTCAAAAGTGCGGGCGTCATATTTGTGCGCGCAACGGCGGCAAGTAAATGCAGCACCAGCGCAGGGTTGCGTTTTACATTGTCCGCGTTTGTAATATCCGTTTCGGAAAGGGCAATATTGTATTGTTCGGGCAAAATTCCCGCGTCCTCGGGTGCTACATTTATATTTTCCGGCCATCCGCCGCGCACGACAAGGTCAATAATTTTTTCCTGCGTAAGCCGCGAAATACAGCTTTCCGGTTTTATGCCGTCGAATAACGCCGAAAGACTTACTGCTCCCGTCGAAACCCCGCTTTCGTACAGCGACATAGTGCGCATACGGATTCGTCCGATTCTGCCCGCGCCGCTGTGTACAAAGCTGCCTTCCTTGGGCGTAACCGAACCGGTCAAAATAAACAGCCCTTTTTCCTTCGTCCTGTCCGAAGCAAAACGAACGGCATCCCAAATTCCGGGGACTTCCTGCCATTCGTCAACCAAAAGGGGTTTCTCGCCCGTTAAAATCGCGGCAGGATTAAGTCTTGCGGATTCGCGGTTTGCGTAATTATTTTCCGGGTCTAAAATATACACGGCACTGTTCGCATGGTTTAGTGCCGTCCAAGTTTTTCCGCACCATTTCGGCCCCTCTATCGAAAGCGCACCGAATAAACCCATGTATCGCTTGACCACGCTGTCTATCAATCTTGGCTCGTAGCCCTGCTGTGTAAGTGCCATGTGACCGCTCCTTATTTAACCGATTGCACATTGTTAGCATAACCATTTGCGCGATAATCATATCACGAAAATATTGCTAATTCAATATTGCGTTGCTCGCAAGGCAACAAAAAAACGCCTTGCATAAGCAAAGCGTTCGCAATATCAATTTTTGTTGGATTTATCGGCTACAATATTTTCGAAACATCTCGGGTGCTGTGCAAAACGCGATATATATCCATGCCCATTTCGTTAAACACCCGTTGGGTGTTCTGCTTCAACCAATTACCTCTTAATTATGGCCACGACAATAAGCACGAAAACGTCGCGACCGGCTGTCGCTTCGCTTCCGTGCTATTACCGTAGCAAACAAAACGCGTATGTCCCGGATACGGCCATCCCGGCGCGATTCTGCCTGTCGTGGTTTAATTTTTTGATTTTGACAAATTAAAGAAAAATTCGGACGTCCGAATCGGAGCGTTGCCCCAAGCACCGTCGCGCGGTTGTATACAGGGGCGCAAGAAAACGGGCATTGCTCCTATGCTTGTTACGAGTGAGCTTCGAGGGTCAACGCGTTAAGCCTGACAGCGCAGAGGAGTTTGTTACGCAGGGACGGGCTACCGTTTGTCATACAGGGACTCTTGCAAAAGACGGCGTTAGAAGGTGTCGCCTCTCTACTCGCGGACAGTATAAGCGAACGTTGTTTCGCTGTCAAGGGCGGTCCATGGTTTTTTTTACGGGTTTTTTTTACGGCGCAACGCCGAAAAATGCGTAAACTTCCACGACTGAACAGCCATCCGCTATTGCCGCGCCAACTCCAAATACCGTGTTTTCGGCAAGCATATTTTCTCTGTGTCCGTCGGGGGAGTGAATCCAGGTGTCTACCGCGGCGAATGCCCATTCCCGCGCGGTTTCGCCTGACGGAAAGGCGGCGGTTAAATTTATGCCGCGAATGTTGTTTTGCCCCAAATTTGCCAAATCCATGGTTCTGTGGCTTCCAAAGCCGTGGCCGCTACCGTTGTTTCGTATGAAATATGCGGTTCTGTACCTTGCGAGTGCCGAAAATTCCGGGCAAATCTCAAGGGGAGCAAGTCCGTTTTCTGCGCGGAAAGCATTGATATACTGCGCGATATATCGCTCGTAATCGGTCAAGCCGTTCCAATCATTTACCCATGCGCGAACAATGTCATCCCCGGGCAAGCCGTGCGCCATGGGAAGATGCCGTGTGTCTTGCGCAAACCGCTCTCTTTCAATGCCGGAAACCCAAATGTCGGAGCGCATTTTTAAAACGCGGGCAACATTTGGATGAACGCCCACGCGTATCCATGTCGGAAAACCGTCCTCATCGTGCATACCCAGCAAAACGCTAACCATTCCGTCATTATATTCCAAGGCGTTTGTGTATTCCGCAATACGGCGCAAATTATGCCCGCCGGGAGTCATTGCAACAGGGTTCATGCCTAAATACAGCGGAGAATCAATGCGATACAGCATCGTTACCCCGTCGATTGTATGCTGATAAAATCTTTGCCTTCTCAAAAGATGGGAAATGTCTATCCTCGTGCCGCCGCCCCGAAGGTCAATGCCCGTCACAAGGTCTCCCAAACTTACAGCCCCATGAACAATAATATAGCTTGTTGTCCAGTCCTGTTGCCCTTCGGCAGCCAAAGGATTTTGCAAAGCCGGAGGCATTTCGCGGTCAAGGATAATCGAGCGATACTCCAAAACATTGATAACTTCGTGGTCGTGAGGGATTTCTACCCAGTGATAAAGCCCGAAAATTTCGGGGTCAGCCCTTGCGATAACGGCAACCGTGCCTTCGGGCGCGTATGCCGTAAACCTTGCGGGATTCCTTATGGGTATTCCGCCCCTTCTGCCGACAAATTCCTTACATGCGTACAGGGTAACGCCGTTATGGTCAATCCGCCAAAAGGTCGAGCCGCCGACTATCTCCGCATACAAATGATACGGGATATTTTGCAATGCGGCGGACATATCATACGTTGCGGGGATAACACGTTGCGCGGCGGCGGCAAAAAAATTCGCATCATCGGATTTTTCAGCTCGCTCGAGTCCGACTCCAACAATTGCCGTATTTGTGTCAGCGTCCCACGTCAAATTGTACCCCACGGCCTCAAGCGGTGCGCGCAAGGGAACCATTACTCTGTCGCCGATAATTTGCGCCGGAACATCCAAGGCGAAACTTCCGCCTCCTGCTGTGGAAAAAACCATATTTCCGGGATAAATGAACACAAACGTATTCGGGGCGCGACTAAGAACAGCCCGCGTCGGAAAATCAAACTCCTCACCCGGGTACAGTACGCCAAAATCGTACCAGCGTACATCAAAGCCCAATGCCTCAAAAGTCCCGCGAAGCGGCACAAGAACCCGCCCGTCAATAATAACGGGTTGCTGGTCGGGAAAATTAACGGGCTGCCCGTTTACAATCACGCGGATGTCGCCATACACCGCAACGGAAGAAATAAGTAAAGCGGCGCAAATGCCGCACAGGAAAAAAATACTTTTTATCATTTCACATATCCTCTTTCTCTCGCAGGCAGGAGTACAAAAATAACCCTGCTCGTAAGGAATTGTCGGGCAGTTCCTAAACCGAGCAGGGTGGAATTTTTGCGGATATTTAAAATTATTTGCCGTTTACGGCGTCGCGAAGTTTTTTGCCAACTTTAAAGCGGGGAGCTTTGGAAGCGGCGATTCTCATGGGTTGACCGGTTTGGGGGTTGCGACCTTCGCGCTCGGCGCGCTCGACTACGTCAACCGTCATGAAACCTACGAGCTGTACTTTTTTTCCTGCTACCAACGCGTCGGTAACAACACCTTCGAAAGCCGACAGGAATTTTTCCGCGTCTTTCTTGGTCAAATCTGCCGCTCCGGCAACTGCCGCAATAAGTTCTGTTTTGTTCATTGGTTAGTCCTCCTTAGAAATATGTGGGTGTTTGTCCGTTCCTCAAGTATATATATATGCTTGCACTCCGTTTGTCAAGGAAAATCCAGCAATTATATATAAAATATTTCCAACTGTCACTGATGGCAACATTTTTTTTGCAAAGTTCTTCATTATGAATAACTTAATGAAGAATTTTAATGAATAATTTTATGGCAATGCTTCAGACAAATGTGTTTGGCATCGTCCCGTAAAAATCGCGCCGTCATCGACGATTAAATTTGACGTCATTACATTGCCGGAAACGTCCGCCGTTGTGGCGAGGTGAATTGTGTTTCGGCATTCGATATTGCCAAAGACTTGCCCTGCAACGCGAGCCGAGCCGGATTGAATATTGCCGTCAACCCTGCCGGTTTCGCTCACGTTAATCAGGCCCTCGATATCGACGTCGCCGATTATCGTGCCGTCAACCCGCATGGATTCGGCCTCGGAACACGAAACACGCGCGGCTTCAATTGTAAAGCCGTTTCCGATAACGGTACTCGTAGGCTTGTTGAATTCGTCCATACAGACTTAGCCCTCCTTTTGTGCGATTTGGACAATACTTGGCTTTCTTATGGTGCGATTTGATTGGGGGTGCGAGTAATCAGAGGTGTTCTAATAAAAATGCGGTGGGGTTTACGGCGGTGCCGTTTCTTCGGACTTCGTAGTGGAGATGGGGGCCGGTGCTTCGGCCCGTACTGCCTACGAATGCGATAACTTCGCCGCGCTCGACGCGTTGACCTTGGCGCACGTCGTTGCGCGTATTGTGCGCGTACATTGTTGTTAATCCGCCGCCGTGGTCGATTATTACGGTGTTTCCGTAGCCGCTTCTCCAGCCCGCGAAAATTACCGTGCCTCCGCCCGCCGCGTGAATCGGCGTGTTCCAGCTTGCGGGGATGTCAACGCCGCTGTGATGCTCGTGTCCGGTGCCGCCAAAAGGATTTCTGCGCCAGCCGAAGCCCGACGAAATACTTCCGCGAACCGGCCAAAGCGTCGGGTAATTTAATAAATACGGGGCAATCGCTTCTTTACGTATTTCCAAATCCTCGAACAGGGCGCGCTGTATTTCAAGTTCCGCCTTTAAGATGTCCAGGCGGGCGATAAGCTCGCTTTCCGAGAGGGCGTCGTGGGAATGGTTTAAAAGACCGACGCCGGGTTCATACGCAGCTCCCAAAACCTGCGGCGCAAGCGATTCGCGAAGGAGCGTGTGCGCTTCCTCCATTTCCGCGATAAGAGCAGCAATCGGCGGAATAATTTTTCGCGCGGAAAGCCCCGCGACAATCCCTTGCATGTCTTCATCGAGGTCGCGAATTTGCTCCTCGATTTCGTCGATTAAATCCCACATATTTTCCAAAGTGTCTTGATGGCGTTGTTCTTGGCGATACATTTCCATTTGTGCGCGGGTTTGTTCCTCGGAAAGTTGCTCGTACATTTGGGTCGTCGCGTCGATAAGGTCGCTTTGGGCTTGCTCGGCGTCCTCGCGGAATGCGTCGAAGGCGTCGCGCGTTTCTTCATATGAAGTGTTAAGGCTCCACGCGCGATGCTGGAAGTACATGCTTCGCACATAAAAGCCGCCGACAACGGCAAAAATTACGAAAAACACAATGGCAAACCCATATAAAACCACCCGCGGAATTCGCAAACTGCGGGTTTTTCCGGTGCTGTACGATGGGACAAGCATAAGGGAAATGTATTTTTTCTGTATGTGTGATTTTGAATTTACAAGCTCGCTTACTTTCTTGACTGCCGGACGTTGTTGCTCGGGCTTATTTCGCCTGAAAAACATGTTTGGCACTCCTTAAATTTGTTTTGTTTCAAATTTATAACATAAAAGAAAATTTTTTGCAAGGAAGTTTTAACATTTTTTTAAAATTTTGTTAAAAATGTGTTGCGTTCATGTATTGCGTCCGTTTGTTTTTGAATGTGTCTTCGGTACCCGTCTTCGGTACCCAATGGTCGGACGGAAATAAACCGCTCGAAAAAAACGAGTCGGCGAGTGTCACTCGCCGACTCGTTTTTTTCATTGGCTAGGGCTGCATTTCTCAAATAATGCGACCAATAAACATCCTAAACTTTCAAGAGCTTGCCCTTATAATTCCATTTAGGTTTCTTGCTTTGAGCAGCGATTCAGATGCATACAAGGAAGTGCTGGAAAGCTTTGAAACATGGCGAAGTTAAAAAGCATATTGCAAGAGCCGT
>JGI24703J35330_11748100_pt1 | contig 10673 bp, 12 predicted proteins | sample TergutNt197P1_FD_35330 | JGI IMG/M metagenome (IMG submission 35330) | reverse complement strand
ATTCGTTCCGCAGTTTCGCGAGCCTCTTTTACAGCCGCTTCACCCTCTAAACGCGCCCGTTCCATTTCCCGCTCCGCTTTCGCTTCAAACTTAACTAATTTTTCTTCGTAATCCTTCTTTAAGGCGAGGGCGGTTTTGTTTTGCATCTCAGTGTCTTGAAGGAGATTATCTAATTCTATCCCCTTGTCTTCAATCTTTCTTATCAGCTCGCTAACTTCTGTTTGATTGGCTGTGTTCCCCGCTTCCGCTCGTTCCAGGATCACGGCGGTTAACCCTAATTTTTTAGAAATTTCAAAGGCATTTGATCTTCCTGGAACACCTAATAGTAATCGATACGTTGGCGATAAAGTTTCCACATCAAATTCCACAGAAGCGTTCACTACATCGTCTGCGTCGTAGGCATAGGCCTTAAGTTCCGAATAATGCGAGGTGGCTACAGTTAACTTGGCTCTAGTTTTGACGTAATCAAGAATCGCCATCGCGAGGCTTGCTCCCTCTTTCGGGTCGGTCCCCGCACCAAGCTCGTCAAACAAAACCAGACTATTGGAAGTTAATCGTTTCGTGATGTGAACGATGTTGGTCATGTGAGAGGAGAAGGTAGATAAACTTTGTTCAATGGATTGCTCATCGCCAATGTCAGCAAAAATATGGTCAAAAATCATCGTTTCACTTGAAGCGTGAGCCGGTATCAACAACCCGCTTTGCATCATCATCGATAGCAAGCCCATGGTTTTTAAAGTCACCGTCTTCCCGCCAGTATTCGGTCCAGTAATCACCATCGCCCGTGTATCTTTTTCTAACACAATGTCGTTGGCAATCACTGCGCTCTTATCGATCAGAGGATGTCTTGCCTTGATTAGCTTTAGTCCACTATTAATGACAATCCGTGGCATAATCGCGTCTAGTTCATGGGCATACTGCCCTTTAGCAAACATAAAATCCAATTGTGCTAACACATCGCAGTTTACATTCAGATCAATGGCATGTTCTGCTACTTGCTGGGTCAATCCACGCAAAATTCGATGAATTTCTGCTTTTTCCTCTACTAACAAAGCTTGTAGCTGATTGGACAATTCCACCACTTCAGCAGGTTCAATGTAGGTTGTATGTCCGGTTGAGGATTGATCGTGTACCGTCCCTTTAAAGGTATTTTTATACTCTGCTTTAACGGGCAAAGTCAGACGTCCATTTCGCAACGTAATCAATGGTTCGGTTAGTTTGTCTTTTTGACGGTTCATCAATTCGCTAATCCGTGCTCGGGCACTTCCTTCAGCACGTCCAATCGAGCGTCTAATGCTAGCAAGTTCTGGACTAGCAGAGTCGACCACTTTTCCTGTTTCGTCCACGCATTTGTTAATGGCTTGTTGTAACGGTTTGAGGGTTGCTACTTGAGCAAATTGCTTATCAAATAGTGGCGTCTCAAGATTAGCTTCTTCCAAGTGATCTTTGAAAGAGCGCAACTCCGATACGGTCGCTAAGACGTTTTTGATTGCCAACAATTCTTCAGCTGTTAAAACCGAGCCAATTGATCCACGCTTAACCAATTCAGAAATATCACTGGCGCCACCTAGCGGAGCACGGTCAACTGCTCGAATAATGGTCAAAGCCTCATTGGATTCGTTTAGTCGGTATTGAATTTGTTTTTCCACGGTTAAAACACGGAGTCCGTCTACCAAACTTTGTCCCAGTTCGGTTTGAGCGTGCCCGTGTAAAATGTCTTTCACCTTGTCAAATTCTAATATGTGTTCTGCGTTTAACATGAAAATATACCTCGATTTTTTATAACCCTTGCTTTTTGGAAAATTTCAAGTACAATTTTACCATACAATGTTTGCTTTGGGTAGAAAAAGGTTGGGATAAACATGATGGAATTACCTGTTAACATTAAAGAATTGAGTGTCGTTGGTAGCGATGAAGTTGGAGTTGGTGACTACCTTGGTCCTTTAGTCGTGGCTTCTGTGTACATAGACGCCAGTCAGATTAATGCCCTTGCGGCCATAGGTGTCCGTGACTCTAAAGGGTTAACCGACAAAAGGATTTGCGAAATTGCCGAGCAAATCAAAGATTTGGTCATCTTTAAAGTGGTTGTTTTTGAGAATAAATATTACAATGCCATGATTGAGAAGGGGTTAAATGCTCATGTGGTGAAGTCTTTTTTGCATAACAAAGCGATCGGGGAGCTCATCTCTGATTTACCGACTTATCCAGAATATATCATTGTTGATGAATTCGCTAGTAAAGAGCATCATTTAAGGTACCTAAATCGTCTACCGAAAAAACCTGAGATCGTTGATCAGAATTTGTATTTTGTTAAGAAGGGGGAGACGGTCCACGTTGCAGTAGCTGCTGCTTCCATTTTAGCCCGTGAAGCATTCGTTCGTTACATGGATGATTTAAGTGAACGGTACGAGATGGAAATTTTAAAAGGTGCTAGTGCAAAGGTTGACGAATGTGGCGTGGAATTTATGGCACAACATGGCGAAGCAACGTTTAAAGATATTTGTAAATGGCATTTTGCTAATACAAAACGTGTTTTAGACTAGAAAATAATGAAAACAAAGAGGCTGTATCTTTATGAACAAGATCAAATCTCATTCATTTTGATACAGCTCCTTTTACTATTTCACAGTTAGTTTTAATTCCCTCGTTATGATTTCAGCGGTTTTCCACGCTACCTCCCCAGTATACTTGGCACACTGACTTTTGTGATCTGGTGAACCGAGCTTCATTCCTTTGCAATGGATTTTGCAACATAAAACTTTGTAATTGGTTTTAAAGTGATCGTGCAACTCTTTGGATAGCTCCATCGCTTTTTTCACTTTTTTATCCTTTGGTTTAACCCTTCCAAAAAAGTAACCCAACGCCATGACGCCACCAGAAACCGATCCACAAACACACATGGATCCCCCGATTCCAACTGGAAAGCCTGAGCTCATGGCGATTGCCTGCTCTGGCATCTCTGGATCTAGGTGTTTACGAATTACAGCAATAATTGCTTCTGAGCAAAAATAATCTCCTTTGAGATATAACTGCTCTGCTTCTTCACGGATGACGTCTAAACTCACTTCATCTGATCGCATTTCATTTTCATTGATCGCTTGTTTTTTAAACTTCTTTTTTAGCATGCCCTGCCTCCTTATGCAAACAAAAACTTATGATTCCTGTTGTTATAAACGAAATAACTGCCGCCACCCAAGTCGTGTGTAGTAGTAAATAGAATACTGTAATCGCGAAAGGGTCGATGTTTAAAACAACGAGTACAGCCATTAAGCTGATGGCATTTCCAATCAAGCAGATCGTTGGATATGGAAACCTCTTTGTTTTGAATAAAATCAAGGCGATAATAAGAATACCTACCACTAGTAAACTGTAACCAATCTGTTCCATTGTCATGTCTGACCATCTGTGTTGCCAAACCTCAAGCAAACGAATAAACATCAAATGTCGACGAGCAACGCCTTCTAGGAAAAACGGCACGGTGTAAAGCAAGGTCATTAAGAGTGCCCCGACAGAGAAGACAATCCAGTTTATTTTGCCTTTCATTATTCAGGAATCCCTGTTTCAATCGGGCGTGCCGGCTCATCGTCCCAACCGCTCCAACCAATCCAGCCGTCACTATACAGCACGGTATCGGTTAAGCCAATGACGTGAGCATAAAATAAAATTTCAGCTGCACGCCAGCCACTACCACACATAAGGATTAGTGTTAAATCTGTATCAATGCCACTGTCTTGCCATAGAGCAAGGATCTCAGCTCCGTTTCGCATGGTCGCGTCCATGTTTCTAAAATAATCAACGGCAGAAGATCCATTTCCGTCAAATCCAAAAAATCACCCAAAATGCGCTATTTACGCCTGCTTTGGGTGATTCTACTTTTAAATTTACTAAACGATGGTCAACTTTTCTTAGCAAGACAACCTTTTAATTTACATCTTAGCAACAAGTTCTGCTAAATTCTGATTTGCCCACTCACCGGTACCGTCTTTTTTGATCCCCTCTTCGGTAAGAATAAACGATCCACCAGCACAAGAAATCATTTCCGCTGTGGTGTAGTCAAGGAAGTTATCCTTGTTAATTCCACCTGTCGGTACAAACTTAATGTCTGGGAATGGTCCAGATAATGCTTTCATCGCTTTTAACCCACCATAAACATCGGCAGGGAAGAATTTCACTACGTGAATGCCATAATTAGTTATTAGGCTTTGGATTTCTGAAGGCGTTACTGCACCTGGAAAAACTGGGATGTCTTTTTCAATGCAGAACTCAATTACTTCAGGAACAATACAAGGCGAAACAACAAAAGTAGCACCAGCTTCAACGGCTTCCCGAGCTTGTTCTAAAGTGCGAACCGTTCCAGCTCCTACCATTAGTTTTCCTGATTTTGCCAGAATTCGAATGGCTTCTGTTGCTAACTCTGAACGATAAGCGACCTCAATAACAGGAACGCCGTTATCTACTAAGATTTTTTCTGCAATTGGCAAAACATCTAAGTCTTTTGCTGTATATAGTGGTAAAAGCTTGATTTGGTTCATTTTCCCATAAAATTCATGAGACATGTTTACTCTCATTTTCATTGTCATCGCCTCTTTATGTTCTGTTATTTTTTCATCTTTGTGATTGACTCATGTAGACCTTGCATGTAAGCGAGTCCTAGTGCACGGTCGTATAAACCGTAACCTGGAATGGCTTTTTCGTCCCAAATCATTCGACCATGATCTGGACGAATAATTCCATCGAAACCAACGTCAACTAAAGCTTCCATAATAGCATGCATATCTAAAGAGCCACAAGGTGTATAATGAGCTACTTCCTTAAACTTTCGATAACCTAAATACTCAACGTTACGGAAGTGAACGAAGTTAATTCGTGAACCAATTTCACGGACAAATTCAACCATATCATTGTCTGGATCACCACCGAATGCACCTGTACAAAGAGTGATGCCATTATACGGTGAGTCAACGGCTTTTAAAATCCGACGCACATCGTCTAAATTACGGGTAATTTTTGGTAAGCCAAAGTTTTCCCATGGTGGGTCATCTGGGTGAATTCCTAGTTTAACGTCTACTTGTTCACAAACCGGAATGACTTGCTCTAGGAAATATTTTAAATTGGCAAACAAATCATCTTCTGACACATCAGCATAAAGCTCCATTAAACGGTCGATTTTCTGAAGGCGATCCTCTTCCCAACCAGAAAGCTGGAATCCATTAGACTGCCCTTTGATTAACTTATACATATCACGGGGATTCATTTCCTTCAAAATCGCATCGTCGTATAGTAACGACAAAGATCCGTCTTCGTTTTCGAAATTTAGATCTGTTTTTGTCCAACCAAAGACCGGTTTGAAGCTATAACAAACCATGTGAATGCCACATTCGGCTAGATTTCTCAACGTTTGCTTGTAATTATCAATGTATAGATCTCGCTCATCGGTTGCTGCTTTAATCGCATCGTGAACGGCTACGGATTCAATTCCGTATAGCTCCATACCTTCATCGGTAAAAGACTTTTTCAGTTCCATAATTTCATCGATTTCCCAAACTTCTCCAGGAAGTTTCCCGAGCAGCGTGCCGACACACCCTTTAACACCAGGAATTTGTCTTACATGCTTTACAGGGATTGTATCTTTATTTCCGTAATGTCGAAAAGACCATTTCATAATCCGACAACTCCTCTCTTTTACTTATTAAACACTTCTGGATTAACCAACACATCCGGGACTTCGTTATTCATGATCTTGACTACATCACTGACAACTTTGTCACCCATACCGTATAAACATTCTTGGGTATAAGCAGACGTGTGTGGCGTAATTAACACGTTGTCGTACTTCAGCAGACGGTGATTTCCATCGATTGGCTCGTTTTCAACCACGTCCATGGCAACACCAGCTAACTTATCTGTTTCTAAGGCACGAACTAGCGCATCTTCGTCAAATAATTCACCACGTGCTGTATTGACAATGTAAACACCGTCTTTCATTAATCCGAACTCTCGATCCGAGATCATGTATTTACTTTCTGCTGTTACTTTAGCATTTAAGGAAATGACATCAGATTGTGCAAGTAGATCATCCAATTCTGCGCGCTCTGCTCCAAAAGATGCCAAGTATTCGTCGCTAACATACGGATCAAAAACTAATAGGCGAACGTTAAACCCACCTTTTAGAATTTCACCAACGCGAGAGCCAATGTTACCAAACCCAATGACACCCGCGGTTTTTTCTCGTAGTTGGATGCCTAAGAATTTATTTCGCTTTGCCCAATTACTTGTTTTTGTCGCTGCTTCCGCCGGAATCACTTGACGAACTTGTGACATTAAAATGGCGATTGCATTCTCGGCAACTGCGTCGTTTTCAATTTCTGGATTAACGATGGTTACAGCTACACCGTGCTCCGTCGCTGCTTTAATGTCAATGTTGTTATAGCCGATTCCGTGACGACTAATGAGTCTAAGGTTCTTCTTTAACTCAAAGAATTCACGTGTAAAAAATGGCGTTACACTGGAAATAATGATTTCGTGATCAGCTAACAATTCAGCTAACTCAGTTGCTGGCATTCTCGTTGGAACATCAAAACGCTCGATTGCTCCAAACTGTTCTAATTGTTCAATGTGTTCTGGGAAATTCTTTCCAAAACTACTTGAATTAATAATGGCTATTTTCATATTCTCATCCTCTTTATCAAATTTAAGTTTGCGATTGGTTAACAAAAAATCGAATGAACTCAGATGCTAGACGTACATGGTTCAACATCTGAACCGTGGCATCTTTTCCTAGATTTCTAGACACAACGATGTTCCCATCCTCTCCTCGTTTTCCACCACTTAGAAGAATCGTCCGCTTAAACAGTTTTCGTTGCTTAGCTTGAGAAGCTTCCAAATTCAAGACTGGTTCCATATCAGGATAAACCTCCGAAGCCGCCTTTTTTACCGGGGTCATCAATGTGGAAGTTGTTGCCATTTGTGGTCCCTCTAAACTACCAACTCCATCAAGCATTACATAGGTTTTCGTTTGATCTTTGTCGTTAATCTGAGCTGGAATCAGTTTAGCACCAAAATGGTTAATGCAACCTGAATCTGTCAATACAAATGCTACCTTATGTCTCAGATTTTCATCTAACTCCATTGCTGCGTCGATAATTGCTAAGACACTTGATGTGTTTTGAACCGTGTTACGTCGACGCCCCATACCGTGACGAAAGTTAAGTAATAAAGCAAATAGAAACAGTGTAAATAAAAGCGAGGAAATGCTTTGCCACGTTCCTAGCCCTTGGCTCCAGTTCGGTAGACCAACATGCAGGATAAAGTATGCACCTATAGCCATGGTCACTACTAATGGTAATGCACCTAGAATGACAGAAAAAGTCTTTTTAGGTGTCTTTTCCAGAACCCGATAAGTAGAACTTCCAACGGTAGGTGTATCGTAGTAGGTAGTAACAATGGTATCTGCTACGTTAGCATTTCCAACGTACAAATTTCGAACCTTAAACTGCCGTGCTTTCACCGTTTTGACTTGAGTCTTGTAGCCTAAGGCTTCAAACTCCTTAGATAAAGCCACCAAAAAGCGAGCCTTTTCTCTGGCATGAAAGCGTCGATGCATAATAATACCGTAGCGAATTAACAAGTCTTCTAACGTACTTTTATTTCCTTCTTCCATGGTTAAACAACACCTTTTTCTTTAAGGACTCGCAAAACATTATCCACTGCCATGTGACTCATAGTGTTAACCGCATCGACGGTAGATGCAGCGCAATGGGAACCAACGACAACGTTATCTAGTTCTAAAAGTTTGGATTCATGCGCAGGTTCTTGTTCAAACACATCAAGACCAGCACCATAAATCTCCTTGTTTTTTAACGCTTCATACAAATCGGTTTCGTTAACAATTCCACCTCGCGCCGTGTTAACAATAATCAAGTTTTCTTTGGCCAAGGCTAACATTTTTTTATCAATGATGTGCTTGGTTGATGGAATTAATGGCATGTGAATGCTAATGAAGTCACATTCTTCCATTATCTCTTCAAGGCCAGCTTTTTTGATATTATGCTTCGCCATAAATCCTTCGTCATAAGTAACGTCGTAACCGTAAATGTCCATGGCAAAGCCAGTAGCACGTTCTGCTACCCCTTGACCAATAGCGCCAAGACCAAGAATTCCCAGTTTCTTGCCATAAACATCCACTGCTACTTTCTTCGACCAATCACCGGCTACACAACCGTTGTGAATTTCCGTTACGCGACGTGCAACGGCTAATATTAAGGCAAAAGAATAATCAGCAACAGCCGCACAATTGGCATCTTTTGTTATGGTTACTTCAACGTGACGTTTTTTTGCAACATCAAGGTCAATGTTATCTGTTCCAACGCCATATTTGGAAATCACGGCTAACTGATCCGTAGCGACTAAAACATCCTCACACATTGGATCCACACCTAAAATTACAGCATCTACGTCTTGTAGGTGAGTAATCATTTGCTCTTTTGTCAAAATATCGCCAACGGGATTATCGATGACTTCTAAACCTGCTTCACGCAAGCGCTCATAAGGTTGCTTACAATGCTTTGCAAACGAGCGTGGAGTTATAAGTATTTTAGGCATGCTATCCCTCCTTAGAAGTCATCATCGTCGTCGCTGCTGACGCTTTCAATGATCACAGCTTGATGAATTCCCTCCGTCGCCTCTTTCGTAATTGATGCAACAGTTGTTGCCAAATCTGAACCAAGCATTTGGTGGTTAATGGCATCCATGACCATTGGCAAGTTAACCCCTGAAAAGACCTCAATTTGACGGTGTGGATCATTTGATTTGATAAAAAGACTACGGTTAAATGGTGTACCACCGTTTAAATCCGTTAGAATTAAAACGCCAGCACCCTGATCAACATCACTAACTAATTGTTCAATTTTACTTTGAAAATCGTCAGCATTGTCCTCCGGTTGAAGACCAACGCTTTTAACGTTTTCTTGTTCGCCAAAAAACATTTCGACGGCATGGTGAATTCCTTTCGCAAAGTCACCATGAGTTGCAATTACAATTCCAATCATTTCTTCGTCTCCCTTTATGAATGCCCTTTAAAAATGAAAAGCTCCTCACCTTCATTGCCAATGAAATACCATTTGATCAATGAGTTGAGGGCTTTTTGGCATTGCTACTTCATTTTTTTCAAAATTTCATCGAAGTTTGTTCGACCTGAAGACGGAACGGTCTGTGCATAGATCTCTGCTACATTGTAGTTGTCACGCACGTCAACCAACTGTTCAACGTCTGCATCGGTCAAATGTACCGATGTACTTACTAGTGTTGCTGTCTTATCTGAATTTTGAGGAATACCACCAAGGTTCAATTCTGCCACTGGTATACCATGTGCAATTAGTTCATACATGGTATCAACGTTAGCGGTTAGCAAAATGCAGTTGTAATCTTTAAACTGATTATTCGTCCAATGCTCTTTTGCTTTTGCTTTCGAAAAAATGATGACTTTAACACCGATTCGCTGTCCAGATGCTTTGAATACACCCTTCATCATTTCGTTTTCAACCACCGTATCATCAATGATGAAAACCGAATCAACACCTGGTCGCTTAACTAAGTTAGTTGCAACCTGACCATGTAATAATCGTGAATCAACGCGTGCCAAATTTATAACGCCCATTTTTAGTTCCTCCTAAATTTTTCTTAATAACTGTTGTGACCTATAAAATTCCTACGAAAGCTAGAACTCCTAAAGCCAAGGCTAATAGTCCCATTGCTGTCGTAACTTTCATTCCCTTTTTGTTGAAGTAGAAGTAAAGTCCTAAGATTAGAGCGAGTGGTAAGAACCCAGGTAATACGCGATCTAAAGTTTCTTGTAGCGCGAAGTAGTTCTCGTTTCCTAAGTCGATCACTAAGCTTGAGCTTACGCGAACAAAGTTTCCACCTAAAATACCCATCATGAATAAACCTAAGATTGATAATAGTTCGATGGCGCTTGTCATCATTGGTCCAGAAACAACGGTTGCTGCCTTATCTCCCATCTCAAATCCAAGCTTCGTAAACCAGAATCCAACGGTAAACTGATAACCTGCAAATAATAAGAATGGTCCCAATGCACCGATCGGGTTACCTTCCATGGTGAAAGGTAGGAAAATGGAAATCAAAATGAATTGAATGGTTCCAGAGTCAATGGCATCTCCAACGCCAGCTAAAGCTCCCATTAATCCAGCTTTTGAGTTATAGATCAGATCATCGGTCATGGTAATTTCTTCACCATTAAGTTCTTGATGGGCGCGCTCCTTTTCCATCGAAGCCATTAAACCAATAATAATTCCACCAAAGCTTAACTGGGTATTGAAAAAGAGTAGTTGACGCTTTAATGCAGCACGTAACTGATTTTCGTCTTTATAAAGTTTACGTAAAATAGGTACAAGTGCCCATGTTAAGGCAGGCGCTAGGAAACGTTCAACCGATTGTGGAATTGTGTTACAGAACCACCAACGGATCCAAGCCATGTATACGTCTTTTTTCGTGATTTCTTCAGGTTGATTGTTCATCACTTGATTGTTTAAAATTTCTTTTGTCTGTGCCATGTCATTTCTCCTCCTCGTATAATAGATACATCCCATTTTGGGATGTTGTGATACTATAGTTAAGATACTGTGGATTAGTGTCCTCCTCCTACCACTGGATGGTTT
>JGI24703J35330_11748101_pt1 | contig 10677 bp, 7 predicted proteins | sample TergutNt197P1_FD_35330 | JGI IMG/M metagenome (IMG submission 35330) | reverse complement strand
ATGCTCGGGGAATGCCCCTCATCCCAATCAGTACGGGATAAGGATATGGGTCTTCCATCGTCCATGTTCCCAGTAAAATATTATCAAAGTCAGAATTAATGTTTCCAAAATGCAGTTGCCCCGCACGCATTCCGATGCCGCCGTTGTGTATAGTGAGGGTCTCTCCCGGAGAGCGGAAGTTATATGGAATATCTATAGTATCATCGGGCGCAACGTCTTCTATATATCGGTGCTCTGCATCAGGCGTGTACACATGCCCCATAAGGAAAAACGTCGTATCGGGTACGGCCTCGTCTCCTCGGCCTATGATGGGGTACAGATTCACGTTTGTATCTTCTCTTACGGAAGGTGCGGGTGCCAGATATATTGCGCGTGTTACGGTACCTGTGTTATTGCCCACTATACCGCCTATGGCACGAGACGCACCTGTCGCGGTGCCGTATACGGGCTGTTCATCATGTGACGCGGTAGACAGAAAATATACATCTTCAACGATGTTTGTATTATTACCCACTATGCCACCGACATTGTTTGTACCGCCGATTGTAGTATTTTCTACGCCGATTCTGCGTATGACACCGTTATTTATATTGGCGATGCTGCCGACATTTACACCGCCCGATATATTGGAGTCCCGCATAATAATCCCTTGGACTACGCCCGAGTTAGTGCCAAACAACGCTCGAGGTGTACTGCTTATCGTAAAGAAATCGCCATTATATGCCCCTGCAAAATTAACTGTTACTACACTTGTACCGGTGATGTCCGCTCCTGCGCCATTACCGGTATTACCCGCTCCGTCGGCGGCTATATCCATGTTACGACCCTGTCTAAAATACAAGTTCGAGGCATTGTTGGGCATTTGGTTTATATTTTGCATTTGCCAAGGTGTGCGCACGGTAAACGGATTTACAGTACTGCCTAATCCGCTGTCCATGCTAAACACAGCTTGGGCAAACAGGGGATGAATAAATGAGTATTCGTTATCTTCATCTGCACCCATCACTATACGCAGTGGGCGATAATTGTTGACACCATGCCTCTGGGTTAGCAAATCAGCAAGTTCATCATTGCAAAGCCTGTGGGAACGCCAGCCCACTGCCGGAGAGTTTGGCACAAAATGATCAAGCGAAATATCATGCCACAGTTCATGACCGACCTCCACCCTTAGCACAGGGACATCAAACGCACTTATCTCCTCATACTCTTCATCACTCACCACAACCATGTAGCCGGCTTCTAGGACAGATGTATTATTAAGCATCCCCATCCCCGCAGGCATGGCAGGGCGCAACGGGAATAGCCCGTATCTGTTTGCATATCTCTCAAAATAAAATACATTGCCGTGGAAATAACTAAACGACAAAACAATAGGCCAAGGCCACTCATCCACATCGGTGTCAGTCGGTATAAAAAACGGATAGGGGAATATCTCATTATCCAACCTAATTGCGTATTCTTCCTCTTCCAAATGCAAGACTTTCCACTGTGCCGTAAGGGCATTTGCTTCCCTAAATCCCGGGGTGGTACCCATCGCAGTCCTAAATGTAGACAATGCCGTACCCGAATGGAAGTCACCTATATTGTACGCTCCGCCCACCTCTGCGGAAGAAGGGCGAATGGGCGTGCCTTGTAAAAAGAATACATCTGTTCCACCTGCTCCGCCGCCTTCGATGGGGAATAAATGCTCACCTGTCTCCGGTGCAAGTGCAAGCAAGGCAAGGCGTGTCATGCTACCGTTATTGACCCCTACCAACCCACCGAGCGTGCCGCTTCCCATGACATGCGACTGTGGTCGTGTAGACATAAACACAGAATCACGGAGATGCCCACCTTGTATGTCTCCTACAATGCCCCCTGCATGTAGGGAGCCGTATATCTCTTGGTTAGAATTGTATCGTACATTTATTCTAAATGCCTCTCCGCCAAGTGTGCCAATGGCACCACCTGCACTGCCTCCGACCAAAACAAACGGATTTTGTACATCTATGTTGTATACGAATCCATTTGCCGTGTTAGCGATGGCTCCCGCGCTACCTGTGTCATCGGGTCTGTTTATGATTGTGTTTGTGAGCGAAAAATTGCGCACCCTACTGTTTGGTTCAGTTTGGTTAAAGAGTGCGGCTCGGTTGAGGGTAAGCGAATGGTAGTTTCCTTCGTATGTCCCTCGGAAGGGCGTGGTGACGACTGCCGTCCTGATGTCGAGATTGAGCCATGTTTCGGGGCAGTTTACAGGGCCATAGCCATCTAAAAAGAAGTTTATATTCCGCGTTTGTACATATGTGAGATTGTTATCTTGTGGCATATAGCTGATATTGCCCATCTGCCAAGGCGTGCGCACCATAAATGTATCCAGCGCGTTACCCGAGTCATATATAGCATGTGCAAAATAAGGATGCAGATAAAATTCCTCGTCATCCACATGCTCACGCATTGCTTCGTCACGCCTTGCTTCGGGTATATCTGCCGCACCGTATCTAATCCGCAATGGCGATGTCGCAACATCGGGGAACTCATCGGGTGGCAATCGGAATATATAAAAATATGTGTCGTTATTGCCAAAATAATTTTCAAAATCCGTACCGACGATGTTGATTAAATTAATATCAATCGGCTCTAATTCATTACCGACAAGTAACTGCAAGCGGCTCCTTCTAAAGCTGTCCGTGAGGGGGGCTTGGGTTTCTACAATCGCTACATAACCTGCCCGCAGGATGCGGCGGTCATTCACCAGTGTATCCACTCTACCTTCGAAGGAGAAAAAGCCCGTTGTATGATTGTCATATCTTTCGAAGTAAAAAATCTGCAAACTGCCGCCCACGGTGATAGGCCACCCCCAATCGCCGGAGAAGTTACGTGGGCCAAAAATCGGATAGGGATAGCGTGTATTTTCGAGGCTGATAGCATCTTCGTCAGCCATATCAGGGGGAGTAGGCCAAGGCAAGCTGAGATGAAGGTCTCTGATGGCAAGGGTATCACGAGGGCTGCCAAGATTTGCGGGCAGGGTATTATACTCTGCCATCGTCGGCCTTATCCCGATACCGTAGAGATAAATTAAATTGTCGTCGTTGGGTCTTTCGTTATACGAGCCTACTATGGGGGCTATGATGTCTTCTGTGTCGATGGGTGCTTTTGCAAGCAGGAGCAAGCGACTGATACTGCCTCCCTCATAAAAACCTACTATGCCACCGGCACTGTTTCCGCTGACAAGAGCAACACGGCGCGTAGACACAAACGCAGAGTCCCTAAGTTCGCCACCCGACACCGTGCCCACGATGCCGCCTACATTTGATGCGGCAGAAATCATTTCATTGCCGAATACATGTACATTGCTAATATTTCCTTGCAGTACCCCTGCTACCGCACCTGCATTGTTGCGGTAGCTGCAGATGATACGCGGGTCAACAAGGGTAAGGTTACGTACATTACTATCAAAGGATGTGCGGGCAAAGAGTCCGATGTCATCTTCATTTCTGATAAAATTATCAATACTAAGTGATGAAATGTTAAAACCATTGCCACAAAAATCACCAAAAAAATCCGGTATAGGCTCGAAGTTAGTCACCACACTGCCCGCCAGATTCAAATAAATATTATCCCACTGTACAAACTCACCGCTCTGTGCAAATCTGATATTAAACAAATGTCTTGCGGAGCTGATGACAAATTGATTGTTTGCCGAGCCTACGCCAAAATACGGATGCGCCGCAAAGGATACCGCATGGCTTCCCCTCGTGTCATTATCAATCATTGCTCTGATAAATGCATCGGGAGCGATTCCCAGAGTGGAGATGCTATGTTCACTTATATAATTTATCTCCGTTGTGTCGCCCTCTACGAGGTCAAGTATCCATACGATAAGGCTTTCGCCGTCTGCTGTTACATATTCCGTATACAGCTTGTCGGACTCCCAGTCGTAGGATGACAAATCAAACGACACAGACCCAATCGCCGCTCCGTTTTGTTCCAATGTAAGCGTAAACATGTCGAGGCTGTACTGCGGCGGTATTATTGCTCTGGCAAAAAGCTTGTTGACCGTGCCTTCCAGCGGGGCAAAGCCTGTATGATTGTCGATTATGGTAACGGAAAGCGGATTAATGCCTTCTGCTACTTGCCCTGTAACCGACACCCCATAAAAACCCTGCCTGCGATTGCGCCCACGGGCGATACTCTCGTATCCTGCGCCACGCACCGCTGTACCAATTCCGGCAAAAGCTCCGTTCGGAGAATCGTCGTTGTATACAAAATGACCACTGACAAATCTATCACCGTAAAAAGCAGACAAAACGACACCGGTCCTGATATTAAACTCAATCAGTACAGCATCGTTTGTGATTTCGTTATAAACAAGGACAGAGCCGAGCAGCTCCATCACAGGGCAGTCCTCATAGGCGGGTGTGCCTGCCGCCCTGCTTATAAAATGCACATAGTCTCTTATTTCTTCGGGGTCATTCCATCCGACTACGGGGTTGTTAAATTGCTCTATCACTCGTCTTTCTTCGCCATCGGGATTTGCTCTTTCCACAAAATCATCCAGACCACCCGTGACTCGCAGTTGTGTCAGTTGGTTTTGTGCGGCAAGATAGAGGGTGCGTGCTATATTCATGCGATTTGTTTGTCGTCCCGCTTCGATAAACGAAAAAACGCCCCATACGCTGACAGCGGAAAGGATGACGATAACGGCGACTACCACAATGGTTTCCATCAAGGTAATGCCCAAATGCCCTTTGTTACGTTTCATGGCAAACAGCCCCTCTACACATCACGTATCATTGTGACCTCAAAGCTGATTCTTACAGTACTCATCTCGCCGTCTGCGCCAAAGCTGAATGATACATTGCTGACGCGCAGATATTCGGTTGCTTCTACGGTATCAAGTAAGCTCTTTAGATTCTCATATGTGCCGCGCAAGGTCATCGTTGCGGTCACTACCATGAGCATATCCCTGTCGGGTGCAGACACGGGATTTGAAAGCCGTTGCTCTATGGGATGCATGTTATGCTCCTCGGTGAGGCGTGTGAGAAGAAGCCCAATCCCACTTAGATGCGCCTCGTTAAGAAACACATCACGTAGTTCATAATATGCCAAAGCGGCGGTTTCGTATCCATCGCGCAAAAATTCTTCTGTCCCCATCACCATCTCGATTTGCATACGTTCTATAGTGGCGGCATTGTAGACCTCGCGACTGTCCTCAAGGCGATTGTAAAATGGAATGATAATATACATCACCATGACAGCGGTGATGCCCACGACACAAACAAGGAGCAGTAAAAATTTTTCTCTCTTAGAAAATCCTTTTTTATCAGTCGCCATCTTCTTCTCCCCCTACATACAGCACTATGTCTATGGTAAATGTCACCATACCGTCCGCACCGCTCCCATATCCCTGATAGAATACATCCTGTACCAGACCGCTTGCGTATAGCGCGTCTACATAATGCACGGATGTCCTTGCATCGGGGGTGATTGCACTTATCCTCACAATGCCTGTGCGTTCATTAAAATCAAAACTGCGCACCGTCACGTCTACGCCATGCCCGAATATTATAAACTCTGCTATATGGCTGGATGCAGGGGGCATTAGCCCTTCCCAATCGGCCAAAGCATTTGCCTGATTTAATACATTGTTATACTCTGCCGTCCTGTAGATGAGGTCATTGAGTTCTTCCATCTTTTGCATGGTTTGGGGTGCGTTAATAAAGGTCTCTACTTCTTGTATATCATTCTCAACAATGTTTATTTCATGCAATAACCATCCCGCGGGTAAGGCCAACAGAATAATATATAGTATGAGAAGCGGAATCCATAGCTTTTTTGGCCGTTTGCGCTTGATATATTTGTCCAGCTCGTGGCGTGATGCAAGCAGCTCTATTCCGCTTTTGCCAAAGAGCATATCCAAACATGCAAAATGTGCCTGTGGTGGGATTTCTCTTTCTTTTTCACCGCGATATACACCCAGAGAATGCAATGAAATTTCCGGATGAGTACTGCGCTCCAACAGCAAATCCACGTCGGCTTGGCTGATGCCGAGATATAGACTCTCTCGGATTTCGTCAAGATTTTGTGATTGTGTAAACTGAATCAATCCATTTAGATTTTCCAATATTATTTCGTTATTTTGTTCCTTGTCATCGCCATATAGCCTCGCACGCGACATAAAAATAAAGCTACCCTTTACAAAGAGCATGGAGAGCATTGTCGGGCCGTCAAGTACATTTATTACAACTGTAGATTTTTGCAAATTTGGCTTTGATTTTACATAAGCAATAATCAGCTCGGCACCCACATGTATCCCTATCAATTTGATACCTGCTTCTTTGAATGTGGCGACGTAACTGTCCACCTGCGATTTGTTAACGGCGCAGCCGAGAATTGCATTTTCGGGAGAAAGCTTGCGATACCCGCATACCAGACTGTCCACATCGGGGATGGAGTCTACAAAATCATCACGCACCAACTGTAGATACTGGCGATTGTTGAGCCTCGGCGTGATTAGCTTTCTGCTTAAAATAGAACTGCCGTCCACCATGAGTGACACGCCACGCTTAAAAAGTGCGGGATTATCCTTTTTCATGGATGCGAGGCATTCTGCAAGGAAGGCACTGTCGGTGATTGTGCCGTTATACATCGTACCTTCCGGTAACGGAAAGGACGCATATTTTTTTATTTTTTTCCCTGAAAATCCAATGACTTGGATTTCTTCGGCAGAAATATAAACGGATGATTTCATCGCAATTACACCCCAAAACCTTCATATATTGCCGCCATCGGTAACATCACCGACAGCAAAACCACCATGATTACAAGCCCCATGACTACTATCATCACAGGCTCGGAGTATGCCACGAGTGCCTCTGTGGCTTCTTCTGCCTCGTATTCGAATGAATCAGAGATAGACACAAGCATAGTGTCGAGCTTGCCTGCTTCTTCTCCGACCAGCACGGTATTCGGTAGCTTTGTATCAAATCCGTCAATCTTGCGTATGGAGTCCGAAAGCGGCTCCCCATTGCGCACATCCTTAACAAGTGCGGGAAATTGACTCTGGATATAAGTGTTCATGATAATCGTCCCTGTGATTTCTAAAGAACTAATCATAGAAACTCCACTGCTGTACAGCGAAGAAAGAGTGCGCGAAAATCGTGCGGTATAAATCGTCTTTAGCAACTTGCCCACCAGCGGCATCCGCAACTTGGCCTTGTCAAACGCAAGCCTCACCTTGTACAAAGTGAGCATATATCGTACAAAAATAACAATAACAAGTGTAATAATAATCAACAAATACCAATATGAAATCAAAAACTCACTCACCGCAATCACAATCTGCGTAATGAGCGGCAACTCAAAATCGTCCAGCATATCAAAAAAGCCCGGCAAAACCAAAGTAAAAATAATCAACACAACTGCAATGGTAGCAGTAGCTAAAATCTTTGGATAGCGCATGGCCTTGGTGATTTTGCCATCGAGGATATGTTGCTTTTCGTAATGCAGAGCCATCCTGGCCATTACATTTTCTAGTTTTCCACTGCTTTCACCCGATGCAACCATATTGATAAGCAATAAAGGGAAGGCATCTCCGTGTTTTTCCATCGCCTCTGACAGCGACACGCCTTGTTGTATATCCTTATGCATTTTTTCGTAAATAGTTTTGACTTTTGGCTTCAAATCGCGTTCCTTGATAATTTCGATGGAGCGCACCATGGTAATCCCACTCGCCAACATCCCTGCAAGCTCACGACAAAACTCCGAAATCTCATTTGACCGAAAGCGATAGGAGTAGCGTTTTTCGTCCAATGCCTTAAACTTGACAGGAAAAATATTGCGACTGCGCATAATCCTGCGGAACTCGCTCTCGTCTTTTGCCTCCACGATGTCATGCACCTTTACGTTGTTAGCGTCAAGTGCGGTAAACCGATATTTAGCCATATAATAAACCCCTATAAAAATCAAAAACTGTTTGCCCAAAGAACATCGCCAAAAAGACCCCGGCGCACAGTGCAGGTGCAAAAGGAATATGCCCATCGCGCCCTTTTTTGCCGCTAACGAGAAGAAAAATCGCATAGCTGCCACCAAAGACAATAGCAATAGCAAATGCCAAAAGGGTATCCTGCCATCCCAGCATAAATCCACACACAGCCATCAGCTTAATATCGCCGCCCCCAAAAGCCCCCTGCACAACAAGGGCAAGCAAAAGCATAGGCACGCTGACCACAAAAAATCCAATCACCGACGAAAACAAATAACCCCCCGACCACACCCAAGCCCCCGCAAAAGGCACAAGGGCAAGGATGAGGCCGTTGGGAATTTCTGTAGTGCGAATATCCACCACTGTAATTGCAAGTAGTATGAGGGAGATTGCAAGTGCAAGTAGGGCGTGGGGAATATCGTGATAAACCGCAAAATATGTGATGTCAGATGCAGCAATAGACACAGTGACAGATTCCAACGATTATTCGCTATTGAGCTGGAGCAGTAGGAGATACTGTAATAACGCTATCATTAATCGTAATCCACAGTACGTCGGTACCAGTAGCAACGAGCCTTCCCACAGTTGTGTCATTCGGGGCGCGACCATCGGACAGCTTAATACCTACCGCTAAGCCACCAGAAAAGTGGACTTCATATACCCCGTCAATCAAACTATGGTCAGCTGTAAATGTGTCACCTGTAGTGCTACCAAACTCCTCTCTCAAGCCCGTTGCCAAATCTGCGGCAGACGGAGTAGCAGGTGGGTTTTCATTTGTTGCTATAATGCTAGATGCCATCAACACAACACGCGCGTCTGCCTCATCCGCAGCCCTGTTTGCCCTGTTTACCACACCCATAATCGCGGGTGTGAGTGCCGCTACCAAAATCGCAATTACTACGATTACGATAACAAGCTCTACCAGTGTAAAACCACCATTACCTCTTCTGATTCCTGTACTCATTTTTTTCCCCTTTCGGATATTTATTTTAAAGTTGTAAAGCTCAAATGGATTACCAAATCCAAGTAATATCGGATAGTAGATTTGAATAACCTTCTGTCATCCAAATAATAGCGTGAGTATCAAGTAGGTACTTCATTCCATGTATTCCTTTAACTCTTCTAAGGGTCTGTTAAAATCATCTGCCATCCACACCTTGCCCTTTAAGCAACCGATTATTTCTGAACGAGGTCGTTTTTTTGCGTGGTCAGTCATTTCAACACCATCCGGCATCGGTTCAAGAAAGGTAATTATCACTTTGTGCATCCCCTTTACAGTAATGGGTTGCATAGTTTTGAAAGTAGCACCATCATAAATTGCATTTACAGCATACATCTTTTTCCACCTCGTTTTCCATACTTCTCTAAGCAACTCACATCCGACTGGCTTCAGCAATAAACTCGGTCTTATTGTTTACCTTTTCCATAGCGTCCTTCATTTTAACCGTGCCGCTTTTTACGAGTTCTGAAAGATAGGAGTCCAACAGTACCATGCCCTGTTTGGCACTTGTCTGTATAGTGGAATTGAGCTGATGGCATTTGTTTTCGCGGATGAGGTTAAGTACTGCGTCTGTGCCGAGCATTATTTCGAATGCAGCCGCACGACCGCCGCCGACTTTTGGTACAAGTGTTTGTGTGATTACGCCCTTTAATACAGAAGCGAGTTGTGTACGTATTTGTTGCTGATTATGTGGTGGGAACACGTCTATTATGCGGTCTATTGTCATCGCCGCGCCCGTGGTGTGTAAAGTGGAAAGCACAAGATGTCCTGTCTCGGCGGCTGTGATGGCGGCAGAGATTGTCTCAAAGTCGCGCATTTCGCCCACGAGGATTACATCGGGGTCTTCGCGCATGGCACTACGCAGTGCATCGGAAAAAGATTTGACATCGGTACCCACATCACGCTGATGGATTAGTGCTTTCTTTTGTTGGTATACATACTCTACGGGGTCCTCTATGGTGAGGATGTGGCATGGTTTTGTTTGGTTTATATGGTCTACCATGGCCGCTAGGGTCGTGGATTTTCCCGAGCCTGTAGGCCCTGTTACTAAAATCAAACCGCGTGGCTCTTCTACAAGCTTTCGCAATACTTCGGGCAATTTTAGCTCGTCAAAAGTGGGGGTGTTTTCGTTGATTACACGGATAACGGCAGTCAATGCTCGTTGTTGGCGAAACACATTAACCCTGTGACGCAGACCATTCTCCAGCATGTAGCACATGTCTACGTCATCGCCGCGTTCGAGTTCTTCTCTTTGTTTGGCGTTTAGCATGGATGTGATGGCTGTTATTTTTTCTTCGTCGCTTAGTTCAAATTCTGTCTCTTGCAAAATGCCGTCTATGCGGAAAACAGGATTGCGTAGGGCTGTAAGATGTATGTCGCTTGCACCGCGGCTACGTGCGGCAAGGATGATTTCCTTTATCGTCATGGTCGCGCCCCCTTATTCCACATAGTATGACAGCCGCAAAAGCTCGTCAATGGTAGTTACATGTTGTACAACCAAATCCTGTAAGCTCTCTTGCAAAAATTTCATCTTGCTATGTTCTCTTACATACGAATATATTTTTTCTGTCGGTGTTTTTGTAGAAATCATACTGCGTATGGTTGCGTCGATTGCCAAAATTTCGTGGATGGCTATACGACCTTTGTAGCCCGTATTATTACAGCTGTGGCAACCCGCTCCGCGTACAAGCACAGTCGGTTGATGTTTGCCAAG
>JGI24703J35330_11748102_pt1 | contig 10690 bp, 10 predicted proteins | sample TergutNt197P1_FD_35330 | JGI IMG/M metagenome (IMG submission 35330) | reverse complement strand
CCAACTGAATACTCACACATTACAACAGCATTATCATTCATAAGATTCAGCCTAGATAGAGATTCAAGCAACTCGGATATAGAAATTTTGCCGTAAGGTGGATCAAGAAATACTAAGTCGAATTTTTTTTCTTGTAATGAAAATTTTTGCATTGCGACAAAAGCATCGACCCTGTAAACTTCACAACGGTTTTCGACTTTGAGCGTAGCGATATTTTCTTTAATAATTTTGATTGCTTGATTATTTGAGTCGACGAAAATACATTTTTCTATTCCTCGTGAAAGAGCTTCTAGTCCTAAATTTCCTGAGCCGGCAAATAAGTCGAGTGCGTTACCTCCATCAAAATATTGTCCGAGTCTGTTGAATACCGTTTCTTTTACTTTGTCTGTTGTGGGGCGTGTATTGTCACCTGGTACTGCTTTTATAACACGGCCTCTAAATTCTCCCGTAATAATTCGCATTTTATCACCTACTGAATAAAAAGCGAAAACTGTTGTTGTCTCGCTTTTTATAAATTATTAGTACACCGTTGTATTCGTTTCGTCATTTACAATCGCTACTCCACCTGATGTACCTATTCTGTTTGCTCCCGCTTCGACCATTGCTAGTAAGTCCTTGTAGTTACGTACTCCACCAGATGCTTTTATTAACATTTTGTTTCCAACGATGCTTTTCATTAGCATGACGTCTTCAACTGTTGCTCCCCCGCCCGCGAATCCAGTGGATGTTTTTACGAAATCCGCGCCCGTTTCAAGTAATAATGTACAAACTTTGATTTTTTCATCCTCTGTTAAAAGTGCTGTTTCGATTATAACTTTCGTCACAACATCTTTATTTGCATTTTTTGCGGCCTCGACTACGGCTATAATGTCAGCTTTTACCATTTCCCATGCGCCGTTTTTTGCAGCTGAGATATTTATTACCATGTCAACTTCGGTTGCTCCAGCTTCAATTGCGTTTGTTGTTTCAAATGCTTTGGTTTCTTTTGTATTTGCGCCAAGAGGAAACCCAATAACCGTGCATACTTTGACGTTGCTGTTTTCTAACTCCTCAGTTGCGAGTTTAACGTAGTATGGATTAACGCAAACAGATGCAAAATTGTAGGTTGCTGCTTCTTGACATAACTGTTTTATTTCTATTTCCGTTGCTTGTGGTTTTAGCAATGTATGGTCGATAATCGACGCTGCGAATTCTTGTGTAATCATTATTTTTTACTCCTTTTATGAATTTGTGAAATGTGTTATAATATAAATTGTAGACGAGTGTTTAAGAATAGAATAGAATATATTTAGTATGAGCGAGGGATTTTCATTTATGAGTAAGTTATCAAAGAAAAAATTTTCACCAAATATTTCATCATCAATAGCTGGTTTATTAATTTTTATCGCTTGGGTAAGCATCGCCGCAATTATAACACTTAATCTAACCTTTATTTATCCGTTCATATCAAGACATTTTGAACTTGATATCGTAACTGGTTTATCACACGAAGTTTTATTATATAATTACCGGATTATGATAGCATACAACAATTGGCCTTGGATTAGCACGCTTTATATGCCTGATTTTCCAATGAGTCCAACCGGTGAATTCCATTTTTGGGAGGTACGAGTGATTTTCCAAGGATTACAAATTATTACTTTAGTATTTATTCTCTATTTTTTATGGAACTTGCGACGCAAAAAGTCACTGCTAAGATTCTATAATTCTGCTGCAAACTGGACTTTAATCATTTTTACAATTTTTTTATTGATAATGTTAATTGACTTTGGATTCTTCTTCTACTGGTTTCACAGAGCCTTTTTTAATAATGATTATTGGTTATTTAACCCTTCAACTGACCCAGTTATTAGAGCACTTCCTTATCAATTATTCATGATTAAAGGCTTTATTATTACAGCTATACTATTTTTTATCTCTGTTGTAATAAAAGTTCGTTTTTATATGAGCCTACGAAAAAAAATGAATATGTAAATTAAAAGAACCCTCAGCTTGCTTGAAATCAGAGCAATTAAGTTGAGGGTTTTACAATTTTAAAATTACTTCGCTCGTGAGTCATATTCTCCAGTATTAGTATTAACTACGATTTTTTCACCAGCATCGATAAACATTGGTACTTGTAATCCGTAGCCTGTTTCAAGGACTGCTCTTTTTGTTACGTTTGATGCTGTGTTTCCTTTTACTCCAGCTTCTGCTTCTGTTACTTCAAGAGTTACTTTTTCTGGTAACTCTACTCCAAGAATTTCTGATTCGAACATCATTACTTTAACTGGCATTCCATCAAGTAAGAATTTCTTCTCGTGTTCTAGGTTTGATTCAGGGATTTCGATTTGGTCATATGTTTCATTGTTCATAAAAACATAAACGTCTCCCATCGTGTATAAAAATTGCATGCTAGACTTTTCCACATGAGCACGTTCAACTTTAACCCCTGCGTTAAAAGTATTGTCAATTACTGAGCCAGTTCGTAAGTTACGTAATTTAGTACGCACAAACGCCGGTCCTTTTCCAGGTTTAACATGTAAAAATTCGATGATTTGGAATAGATTTCCTTCGTAGTTTATCGTCATTCCAGTTTTAAATTCGTTTGTAGATATCATGATTTGCACTCCTTTAATTCTTATCACTCATATTATAACCCAAAATTGTTATATTTGTCCATCATTTTAGCTCTTTATACTTTCTTTTTTTTTGAAAATTTTGTATAATAGAGTGTAATCTTAATTTTTCATCAAATTATAAATAGAGGTGCGTACAATGTTTGAAAATATTCACTGGCCATCAATACTTTTTAGTGTTTTAATCGCAGCAATTATTTTATTTATTTTCTACTCTAGAAAACAAATGACTAAAAGCGTAAAAAAACTACCTGAGGACGAGTTTATCAACGTTATGAGAAAGGGACAACTTATTGATATTCGCAAAAAAGTGGAATTCGATGAAGGTCACATAAATGGTTCTCGTAATATTCCTCTTGCTTTATTAAGTAAAAGTGTAAGTAGATTGCGTGGTGATCAACCAATTTATTTAGTTTGTGCAGATGGTAAACAAGCACTTCGTGCAGGACTTTTACTTCAAAGTAAAAACTTTACACAAATTTATGCCCTTGATGGTGGCATAAAATCATGGAGTAAACCACTTAAAACAAAAAAATAAATTCATCGTAATATGACCTCTGAAAGTTGTATATATACAACAATCAGAGGTTTTTATGTTATTTTGTCTTTTGTTAACATTGCACGCGCTATACTAATGAAAAAAATATAATGGCTACACTCTATTCTATAGAATATTTTAAAATTGGCACGTTCTATGCGAATAGAACCTTAAAAGGATGGGTCTATTTGGCTAGAACTCTAATGACCTTTTCTCTATTCGAGAAGAAGAACGAATTGAATATTTCTTTAAAATTAAAAAAAGATAGTGTCTGAAATAGACATTATCTTCTTTTACCGTTTTTACGTGCCGCTTCTGATTTAAGCTTTTTCTTGATACTTGGTTTTACGTAGTGTTCTCTTTTACGAACCTCAGCAAGGGTACCAACTTTAGACACTTCACGTTTGAATCGACGAAGTGCATCGTCTAACGACTCGTTAGTTCTAACAGTAGTTTTAGCCATAATTAACCCTCCTTTTTTGTTCACGATAAAGAATATTATACATGAAAATTATCAATTTGTAAACAGAAAAACGTAAAAATATTACAATTTTCGCAACTGCCACAATTTTACCGCAATTTTTAAGCGATTATTTTTGCGTTATCGTTTTACATTGATAAAGTTTTTTATTTTAAGAGCGAATTAATTAATTCTTAAAACTATTATTTCAAAATTTTAAATTTATCTTAGGATTACTCACCTATTTCTTCTGGTAAAATTTTATATATTGTAATGCGGTTTTCAGAAAAATAACTACTTGCGACATTTTGTGCGTCTTCAACATTTAAATCTTCAAGTACATCTACAACATCAAAAAGTGTCAAACCAGCAAATGCATATTCAGTAAATCTATTTGCGATAAATTCAACAGAATTTAGTGCCGATAAAAATTGTCCGGTTTTCTTACGTTTTATCCTCATAAATTCATCCGAGTTCAGAGTAAGATTTTTTACTCCAAGCAACTTATCCCTCACGGATGCAGCGAGTAAATCTGGAACCATAGTATCTCCACCAATTAGACAAAAGCTGTTTTGGTCGTCATGAGTCGCCTCAAAGCCAAACGTATCATTTCCGAGTTCTTCATGTAAAATCATCTCATAATAATCACTCGAACTACCAAACATCATTTCAAGCAAAACATCCAATGCCAAGTCAGTTTTTAATAGTTCTCGCTTACTTAAGGATTTATCCACTACACCTTTTACGCCCACATAAACTTTCGGTGTACTAACTTGCATCTTCTCTGAACGCTCAGAATGCGCAACTTCTTCTGGTTCATCTGGGAAAAATCTCGTAATTTCTGGTGCTTTATCGTAATTCTTTGTGGCTTGATTTTTTTTGATTTCTTCGATTAGTTCATCTGGTTTAATATCGCCCACTAAAAACAAAATCATATTCGAAGGATGATAAAATGTGTTATAACAAGTATGCAAATCTTGAGCTGTGATTTTATAAATCGAGTCGACTGTTCCTGCGATATCTATTTTAATAGGATGATTTTTGTACAGATTATTTAAAACTCCAAAGTACGCTTTAAAATCCGCATTATCTTCATACATTTTAATTTCTTCTTCAATTATACCCTTTTCTTTTTCTACTGTTTCTTCGGTAAAATATGGTGATTGCACAAAATCAAGAAGTGTTATTAAATTTTCTTTGACTTCACTTGTTGTTGAAAATAAGTAACATGTTCGTGTAAAAGAAGTGAATGCGTTTGAAGATGCTCCTTTTAATGAAAATTTTTGAAAAACATCATAATCTTCTTTTTCAAATAACTTGTGCTCTAAAAAATGTGCAATCCCATCAGGAACACGAATAGGATCACTTTTACCAAGAGGAATGAAATGATTATCTATCGAGCCATACCTTGTTGTAAATGTCGCGTATGTCTTATTAAAACCGCGTTTTGGCATCATGTACACTTGAAGACCATTTGGTAGTTTTTCGTAATAAACAGTTTCGTCCATTTGTTCGAATTTGAGAATTTTCATTATAGACTCACCTCTTTTGCACAGGGCTCAAGTGTGAACACCGTATCTTTTTTAATATTTAGCGCAATGTTTTTGATTTGATCTACAGTTACACTATTGACTCTATTAATAAATTCTTCTGAATCTATACCAAGAATTCCCGACATCTCTAAATCTGATAACATTCCACTATTTGAATCAAGGGATTCTCGCTTTGCATTCACAATGGATTTTTTTGCTAAAAAGAGTTCCTCATCTGTCACAAGTCCATTTCTCACATCATCTAATTGTTTATCTATAATTTTTATAGCTTTTGGAACTTGTGCTAAATCAAGCCCAGAATAAACAAACATAATTCCTTTGAAATTATCTACTTGAGAAGAACAATAATAACATAAGGATTCTTTTTCACGAACATTTACAAATAATTTGGAATGAGAAAATGCTCCAAAAACACCATTAAAAACAAGCATAGCAAAGTATTCAGGATCTGTTATTCGCACAGATGTTCTATATCCAATGTTAAGTTTCGTTTGGTTGATAAGTTGTTCTTCTTTAAAGGTTACAACTTGAGTAAGTTCTTTCTCTTCAAAATCTATCGCACATAACTCTTCGCGCTCATTTGTTTTAAAATCAAAATTATCATTAAATAATTTTAACACTTCTTCATGTTCATTATCACCTAGAACAACGATACTTAATTGGTCATTTTCAAGCATCGATTCGTAAGTTTTTACTAAAGTTTGAGCAGTTATTTTAGGCAAATCTTCAATATAACCATCTCCAGTAATGCCAAATAGTTCATTTTCACACATTACTCGTACCATAGTTTTTAGAGCATAAGAGGTCTTATCATCAAAAATTGATTCAATATCTTCTTTCATTAAACGTTTTTCCAAGTTGACTACTGATTTATCAAAACTACCATTTTGCATTTTTGGGCACATTAAAATTTCGCTTAAAGTTTTTAGAGCAGACTCAAATAATGGTGGTGCTGACTTTAAAAATTTCTCATTAGCCACTGAAACATAAAAACTAATTGCGTGTATTTTACCTTGTTTTCTAGCACTGACCGAAAAACTTGCACCATATAAATCTGCAAGATGTGCACTTAGCTGTTTTTTTGTCGGGTATTTAAGACAAGAATTACGCAAAACATTCGCAAGCATTATCCTTTCAGTGATTGTTTCTCGTGACAACCTAGTTTTAAATGAAACTTTGATTACTGTTGTCTTAAACTTATCCGTTTGAATTGTCGTTATGTGATTTGTTGTTTGTCTTTTAATTGGAAAAACCACCTTTTGCTTTATTGCTACACTTAACCATTATACGCATATTCTTGAAAACTGATGACTGTTAAACCCATAATATTAATCACTAGGCGGAGTATTTTTGTCATAAATAATTTTCATTCCCTTAAAGCTCAAATTAGGATCATATTCATCTATCACTTCTGTTTCATTAAAAATAATTCGCCCCAATCCGCCCGTTGCAATCACACGTGCTTCTCCGACACTTTCCTTTATTTTATTAATGATATACTCTGTCTGACCGATATAACCGTAAACAAGGCCTCCTTGCATACTCTGAATCGTATTACGACACCTAATACTTGCAGGTTTTTTTATTTCAATTTCTGATAACATTGCCGCTTTATTCCAAAGTGCCATCGCAGATGTTTCGATTCCAGGTGAAATTAATCCAAATTCAAAAGTTCCATCTGCTGATAAATAATCATATGTTGTTGCAGTACCAAAATCTACGATAATAAGAGGCCCACCATATAAATAATGGCCAGCTACTAAATCAACAATACGGTCAGATCCAACTGATTTAGGATTTTCGGTTTTGACTTGAATACCAGTTTTGACTCCGGCTCCTACAATTATCGGTTCGATACCAAAAAACTTATAGATTGAATTTTTTAAAGAATGCATAATTTTGGGTACAACGTTTGAGATAACTACACCTTTTACTTTTTTTTCATCAATTCCCTTTCCGTGAAAAAGTGCATAAAAAATTCCAACAAATTCATCTGAGGTACGTCGGTTAGAAGTCGTTAACCGAAAACTTGCAACGACATCTTCGCCCTCCATTACACCAATGGTAATATTTGTATTACCCACATCAATTACTGTTATCAAAATTAAACATCCTCTCAAAAATAGCATGTGCAACTTCTAACTTTGTTAAGATTGGCAAGGGTTCAACATTTTCTGTTGTAACAAAAGTTACTTTATTTGTATCAGTTCCAAAGCCAGCAAATTCGTCATTTAAGTTATTTGCAACTACCATATCAACTTGTTTTTTTTCAAGTTTTCTTTTTGCGTTTTCTATTAAATTTTCTGTTTCCATAGCAAATGCAACTACCATTTGCTGTTTTAATTTACATTTACTAATCGATGCGACAATATCTTTATTTTGAATAAATTCAAGATTTATTGGACCATCTTCTTCTTTGTGTTTTAGTTTGCTTGTAGCAATGGACGATGAACGGTAATCACTAACAGCAGCAGAGGCGATAAATAAATCATAATCAAGATTATTCATAGCCTCCGAATACATCTCTTCGGCTGTCATTACATGTTTTACTACTATGTCTTTAGGTGGAGTTAAATTTGTTGGTCCCGTAATTAAAACAACTTCTGCACCGAGATTTTTGGCAATTGTCGCAATTGCAAAGCCCATTTTACCAGTGGAATGATTTGTAATAAATCTAACAGGATCAAGTGGTTCTCTTGTCGGTCCTGCGGTAATTACAATTTTTCGACCGTCTAACGGTTTCTTTTTCTCACTCAGTAACTTTTCAATAGCATCCTCGATATCACTGATATCTGCTAAACGTCCTGCTCCTATATCTCCACAAGCTAAGTATCCATCACCTGAATTAATAAAATGCACTCCGTCGAACTTTAATTGTTCAATATTACGTTTTGTCGCGACATGTTCTAGCATTGCTGTATTCATAGCTGGAGCAATTAAAACAGGACACCTAAATGCTAAATAATTTGTCGTTAGCATATCATCTGCAATACCAGCAGCAAACTTCGCTATTACATTTGCCGTTGCTGGAGCAACGACGAATAAATCAGCTTTTTTTGCAATTTCAACATGGTTCACATTATAGTCAAAATTGCGGTCAAATGTATCGACCGCAACTCTATTATTTGATAATACTTCAAATGTTAAAGGAGTTATAAATTCAGTTGCATTATTTGTCATAATAACGTGAATTTCATATCCTTTTTTAAAAAGATTACTTACTAGTTGTGCTGTTTTAAATGCAGCAATTCCACCCGTTATCCCGATAACAATAACTTTTTTTTTCATAAATTAACCTACCATTTTTTTTACAATTGGTTCTAAAGCTAAAACAAACCCTGTCATTAAAACTCCAGCGAGCGCTGCTTCAAAAAGTGCATTACTTGTAATAATTCCGCTAATGAAAATTAACACACCATTTAATCCATCCACACCTAAAACGTCAGCAAGCGGAGTACGGAAAAATACAACCCAAAGTGTAAGTACCATTATTGTGTGCAAAAAAGTGGCAATTATAGCTGCAAGTGTTGCTGCACCGAGTTTTATGTTTTTTGTTTTGCTTATTGTAAGTTGCCAGTTGTGATTTTTCATAAAAGAATAAATCCAAGCAGCCAAAATCCCCAAGATTACTCTAGGTATAATAGCGACAATTAACGCAGCAGGATTTGAGGCAAAACCTACAGGGGCAGGAGCAAACGGCGAAAACATAAATGCAAATAAACCTGGTCTTAAAGTTGAATTTACAACACTCATTACACCAAATGACAAACCAACAATCGCTCCACCTTTTACTCCAAGCAAGATTCCCGCTAAAATAGTCGGGATATGAAGTGTAGTAATATTAACTGTAAAAAGTGGGATAAATCCTAAAAAAGGAATTAAAGTCATAACTATTTGAACGCTGATAAATGTTGCAATCAACATATTAAATTTTACTTGAGTTTGATTATTTTTTTTCATTATTATATTCTCCTCTGTCGTCTCATTACCGAGTACGATGATTTATTTTAATTTTAAATTGGTTTGAACCTGATTGTTACAATTCTAACCAATCACATAAATTTTTAAGTGCTCTTATTACTATTGAATATAAGGCCAAATTTAATCTAATTCTTGCGGATTGTAAACCTCAGTATCATCATTATCATCTGGATTTGTTGGTGAACCAGGAATATCAGGTGCTACAGGTTCTGCTCCTCTTGATAGTGTTACTTGTAGTACTTGATTTAATCTGATTGTCGTTGATGGATTTGTTGATATTACATGATTATTTTCGATTGTTGCGTGATATGCAGTTATAGTTGTGAAGTTAATACCATAATCATCTGCCCAATTTTCTAATCTTTGAAGAGTCCAATTTTGCATATTTGGTACATCAATTATAATATCTGAAGGATCAATTAGATCTCGATTTGGTACTGAATTAGAAGGTTGACTTTCACGATTAGCATTTGCAAACCTTGTGATAACATGGAATGACTGAATATTTTGCGCTTCGTTCATAGTTAATGTTATTGTGATATTATCTTCCGTTGTTGAATCGAGTTCTATTGTATTTCCGTTAGCAAGAATTGCTTTGACGACGTATTCAGTTTCACCAAGTAATGTAATTTTTTCTGCTTGCATATATGCTTCACCAGGAGTCGGTGATGTTAACCATCCAGCCTGAATCGGTCCATGCATCCACCTAGCCGCTTCTCTGCGATTTATAGCTTCTTGTAATGTCATTGGTTCGTCGTCTAAATGATCCCATCGGAAGTTAAGACGCAAACCACCAGCAGAAGTTACTCTAAAGTTTTCTGGAGTTTCAGGCGCTTCAAATCGATCAGAGTTACAATTCGGCATCGCATGCGAGTGGAAAATTTCTGTTCGTTGAGCTGATGGAGGTGTATTATTCGAAGGCCAACATGCTTGCCCATTTCTCTCACCACTTCTAAGCTCAACGGTTGCAAATGAAATTCCAGGTGGTTGTGTGGGACTTTGATTTCCAGCAGTATTTAACTCTTGCATAATGTTTCTAAATACAAGTTGTGGGAAGTTTGCGTATCTAACGCCATTTGCGGCATTTTGCTGATTCATGAATCTAGACCCAGCTAAATCATATCCAGACCATACTGCAACAGTATAGTCTAACGAATAACCAACAAACCATGCATCCTTTGTAGCATTACTATTAACTGAATAACCTCGTGCTCTTATCGATGCAAGGTGAGTTTCGTCAAAGTTAGTTGTTCCTGTTTTACCTGCAACCCATTGCCCTGGAACTTGTGCTGCCCCTCCTGTTGCCCATGATCCAGGTGAACCCCAGACTGATGAATGTAGGATACTGTTCATCATGAATGCACTTGCTTCACTGATAATTCTTTCGCTAGTATGATAATCTTCACCAAAAATAACTGTACCATCAGGTGCTATGATTCTTGTAATGGTATATGGTTCGTTAAATACTCCTCCACTTGGGAATATGGCAAACGCACCTGCCATATCTAGAGCAGTTACGCCATCGGCATGACCGCCAATC
>JGI24703J35330_11748103_pt1 | contig 10697 bp, 13 predicted proteins | sample TergutNt197P1_FD_35330 | JGI IMG/M metagenome (IMG submission 35330) | reverse complement strand
TTCGAGAAGATAAAATAGCCATGCATACTGCAAACCAGAAAGAAATCAGAGCACACAATAAGCGTGTCCTTGGTGAATGGGTTGAAGAGGTAAGTGACATTGGGAATGATTTCTTAGATGAGCAACGTCAAATATCTGAACGCAATCGTAACCGCAGGAATGATAATTAATCTTTCCTAGCGGTTATTTCATTTTCAATTCTTCGTTAATATTTTTTCGTGATTATTTAATTTGTCTTAGCTTAGATGTCGGTTTAATTCTCTCATCCATTTCCTCAGTCAACTGTGTCACAATATTAACTAAAACACTTGCGACAAATGCAATGTTAGGCATCTTTTCATAAATTTGTTCGTATGATCCTTCACCTAGTAGCTCTGCATAAATCTCCGATACAAGTGTTTTTAGCACTGCGATGTCTTCTGATTTTCCATCGTCTAAACTGTCAAGTTTTGTAAGAAATTCATTAAAATTATTGATAAACGCTTCATACCTTTCATCCGTTACATCAATCTCAAATTTCAAATCTCCGATTTCTACTGGGATTTTCGTTGCTTCTAAATTTATTTTAATTGCCATGTTGATGGCCTCCTTCTAACTATTTATTTGTTTGTTGCGTTTTGATAAGGCTTCATTGAATGACCGGTCTTTATTCAGCTCACCTTAAATCAAATTCACCTTAACGTGAAAAGGTAAAAATTTTATTCTTCCTCTTCTAAAACTAGAAAATGTTCTTTTCATTTCCGAGTTTTAGAAGAGGAAGACACACACTACATGTGACTTCCAATTCCATATCTTGTATTACATTGAATTGCTTATGTCGTAAGCTAGTACTTCAGTTTAAGTGATTAAACCGCACGAACCTCTGGACGCTGATCAAACTGTAATGTACAAGAGAACTCCTCGTGCTCATCAGCTGATCCACTTCCTGCAATAATGCTTAGTGCTGTTGCTACACCTACAACTTCTTCTGTGCCATTTGAATCAATGATTAAATGCCATACTTTACGGTCATTTCCAACTTTACGCTTCATTCTAGCGATTAAAGCCTGAGCTGGGTCAGTCGCATCAAATGTTCCAGAAATATCCCAAGACTCTTGAATCCCGATAATATCAGTTTGAACTGTTCCATCTCCTGCATAATCTGCGAACTCATCAGTCATATCGTCACTTCCATCAGTGATTTCTGTAATAAATTTTGCTAGAGGTAAGAACTCTCCCATTGCTGGTACTGCTCCCTCTCCTGTAAATGGTGCTACGAAATGTTGGCGTTTTGCATTTTTATTTCTCATGTTTTTTTCTCCTTTATAAGCCAATTTTGGCTTTGAGCCACTTTTTGGCTTTTTGCTGGGGTTGCCAGCTCTCTTAATTTTTGTTTATTTTTTTAAATAACCGTTAAATCAGCTATCAGTTTTGATGTGTAGTAAAAGTAGCCATCTTCATTTGCTTGGAAAACTGGAATCTGATCCATTTCTAAGTTAAGTAAGATGTGTTCTTTACTTTCATCATTTAAGAATTTGCCAATGTCTTTGATGTGGTTCATGACCTCATTCAGGACATTGAATGCAACTTCTTGATCCTTACTTTTAATGCTGATTTCGAATGGAAGACGGATATCCATCATGCCATTCATGTATTCGTGAATCACTTCTGAGCCTGTGACTGGTCTGACCATTATTGAGGGTTCATCATCAAAGACACCAACTTTTACTGGATATACCAGTTCTAGCTGATTGATATAATCCACGAGTGTATAGATAAAATTTTTCATTGCTTTTTGCTCCTTTAATTTATTGCTCGGATATCGAGCCTTAAACTAGTTCAAGCTCAACACTCCAAAGTTTATCTTCAAATGGTTCATTTACTTTCACCACTTTATTGATGGTATAAATGCCGTTCTTGGTAACGATCTTTGATCGTTCTTTGAATTCAGGAAATGGGGTTGTGTCAGAGGTATAAGCATAAGCGATTGCTTTGCACACAACTCGACTAATACCATTTGACATCGGGGCTGTTTCTGGCTGTTGGTCAATTCTTACTTTTTTAATAAGAATCGGTTCTTTGTAGCTAGGTCTTGCCCAGATGTTTGTTTCCTCGAATTCATGATATTCAATTTGCTCAGTGAGCAATCGGGGGTTGATACGAAGTGCCATTACTGATCACTCCCATCTAGTAAACCTGTCCCATCTAGATAAAGATAGATATCTGGACAAATGATTGATTTTGGAACGTTCGTTCCATCCTCGTTCACGTGTGCCATCATGCTTACCTTTGTACGTCCTAGATTAACGGCTTGAGGGATTTGATTCAATCCCATTGTTGTTGTTTGACCTGTTTCGTAGAAATATTCAATTTGACAAGCCAATGCCTTTAGATAGGCATTTTTTCTTACTTCATCGTCACTTTCGAAATCATTTTTGATGTAAAAATGATGGGTGAGGTGAAGTAAGACATCAGACGCTTTGTACAAAAGAGCGTAGAAGTTCTCTGAGTTCTCAATGGGTCTGAATGATTTAAGGTTGTTGTATCCTTGATGGCTTAATAAGTTGCCTTTCATTGATTTAATTCCTCACCTTCTTAGTTTTTATCCGACTCTAACCTAATTGGGTTGAGTTAAGCAGGTTGTATTTGTTGTTCTCCATCTTTTGGGAGCTGTTTAGGACTGCCTCGGATTTATATGGTTATTCAGTTGTCGTTTTGGCTTGATCAGAGCCATCATATATGAGTATTGGACTAAAGTCCGTGGGCAACAATGCCCATGGGCAGTTTAACGGCATGACCATCATGGCCGTAGGTGATTTTAAATCAAGGTGACATCATTAATATTAATCCATGAAATGACACCTGATAGTAAGACTTCTGTGTTGTTGTTTCTCAGTTGTTGGACCGTGTAGCTTTGCCCTCGAACCCATGTGGGAATGGCTTGTCCTGTTGCCCATCGTTGGGCATTGGCATTGACACTCACTCTTGATCCAACTTGTATACTTGGTGTTACAGCTTGTGCGTTAGGGTTAATCCAGCTACCTGGAACACCTGGTGTGCGAGTCAGGTTAAGCATACCGTTAGCTCTGTTGAAGATATGATAGTCTCCTGGTTCTACCCAAGTACGTCTGTTGCGATTTGCCTTTGCGTCAGCTGCGGTCATAAATCCACCTGTTCTCACAGCCACACGATGGGTGTTGCTTGATGGTGGCGGTGGTGCAGTGGTAGTTGGGGGCGTCACTACGCTTGGTGTTCTCAGTTGATTCCTTAGATTGTTCATGTTTTGTCCTGGGCAGGTGTTGCTGGCATTTCCTGGAAATTCGTTATGTCCTAGGACACGTTCCACTGGCACATTGAACCTATTCATGTTGAATCTGATACGGTTGATTAAAGAACTCATTTGAGCTGTGGATGGTTGTGCGCCGTTTATTCTGAAATTTCCTACCACGCAGATGTGGTATGAATCGTCATTTTGACTTGCGACACCATGAGCGATTTGAGTTGGGTTAAAGTTTAATTCCATATCTCCGTTAAATAGGATTACTTCATGATAGCCGCCTACTGCAGGATTTCCCATCCCTGATGCGGGATTTCGCCACCAGTTCTCAAAGTTTGCGGTGGTGTGGGTCTCTGGTGTTACGCTATGATGAATGCAAATGCGCCTGATGTTGTTTTGATTCCTTATTCTGGCATGGTTATGACCAAGAGCAAAGCTTCTTCTATCAATTGTTTTCATCTGAGTTTTCCTCCTTTCTTTTTGCTTGAGGATTTTTCACCCTCTACTTATAGGTCACGGGAGAAGGTGTAAATCTGGAATTTTATTGAAATTTTTTGAATGAAAGTGTTTTCTTGCGTTTTTTCAGCTTACCATATAGATAATGGTCACAGTTTTTTCTTAAAATATCGTTTTTATCGATTCCTTGTTCTGGCATGGTTATGACCTAAAGCAAAGTTTCTTTTATCGATAATTCTCATATCGATTTCGATTATTTTCATGTTATTTCCTTCTTTTTGCTTGAGGATTTTTCACTCGCTACTTATAGCTCCAGAGAGGTTGAAACCGCCGTTTTGAAAAAACTTTTTTTATTTTTTTGGATAAAATATCATTTTCATGTGTAAAATTTAAAAACACCCCTGACACATAAAAAGTGTCACAAAGGGTGTTTTTGCCGCTTTATTTTCTAAATCACCACATGCGGGCTTTTTCTCGTTCGGTAGCCCATGCGATTTTTTCCATCGTTCGGCGGATGTCTTCTTCACCGTGCCAATTGATGGTTGCACCATCGAAAAGACCTTTGTTGTTTACTGTGTAACTGTCATTAATCGTATTTCCTGAACCGCCTATACCTCCTACACCTGCCATGCTTAGACTTGGGCGCATGCCTATGATGGATTCTACACTTGGGATAGTGATTTTTACCATATCGCTTGCCAATTTGTCTACACTGTCTAGTGCCACATCAGCGTATTTATCGATACCTGCAGCTACGCCTGATGGAATATGACGACCGATTTGTTCACGCATGACGCGAGATGGGGAGTTGATATCTAGTGCTTGACGCATGGTTCGGGCAATGTTGTTAGCGATGCGTTGTGCTGTTGCCATGACTGTTCCTTCTCTATTGAGTAGACCTTCGTTCAGACCACTTACGATGTCTCGGCCGATGGTTGCATAGTCCCTTTGTGAGCTGTTGTAGATGCGTTGCATATTGCGGGCTAGTGTTTGAAGGCGATCGGTAGGTTCACTTCTAAGTTCATGTAAGCCTTGAACAAGACCCTGAATAATGTTATTTCCATAACCCTTGAATACTCGGGATGGGGAGTTGATTCCTAATAATTCTTTAACACTTATTCCCATATTTTCAGCCATTTTTGTAGCTTCTTTGAGGAGCTCAGGAGTCAGGTCTTCAATCCCCTGAATTACACCTTGTGGTAGTGCCATACCAATTCCAGGAAAGTCTGCTTTTTCTATCGCTTGACTTAAAGTTGTACCTAAATCACTTCCTATTTCTCCAACTAAAAGAGCTAACTCTGCACCACCCTCTCCTAAAGTTCCAGCAATGTTGTTGGTTGCAGCATGACCACCCATTTCGAACTCCATAGCTAATTGATCAAGCAATTTTCCACAATCTGCTAACATCGCTGCAACATAGCCAGCTGAACCGATTCCCATACCTCGCATATGTTCAGCGAACTCCTCAGAGGTTGCTTCGGCTAATCTATCCAAATTATACGACCAACTTGCAGTTGCTTCTCGATTAGCACGCATGTTTTCAATCATTTGTTCAAGGGCTCGTTGTTGCCCATTTTCAGTTTCAAGCATACTTACTCGAACCTTATTGCCGTATTCATCTGTAGTCTCGTACCATAAGCGTGTTTCATTTCCAACTTGACTAAACATCTCACGACTTTGATCACGATACATCGTCCAGCGATCAACTAGTTGATCAACTACTGCTCGTTGCGCATCTGACATAGTTTCGTAAGCAAGTATTTGGTTATTAATGCTCTTATTCACAGAATTTTCCATATTTTCAAATGCTTCAGCATGCTCTACTTCCAATTCACTAATTCTATTCTGTGTTTCATACATCTCAACTTGATAAGCAGCTAGTTCTATACACATGTCTTGAATCGCTTGCTCAGCTTCTTGATGACGCACTATCAATCCTGCCAATTCTTCATCATATTTAATTGCTTGCTCAAGGGTTAGTCCTGTCATTGAATTAATTTCTTCCATTCTATCGTGATAAATTTCCATATCACTGCGCAATTCTACATACGTTCTTCCTAGCTCTGCATTCGAATCACTTAATTCGTCTACTCTAGTAGCTGCATAATTCAAATTATTATGTAATTCTATCAATTCATCTAAAATAGCTTCCGATTCACTCATTGCTCCATTTAAATTATGATAAGTCCTCATATTCTCAATTAGTTCTTGACTATTTTCATCCAGACTTCCGGTTGCCTCATCAATCGCAATGGTATAGCCTAATGTACTTCTATTAAGTAATTCAACTGCTATTCTCAATTCATTTTGTTTTTCTGTACAATCCTCTGTGTTTCCTGATAATCTTTCAACTGTATCAATTAAATCATTCATGGTTTGATTTTGCGCTCGAATATTTCGGATATTGCTTTCATGAGATTCATGATTTCTTTCCATTTCTTTTCTCAAACTAGCCAAACGCTCCTCTAAAGTTTCGGTAGCATCTGCACTGTCATTTGTATTTCTGAAAAAATTTGCAAGCCTATTCACAACATTAAGGACTAAAGAAGCAACTGCAATCCAAGGCAATGCTTTCATCGCAAATTTCAATGCCTTGGTCGCAGCTGTCGCTGCCCAAGCTGCTTTTTCTTTAGCTACTAGTGCCCCTGTTTTAACGTTCGTTGTTGTTGCAGAGATAGCTGTTATTTTCTCATTGGTTTGTGTTTGAGTAGTTAGATTTTTCGTTTCATCAGCTACCCTTCTTGTTAAAGTTCGTTTTGTTTCAAGTCTATCATTGATATCAACCACATTTTTTGCTTGTTCACTGAATGCCCGTCCAGATCTTTCGGTCGCTACCATTAACCCCTCTGTACTTCTTGATGTAGTGCTCAATGCAGATTCCATTGTTTTTACTGCGCTACTTGCCGATTCTGCGGAATTGGTGAGGTTTTGAGTTGACCCAAACAGAGTAGTGATTCCTTTTTCTGCTTGAGCAAACTGGATAGTTAAAAATCTAAACGTACGCTCAAGTGTGCCAAATGCATCGTTAACAAACCCTGTTATATCTTCTAAACCACTAAAGTTATCAACAGTAGCTTGAATTGTATTGCTTGAATATCCCAATGTGTCATTAAGGATATTCAAAGTTCGTTCTAAGTCAGAGATAATAGCATTTAAGTCTCTTATAGAACGATCATCTATGTTAATTTTGACATTAATTATTTCATTTTGTTGCATAAACTTTCCTCCTTTTTAATTTTTGAGTATATGAAAGGTACTTCATGCATTGCACAAGTACCTTCATGATTTATTTGGTTTTAGTCTTCCATGTAATTCAATGGCTTCACAACTGGTGTGCCATCTTGTTCTAACAAGGCAGTAAATATAGTTCCTGATTGATGAAGTCCTTGTCGAAATTGACCATATGTATACAAAACACCTGTCTTTACATCTTGAACTACTGTAAATTCCATATCTCCTATCCTCTTCGTATTACGCGATACTACTTCAAACCTACTTGCTGCCATAAATATCATCTCCATTTATTTGATGTGATTATTGGAGCTACCCTCGTGGAGGTTCCTCTCTTTTTTATTATTGACGCATAAAAGTAAATCCAATTGTCATACCTACTCTTGTCAACCTGAGGGTATCCCCATCTATCTCATATTCGTAAAATTCAATACCAAGCCTTTCGCTAAATGCAAAAGGAATCAAGGAACCTTCTGACCATGTAAAGCTGTTTGTGGTGCCTGTATCTAAATTAGTTATCTCTCCGGAGCCATTTTCAAGAAAGATAATCTGATGGCTGTCACTTGTTGAACTATCACGCCTCCAAGTTCCTACTAATGTATCATTAGAACTACAACCAGCCAATGTAAAACAAATGATAATAATTGTTGAGAGTGTCAATACTTTGCTTAATCTTTTCATATTATCAAGCTCCATTTCTTTTTATTGCTCTATTCTAGCATAAAAAACACTTCTCTGCAATATATTATCCACATTCAATTTTCAAAGATCATCTAGCTCTATTCCACTCTAACTCCAGGCAATGCACAAGCCCGTTTTGCTTCTTTTAGCTTTCTATTAACTTCTCCTGTGCCTTTCCCTTTTTGATAAGGTCGTGTACGAATATCAATAATTTTTCGATACTCGGTATCCTCTGGCAAGCCACGAAGCAGTGATAAGAATTCACGCCAATCCAGTTTCCCTTGTTCTTCAAACAGATTAATACCATAGGCTTGTCTAAAAGAATTATAAATATAAGATGCATCATGCTTTAAGTCTTGTGTTGGTTGTTGTTTCTTGACTGGCATAGGATTTCCATCTAAATCAACATCCACAGTTTTTTCTTTACCTTGATTCACAAAATGTTCAAGTAAATAATGAAACACTTTGACTTGTGATTCAAACTCTAGATCTAACTCGTTTCCAAGCAATTGATAAATCCCCTCATAAATCCTTTCCTCATCTGTAAACAGTGGATTCTCCATTAATTTAAACAATTTCATCACATTATCAAAAGCCATATTTACCTCATAATGCTCCCCATTCAATTCAAATACCGTTTCTAATTTCTCATCTAACTCAAACATGATTACATGCTCTCAGTCATTTGTTTTTTAGCACGAATTTCATTAACCAGTTCTGTTCTCCCAGGTAATTTATTTACAAGTTCTAGTACCAACTCATTTAACAATTCTGCTAAAATGTCTGTCCGCTGTGCATAATTATACAGCATTTCATAAGCACCAATACCGAGTAATTCATCGAAGATATCTTTGAGTAATATCTCCAATTCTTTTTTACTATCAGATGCTTGCGAATATTCTTTAATACCTTTTAAGAAATTCAGCATTTTTTCTTCAAAACCTTTTGTTTTTCCATCGGATAGATCAACCTCGAATTTGAAGTCTCCGATTTCTACTGGAATTATGGATTTTTTTAAACTTAATTTTATTGCCATCTTTTTGGCCTCCTTGATTGATTTTTTTAGAAAAAGGGAATACTTTTTATGTATGAATCCCAATCTCATTGTTGTGTTACTATGTTCTAATCCTTTTCATGCAATAATTTTTGTTACTATTGCTCTGCTCATTACTTCTACACCGTTTAAGTCGACAGCTGTGTGTAGAAAATTTTATCCTTCATTTTTTGTTGTATGTTCAATTCGTCTGACTTGATCAGAGTCAGCTTGCAAGAGTTACTTCATGGTGCAACCAAACCATTTGAGGGGAAAATTTTTACACCCTCTACTTATAGGTCACGGGAGAGGGTGTAAATCTGGAATTTTATTGAAATTTCTTGAATGAAAGTGTTTTTTTGGTAATTATTATCAATTTGCCATATATATAATAGCCACTATTTTGGCATGTGCTTTTTCCTTAAAACGCCTTTAGTATAATTAAATCGCTCTGAAACCCTTTTGGGATTATCTTTGATCATATTTGCATACTCTGCCACACTCATTCCATCTAAAGAAATTGCAATCATCATTTCCGCTTGTTCTGAATTAAGTTCTTGGCGAAGCCACTGACACTTTTCTTCATAATCTTCTTGTTTTTTAATTTCTTCAGCTTGGGAATAATCAGGTGAATCAAAAAGATTAACTCCATTCGTTTTAAATTCTTCATTATCAAAAGAAATAGTATTTCTTTTATGAGTTTGCCATGAGTTATATTCCAACCGATTCATTTCATCTAAAATCTCTTGCGCTGTTCTTCTTTCAACGATTTCACCATCAGCTACATCGGCTTGACGTTGTTGATAATCATTCTCTATCATTTGTTCAAATTCATGATTTGGAATCTCTAATGTCACTACCTCATCTTTTTTGATACCTCGGTCATACTTCATTGTTACTTTTTCTATATTCTTTTGCATATTTATCTTCCTTTCTGCCTGTTGCAGAAAAGGGCATCGCCACTCAAAAAAGGCGTGGACACAAATAAAGTCAATCATGAAGAATCAATGTACTAGGGCACAGTAAAAGCCCGAAAAAGCATACTAAAACAAGGGTCTCCATATTGCAACACCAGAAAACTAGTGACTTTCAATATTTGAATCCCATGCCCTATAGCTAATCAGGCTTGTGATTTTATTTTTCTCAGTTGTTCTTTAATGTCTACAAGCTGTAAAAGACAATTTAATCTATTGAACACATTGTAACATGAGCCTCTTCTAAAAAGGTGCACTGAGAATGGACTTTAATATTTTTTAATCTTTTGATCCACGAACTTCTAAAAGAGGTTGATTCAATTCATATAGTGTTGTATTGACTGCTTCTAACCTCATTGCTCCCTTTACATTTTTTAAATCATTCTCTAGCGAATGAGAAATAACAAGATCTCTAGGAGAGGAATTGCTCAAATAGAAACCAGCTAATTTCAAGCCTTCTTTAACTTCGCTTTCGCTTAATCCCATTACTATGAATAAAGCAAGAAGCGTATCTTTTCTTAATTTTTTTCCAGACTTGATATTATAAAATGTCCTTTTCCCTATACCTGCATTTTCGTATAATTCTTGTTGACTCCCATTCCAAAGATTTAATAATTCTTTGAATCGTTCTATAAATATTTCGCTCTCATCAATATTTTTATTTATTCCAACCTTAGTAGTTAGATTTTCTTTCTCACGTTTCGTTAACGAGAAAAGCTTTCCTGCCTTTTCATTTGCATAATATCTGGCATAGTTGGTTTTCATTGTAGGAGGTAGATCATTTTTCCAGTGGGAAATACATTGCTTACTCACTCCCAACTCCCTCCAAATCTCAGACAATGTCAATCCAGTTTTTTCACTGTGATCTAACGCAAGCTTATACATTGCCTCACCAAAATTTTCTTCACAAACTAGATGTCGTTCCTTTAACCATTCCTTTATCTTTTTTTGGCTCATTATTTATCAACCCTCTCATAATTCTCAATTCAATCACCTATAGTTCCTCTACACACTTCCAAATTGGGAAGCAAAAAGTAGCCCGATGTGTTAAAATTTTTCATTATGC
>JGI24703J35330_11748104_pt1 | contig 10698 bp, 9 predicted proteins | sample TergutNt197P1_FD_35330 | JGI IMG/M metagenome (IMG submission 35330) | reverse complement strand
CCAATTAAACCTTTCCGCAATGTTGGTGTCGCAATCCCCCCTTTTAGGGGGGTGATTGGAGTTTGCTTGGCAAACTTCAATCGGGGGGTCAATATCCAAAAAAATTGCATTGTAGCAATGAATGCAATAACCGGCAGAATCATCATCTTCCAATGTGATGTGCTGAAAACAAAAACCTGTGGGAATCCCCCGGGAGCGTAACAATGCCGCCAAAAGATTAGACTTTGCGTGACATATTCCTGTGCCGTGCTTTAGCACATCAGAAGCCTTTGCCGTGGCGCGGAAAGGTTTAATTGCAATATCAAAAGTATGCGCGATTTTATCCCTTACATATTCGTAAGCTGCTTTTGCATATTCCGTATTTGTGCTTGTTTGCTGAAAAATTTCAGCCGCTTTTTTTTGGATATTCGGTGAGGAGAAATCTATATATTTGCTTTCTGCTAAGAAAATTTTCAAGTCCAACAGATAGCTCCCCTTTCGGTTTGTTGCGTTTATACCGGCGTTACTCATAAGATGTAGTTGCGGTACGCGGTTTATCCCATCAAAAGTGCCATAACGGCTTTTTGTGCATGAAGGCGATTTTCCGCTTCGTCAAAAATTTCGTTTGCGTGTTTTTCAAAAACATCGGCAGAAATTTCTTCGCCGCGGTGGGCGGGAAGGCAGTGCAAAACAATCGCGTTGGAATTGGCAAGCGACATAAGTTTGTCGTTTACTTGAAAGCCCGCAAAATCCTTCATGCGTTTTTTTGACTCGTCTTCTTGCCCCATGCTTGCCCAAACATCTGTGTAAATTGCGTCTGCATTTGTCGCAGCTTCTTGCGGGTCGGTTACGAGGGAAAATTCGGACGGGAATTTTTTTGCAAAATTTAAAACATCGGGGTGAGGCTCGTAACCTTTCGGCGTTGCAACAGAAATTTTCATGCCGCAGGTTAATGCGCCAACAATAAGAGAATTGCAAACATTGTTTCCGTCACCGATGTATGCCATTTTTACACCTTCCAGTGTGCTGTGATACTCACGTACGGTCATTAAATCCGCAAGAATCTGGCAAGGGTGTGCAAAGTCTGTAAGCCCGTTTATTACCGGGATATCTGCCCATTTTGCAAGCGAGTCAACCTCTTCTTGCGCGAATGTGCGTATCATTATGCCGTGAACATAACGTGCAAGAACCCGCGCAGTATCTTCCACAGGTTCGCCGCGCCCTATTTGAAGGTCGTTGTTTGTAAGAAAAAGTGCCTGCCCGCCAAGCTGATACATTCCGGTTTCAAAAGATACCCGCGTTCTCGTTGACGCTTTTTGAAAAATCATTGCAAGTGTTTTTCCTTCAAGCACACGATGCGAAATGCCGTGTTTTAAATTGTATTTCATTTGGTCTGCCGAGTTTAAAATTTCAAGGATATCCTCTTTTGATAAATCGAGCATCTTTAAAAGGTCTTTTTTCATGGTTGCTTGTCCTTCCCTTTGTGAAATTTTTGACTTTTGCAAGTGCTTTCTTGTTATTAACCCCCCTTAAAAAGGGGGATTGCGACACCAGTTTAGGTTCATGAATTAATTGGTGTCGCAATAGCTGCGGCTACTCGACGTAAAGGTCGCCTGCGTGGTTTTTTTTAAGCGAGCATGTCATCTCGCTGCCGCCCATGTCGATATCAACTTTAATTTCCCCTGATGCATCTTTGTAAATTTTTTTAACCTCGGAACCAGGAGGTAAAAGTGTTTTTACAACTGAAACTAATTTGTCATCCATTTAGCGTTTCCCCTTTTCCCCGTTTAGAACCTTTGTTAAGGTATCGCAATAAATTTAATGCGTTGCTTTCATAACTTTTTCAAATATGGAAAGCCCTGCATCTATATCGTTTGTATCAATTGTAAGCGGTGGCAGAAAACGCAGAACATCGGTGCCGGCGGGCAGGCTCACAAGCCCCGCTTCCAGAAGTTTTGCCACAAGCTCTGTGTGTTGTATGCCTTCAATTTTAATGCCAATCATCAAGCCCATTCCGCGAATTTCTTTTACTTGAAGAAGATTCATTGCGGTGATTTTTTCGCGTATATACTCGCCTTTTTCTTTTACAGAGGGCAAAACGGGTTCGAGAATTTCCAACACTGCCAACGCCGCTGTGCAACACAAAGGATTACCACCGTACGTAGCGCCGTGGTCGCCCGCACCCAGAACGCCCTGCATTTTTTCGCCCAACAAGAAACCACCAAGGGGCATACCGCCTGCAATGCCTTTGGCAAAAGTAAGTGCGTCGGGTTTTATGCCAAATTGCCGGAACGCAAACCATGTTCCCGTGCGGCCCACACCCGTTTGAACCTCGTCGGCGATAAGCAGCCAATCATTTTTTTTGCAAAGTTCTGCCGCTTTTTGCAAATATTCCTCATTAAGCGGATTAATACCGCCCTCGCCCTGTATCGGTTCGATTAATAATGCGCAAACATCGCCGGATTTTGCCTGTGCTTCAAGCGCGGCAAAGTCATTGGCGGGAACATAGCGAAAACCCTGTACAAAAGGATGAAAATGTTTGTGAAATTTATCCTGACCCGTTGCGGTTAACGCAGCCAAAGTGCGCCCGTGAAACGAACCTTCAAGCGTAATAATTGTGTGGCGATTTTTGCCGTATTTGTCACTGCTGTATTTGCGGGCTGCCTTTATAATGCCCTCGTTTGCCTCTGCGCCGGAATTGCAAAAAAACGCGCCGGTCATGCCGGAAAGTTCGCATAACTTTTTCGCCAAAATTCCGCCGGGGACAGTATAGTATAAATTGGAAACATGCGTAAGTAAACCCGCTTGCGCTGTAACAGCACGTACCCATTCGGGATGTGAATGACCGACAGAGTTAACGCCAATGCCCGATGCAAAGTCGATATATTCTCGGCCGGTGCTGTCCCAAAGGCGGCTTCCCGCGCCTTTGACAAATGCCACAGGATACCGTGCATATGTGGGTAAAATATTGTTGTATGTTTCTTTGATTTCGTTAAAATTTTCCATTTAAAAATTCCCTTCTTGTAGGTGACATACTAACCTGTAATCATTGTGCCTATGCCTTGGTCGCTGAGAAGTTCTACCAAAATAGAGTGGGGGATGCGCCCGTCCAGAATATGTGCGCGTGGCACGCCATGCCTAACGGCTTCTACGCAACAATCCATTTTGGGAATCATGCCGCCGGAAAGTACGCCCGACTTTGCAAGTTGCGGCACTTCGGATACCGTGATTGTGTGAATAAGCGTGTTTTCGTAAGATGGGTCTTTTAAAACGCCGCGCACATCTGTAAGAAGAATCAGCTTTTCTGCCCCAACTGCTATTGCCACTTGCGACGCCGCGCTGTCGGCATTGATGTTGTAGATTTCGCCGGACTCTTCGCCGCAGGCAAGGGAGGATATTACAGGAATATAGCCGCCGTTTAATGCAAGCTTAATCGGCTCGGGGTCAACATGTGTGATGTCGCCCACAAGCCCAAGGTCTGTCTCGCCCTCGTGTTTTTTTGCCACAAGCATTCGCCCGTCCATGCCCGAAAGGCTTAATGCCCTGCCGCCAAGCTCGCCTATAAGTTGAGCCGTTTTTTTGCCTACGCGCCCCGCAAGAACCATTGTTGCAATATCCATTGTTTCTGCATCTGTATAACGAAGACCATTTATAAATCGGGGCTTTTTGCCCATTTTAGCAAGCATTTCGTTAATTTCCGGCCCGCCGCCGTGAACCACCACAACGCGAATTCCCACAAGGGAAAGCAACACAATATCGCCCATTACTTGACGACATAATTTGTCCGACTGCATTGCCGCGCCGCCGTATTTTATAACAATTGTCTTACCGTGAAACCGTTGGATATATGGTAAAGCCTCGGAAATAACAAAGGCTTGCTCCAGTTTTGATAAAGAATCCTTCATCGGCATTTGAATTTCCCCTTAAAGAAAAAATTTTAATTTGTTGGAATTATTAAGTTCGGTAATCGCCGTTTATTCTTACATAATCGTAGGTTAAATCGCAACCATAGGCTTCCGCACTGTACGCGCCGTCAGAAAGCCCGATGCTGATTGTAACTTCTTTTCCGCTTAAAACGCTTCGCGCCAAGTCTTCGTCGAAAACAAGACCTGTGCTTTGTCGGCAAACGTCGATGTCGCCGGCGGGGGATGAAAAACTGACATTTACGCGCAGCGGGTCAAAATCCGCGCCAGAGTAGCCCATTGCACACAGCTCGCGCCCCCAGTTCGCGTCTGCACCAAACATCGCAGACTTCACAAGGGACGAGCTTATTATGGATTTTGCCAGTTTTGCGGCGTCTTCGTAGGTTTTCGCGCCGTCAACGCGGCAGATTAATAATTTTGTCGCGCCCTCGCCGTCGCGTGCAATGTCCTTGGCAAGGTTTAAATTAATAAAGTCCAACGCGGCGCGGAAGTTTTCAAAATCTTCGCCCTCGCTTGTAATTTCGGGGTTGCCCGCTGTACCGGATGCCAAAACGGCGCACATGTCATTGGTAGAGGTGTCGCCGTCTACGCTTACTTGATTGTATGAAATAACTACAGAAGCACTTAATGCTTTTTGCAACATTTCGGGGGAAATTGCGCAATCTGTTGCCAAAAAAGAAAGCATTGTTGCCATATTTGGGTGAATCATGCCCGAACCCTTTGCAATTCCGCCGATTGTAACGGTTTTCCCCGCAATCTCGAAGCGTGCCGCATGGCTTTTTGTAAAAGTGTCGGTGGTCATTATTGCTTCTGCCGCGGGAATATTATCCTTTGAAAGCGATTTTATCAACTCGGGCGTGCCGGCGATAATTGCGTCTACGGGTAATTTGACGCCTATTACCCCTGTGGAATTTACAATTATTTCCTTAGGCTCGATTCCAATCTCGGTTGCGGCGGCTTCTGCCATTGCTTTTGCCGACTCTGCCCCATTTGGCGCGCATGTATTCGCGTTGCCCGAATTGCACAAAATTGCCCGCGCTTTCCCGCCGGTTTCCGCAAGATGTTCCATCGTAAGCATTAGCGGTGCGCCCTTGACTTTATTGGTTGTGTACGTTGCGGCGGCAGAACATGTTTTTTCTGCAAGGATAAGCGCGAGGTCGCGTTTTTGGCGGTTTTTGCGGATTCCGCAATGTATACCCGCAACCTTAAAACCGGGTACAGCCGTAATGCCGCCATTGGAAAGCCCGCTCCATGAAATGATTTCCGTGTTTTTCACATCTGTATTTCCTTTCAATTTTATTGCTCCAATCCCATTGCTTCATCCAAGCCGCAGGCGATATTCATGCATTGCACCGCCGCGCCGCTCGCGCCCTTGCCCAAGTTATCAAGACGCGCCGCAAGTAAAATTTGCTCATCATGTCCAAAAACAAAAATTTCCAGGCGATTTGTTCCGTTGCAAGCGGTTGCATCCATGAATCCGCCGTCGGTTGCGGCGTTAATATCGAATGGTTTTACCTGTACAAATCTGCTTCCTTCGTAGTGCGCGGCAAGGGTTTCCCATAAGTTTTGTGCCGTCATTTTTTTGGATAACTGTGACGGCCAAAGGGGTACGCTCACAAGCATTCCCTGAAACATGTCGCCGACAACGGGATAAAAAATCGGCGGTGCATCAAGCCCTGTTACGGCTTTCATTTCGGGCAGATGCTTGTGCGCAAGATTTAAGGCATACGGGCGCGGCGAGTGAAATTTATCACCGGGTGAACGGCCTTTTTCGTGCGCGTCAATCAAAGCAATTCCGCCGCCGGAATAGCCTGTAAGCGATGTGCAGCTTAAACGTTCGCCGGCGGGGAGGATGTTTTGGGAAACAAGCGGGTAAATCAAAGAGATAAAACCGCAGGCATGACAACCGTTTACTGCAATCCGTTTGGATGCGGCAATTTCATTGCGGTGTTTTGGCGAAAGCTCCGGGAAGCCATATGCCCAACCTGCCGCCGTGCGATGCGCTGTTGATGCATCAATAATCAGCGTATCGGCAGAAGCCGCTGCAACCGATTCTCGCGCCGCGTCGTCGGGCAGGCATAAAAAAACAACATCGGCTTCCTTTAACAACGGCAACTTTGCATCAAACTGCTCTCGCTTATCAAAATCCACCTGCAAGAGTGAAATGTCTGCGCGCTCACGCAGGCGTTCTTCAAGCTTTAAGCCTGTTGTGCCGTATTGCCCGTCTATAAAAACCTTCATTTAACCACACCTGTTCTTTTGGAATTTTGCCCTAATTTGGCACAGCTCATGGGATTTTTCAACGTCTCCTAATAAAGCCCCGTAACTTCAAATCCTAAGCTTTCAAACTTATTAAAAACATTGCCGTAATCGTAGCCAACCATGTGGCCAATGCCCATTGTAACAAAAAAAGTTGTAGGTTCGCCGGTTTCCATAAGAAGTTTGGCAATTTCCTCTGCAAATTCAATGGAGCGTTGGACCAAAACAACCTCGTGCATATGGCGCGCATCAACTCTTTCTGCGGCGGCTTCTATTGTGGCAAGAACAACGACTTCTGTAATCAGTTCGATATTTTGGGTGGCGTATGCATCGGTTAAAAACAGTAAATCTTCAACCATAGCGTCCCTGCTTGCAGTGGCGGCGGCGGTGGCAAAATGGATTTCGTCGGATACATCAAGCATTAAACGAAGCTCGTGTACAGAGTCGTTTAGCCCGCCCGACGGCCTGTTATTTTCAAGGGCAAAACCAAAAACATAGGCATCCACCGAAGCCATCATATCAATATCCGCAAAAATTGCCACTTCGGCAAGCAGCATTTGCGCGGCTGCCATTGGCGTGAAAGTTTCCAACATTTCGTATGTTATGAAATCGAAGGTTTGTAATGTTGCATAAAAATGCTCAAAAATGTCCGGGGGCAAAAAATCCTCTAAGGTTTGCCCGTCCGGAAGCATCATAAAATGCATCGTGTAGGCTAACATCTCTTGGGAAGGGGACAGTAACTCTGCCATATCCGTTTCAAACAAAAATACATCTGAACGCGCCATTGCCGCTTCAACCTCTGGGGCTAACGGAAACCAATACGGACGGCTTGCGTGCATAGAGCCGAAAATATATGCCGCATTGTCGCCGTATTCAATCCGCGAAAGCAGCCCGTGTATGCCAATTCCCTCGGAAACGGCTGTTTCTTGTTCGTCCGGAGTTTGTTCATCCGGAGCTTGTTCACCTGTTTGTTCATTAATTTGTTCATCAATTTGTTCATCGGGAGCTTCGTTATCATTTTCCGCCGGTGCGGAAATCTCGTCGGGTGAGCATACCGGTTGTTCGTCATTATCACTTCCGCCGCAAGCCGCAAAAACTGCCGATAAAATAAAAATAAAAAATGTAAGTAAAAATTTTTTCGTTTCTTTCATAGTCAAAACCCTCTCTTCTAAGCTTTTTTTGGCAACCCGAGTATTATAAAGGTATTATCCCCTATAAAGCAAATTAGCTTTATGGGGGAGCCTAAGAAGCATAGCACGCGATGAATAATTATGCAAGTGTTTTGAATAAATATTCATCAGCCGATTTTCCGACGATTTTACGATGCGGCAATACAAAAATCTTTTCCTTGAATATTGTTAAAATTTAAGATAAACTGAGAGTGATGTATATTTCATGAGGGAGGTACGGTCATGCTTAACAGTCTTAAAACAAAAATAATAATTCCTGTTACTGCAATACTTGTACTTATGGTTGCAATCATAGTTATCTACGTATCGCGCACTACAACCGAGCTTGTAGATGACCTTTTTAATGAAAGGTTGGATGCGGCAACCACAGCGGTTCGTGCGTATTTAACCGCACTGGAGCAACAAACATTTCTTGCCGCAAACGCAATGGGAGGTTCTCAACGGCTTGTGGCGTTGATGAATGCGGGCGATAGGCAAGCGATTTGGCAATATGCATTTGACCAAAAAGTACATTATGGCGTTGCAGAAATCATTGTGGCAGATGCAGACGGCATAACCGTTGCGCGTTCGCACATACGCGAGCATATAATGGAAGGAAATGAAATCGCTGTGCCTGCCTATGGCGACGATGTTTCCGGCGTGCCGTCAATGGCGGCAGGTCTTCGTGGCGAACAACGCACGCTGTACACCCCAACTCCCACTGCCTACATGGTTATGACAAGTGCCTCCCCCATTATGGACGGCAACACCATTATCGGTGCTGTTGTTGTAAACTTTGTTGTGGGAAGCAGCGACTTCTTAGATTATCTTGGCGACGTATTTGGCGTTGATGCCACGGTTTTTAGGCTTTCAGAGGCTGATGACGGGTTTATTGACGCTGTTTCGGTAGCATCAACCCTAATCCATCCCGAATTTGGTACACGCGCCGTTGGCACGGCTGCAAACAGAGAAGTTGTTACAGAAAGAGTTATCGGGCGAAGCGAACATATTGTCATAGACCTTGACGTTTTCGGTGTGCTTCCGTACAGGGCATATTATTTCCCCTTGCTTGGCATCACAAATCAGCCCAATGGTATGTTTTTTATCGGGATTTCTCGCCAGCATTCAATTGATATAACATCCTCCCTTCGTAACTTCCTCATGATAATAAGTGCCTTATTGGCTTTGGCGGCAATTATCGCCATGTTCTTACTTGTTGTTAAATCACTAAAACCTCTTGGCGGGCTTACCGAAAGCGTAAAAGAGGTAACTCGCGGTAATTTTAATTTTAATATGAATGCATCTGCCGTTTCACGCGATGAAATCGGCAGGCTTACGGGTGACGTTTACAGCCTTGTGAACGTTATAAGGTCTATGCTTGATGACCTTGATAAATTTAATCGCGAAGCAAGCGTGCAAGGCGACATTGATTACAGGCTTGATTCCGGCAGATACACCGGCGCGTACAAAGACTTGCTTGAAGCGATGAACAAATACGCAGACAGCTTTTCAAACGATATTCGCCTTACCATTGATATCCTTAAAAGAATCACGGACGGCGACCATGATATACAAATTCCCATATTGCCAGGTAAAAAAGCAGAGCTTTCTCACGGGCTTCAAGGGCTTGACAACCTTATCGAAGCCGTATACGAAGCCTTGGTTACCATCGCCGACAAAGCCGCAAAGGGTAACTTTGATTTCTCCGTTGACACATCCGGCTTTAAGGGTGGCTGGGCAGTAATGACAGAGGGAATTAACGCATTCTTGTCAGACGTACAAAAGCCCCTTAAAGAAATAGGAAGCGTGCTTAATCGCGTAGAGCAAGGTTTGTTCGACGCCAAGGTTGAGGGCGATTATGCGGGCGATTTCCTTATTGTCAAAAATGACATTAACTCTGTAATAGACCGCCTTGGTTCGTATATTCGCGCCATTGACAAATGCCTTACAGCCTTGTCTTCCGGCGACCTTTCTTACAAGATGAACATGCATTTCACGGGCGATTTCAGCAGAATTGAAGAGTCGATTAAGCGCATAAACGAAAGTTTAAGCAAAACAATGACGGATATTTCTGCCGCGTCTGCTCAGGTGCTGATAGGCTCGAAACAAATTTCCGACAGCGCGACAGACCTTGCAAACGGAGCATCTCAACAGGCAAGCTCTGTACAGCATCTTAATGCATCCATCGACATGATAAACGAACAAACCCGCAAAAATGCCGAAAATGCAGAAGAAGCAAATGACCTTTCCAACAAGTCTACGCAAAACGCTCAGGCAGGCAACGATGCAATGAAAAAGATGCTTGAAGCCATGCTTCAAATCAAGGAATCAAGCAACAATATTTCCAAAATCATCAAAGTTATTCAAGATATTGCATTCCAAACCAATTTGCTCGCGCTTAACGCCGCGGTTGAAGCGGCGCGTGCAGGTGAACACGGCAAAGGTTTTGCCGTTGTTGCGGAAGAAGTACGCAACCTTGCAGCCCGCAGCCAAACCGCCGCAACCGAGACAACCGGCTTAATCGCAGACTCTCTGCGTCGCGTAGACGTTGGAAGCGGCATTGCCGAATCCACTGCCGAGGCTTTGGACATCATAGTGCGCAACGCAAACGAAGTATTGCAAATAATCAACTCCATCTCTGCATCCTCTAAAGAGCAAGCCGACGCAATCGGTTCAATAGGCGAAGGTATTGGCCAAATTTCATCTGTTGTACAATCCAACTCTGCCGCATCTGAAGAAACCGCCGCCGCCGCCGAAGAACTTACCGCACAAGCAGACCTGTTGCAACAACTCGTGTCTTACTTCAAATTATAATTTGAACTTCAGCACCCCTAATTAAAAAGGAGTTGCCTTGCTTTTTTAGCAGGGCAACTCCTTTTATTTTAATATCTGATATTACGCCACCTAAGTCATCTTTGACGTGATATTCACAAAAATTTAATGCATACCCATATGGGCAGGTGTTGTGCCGGAAAGTGCGGTTTTTACACTGGTCATATCTTGCTGAGAGGCGTTGGGGGATGTTGCATAATAGCCTTTTTGCTCGGCAATTTTGTAAAGGTCGTATTGGAATTTTTCGTCGCCGTCGCGCATTTGTTGAAAGGTTTGACGAAGGGTTGGGTTGGCGGTTTCGCTTATGAATGTTGCGTATCCGGCCAAACTTCCTTTTACGCCGCCGAGTACGTCAAGAACTATATCTTTTTCCTGCATGTTTAAGTCTCCTTACGATTTGGGATTTTTTGTTATTACGCCACCAATTAAGTTATTCGTTTGACTTGGTGGCGTAACCCCCTTTCTAAGGGGGGTGGCAAAGTTTTGCAACGCAAAACTTTGGCGGGGGGTTACTATAACATTTGCAAAAGGTTTTG
>JGI24703J35330_11748105_pt1 | contig 10702 bp, 11 predicted proteins | sample TergutNt197P1_FD_35330 | JGI IMG/M metagenome (IMG submission 35330) | reverse complement strand
CTTTTGTCCACAGAGCCGCTGAATCAGGTACAACTGTTGATAACTGGTTCGCCTCTTTAGCAGCCATGGGTGTCTTTGAAGGTGTGATGAAAGTGGGGAGTTTACCACGGAATATTCCACAACAAACTGGGCAACAGAGTATGCCAACAACTGACTTTTCAGTGAATGAGGTGCCTAAACCAACACCAAAATCACCTGGACGTACACTGACCCTAAGCAATGGTCGAGTGGTCAATGTACAGACTGGTGGGGGAAGGATTATTCAGGGTAATTTACAAAATCCCCATACGCCACGAATGGTTAATGTGAATGGAGAGTGGATGGTGAAGCAAGTACCTAAATATACAGAAAGTGAAGTTAATAGAATAGTGAGTGATTTACGAGGTGATGGTTTTGCAAATAATCCATTAAGGCTAGCTTATGAAAAAGATGTTGTAAATATAAGGCAAGTCGGTGAACAAATGTTGGCGCAAGGCAAATCATCAGAGGATGTGGCAAGAACCTTACATCAGATGAGGCGTGATCTAGGCGTAAAGTATAAGGATGCGACACCACAACCGTTAAGAGACTTTATTTATGAAATAAATAGAATGAGATATAAAGGTGATCCATTGGGAGGGAGTTTTGATTTTTTTATGGAGAAGTACAGAGGAAATTACATGACAATTATTAAAGGTGCTACAAAACCAAACCCAAATGTTGATGCATTATTACGTGAATTTGAAAAATGGCTAAGAAGTCAATAGGAGGAGTTTTTTTGGAAAAAAATAGACGAATACTTAACATGGACGACAATCGAAAAGTGTGTGTTTATAATCTTGAAGAGAAGATATACCACACAGAAAGGTTGTGCAAAAACAAAGAGGTAGACAGAGGTTTTTATGCTGAGGTTGGAGATAATGTTTGCGGGGTTATGGCCTCTGAAAAAGGGCCAATATTCTTTCATAATTCTGAGCTATATTATCTATTGAATTTAGATTACAATTTTGTTCACATACATTTAGAACCAAAATTGGGGAAGTTTCAATTAGTTACTAATAATAAAATAAAAGAAGAAATAATTTACTCAATAACGACTCTCACTGATTATGACTCATGGTCGAATGAAAGGGATGTTGATTTTTTTCAATGGCTATATCAAGTTGAAGAAAGTGAGGAAGAAAAAGTACGATTTCATGAATTCTATACGCAAAGATAGGATTTTCCTTATACTGTTATTTTATCTCAGAGAAATCATTGAAAGTCCACAGCAGTAGATAGAAGATTTTATGATGGTTTTGAGGGTGAACTAGAAATCCACTTTATATGTAAAACAAAGGAACAGCTAAATAGATTGATTGTTTGGGAAGGATATTTTGATAGAATAATGTATCAAATTGAACCTGTGGATGGTTATGGGACGAGTCTGGCCTACTATTATCATATGCTTTTAGGATGGAATGATGAAGAGGCTCCTTGGAGAGTAGAGAAACCTAAAGAAGCATTAGAGCAATTCAAGACAATCAACAAAACATCATTAGACCCGAAAACAGTAGAAGTTTTAGATGAGATTTGTCATTTATTTATACTAGGTATAAAAAATAATGTAGAAATATTTATTGAAAGAGATTAGTAGTAAAGAGATGATATATACAGAAAAAAAGTATAAAGCTTTGAATGATAAGAAAGAAGTTCAAGAATTAATAAGAGGTTTTATATTTGCTCAATCAAATGAAAGCTTTCTAGAGACACTAGAGAACTTTTCTATTAAAAAAGGTTCTGGAATAGAATTTATGAGTTTCATATTTATTGATGAAATAGATGAATCCTTTTCAGTTTATGGGACTTTAGAAGAAAATCAAGTATTACTTACAGCAGACTATCCTGCAGCAAATGAAGACTGTGAAGCTTGTTTAAGCTTTACAGATTTCTATCAATATTTAGAAAATGGATTTAACAAGCTAACTGAAGAATTTCCTGATAGATATAATGAGGAAAACATTAGAAAAGCTTTAAAAAAGCTTAAAGAAGTATTAGAGATCAAAGAATAGCTTTCTATCCAAAAAAATGCCATAGATTCGTTTTAAGTGTTTTAATCTTAATTTGAATCATGGCATTTTTTAGAGAAGGTATTTTGACTTACAAACTGCTGAAGGAGTTGCTTGGTTTTTCTTATCAGCTCCTAAGCTATCATTTACATTAACATTTGAACAGCGTGTAGAATTAATGCATGTGATAGAAAACACCACAATGCACGCCCCTATAGTTGCATTCTTTGAAAGCCTAGGTTACAATGATGCTGATGGTGGGGTGTTTAGACTAAGTGAAGCGAGCAGCTTAGCTACTCATGCTACTTTTGTCCACAGAGCTGCTGAATCAGGCACGACAGTTGATAACTGGTTCGCCTCTTTAGCAGCCATGGGTGTCTTTGAAGGTGTGATGAAAGTGGGCAGTTTACCACGGAATATTCCACAACAAGCTGGGCAAAGGAGTATGCCAACAACTGACTTTTCAGTGAATGAGATGGCTAGACCGAAGCCTATGCCCAAGCCACCTGGACGCCCACTGACCTTAAGCAATGGTCGAGTGGCAAATGTCCAAACTAGCGCTAGAAGGATTGTTCAGGGGAATTTACAAAGTCCAACTACTCCGCACATGATTAATGTTAATGGAAAATGGATACTGACAAATCCTACAGTAATTACGTCAGAAATGAGAAATAAAATCCTTTGGGGGCAATTGAATAAAAAGAATTCCTTTATAGGAGGACATTCATCTGGAATTAACAATACCCATATAGATTATGCAGTAGAAGTTATTCAAGTTAACCCCAATGGAACTAGAAGAGTAAATTTTTATGTTCAACTACCAGATGGGCGACTGAAATTTAAGAAGAACAGCACACTATTTCCGGAAAACTGGAGTGACAGTAGGGTTTCACATTCAATCGAAATGGTGGGAAATTCTCGTCCAATCAAGATTAGATCTCATGATGATGCCACTTGGCATCGTGGTGTTATTGATGGAGTAGAGATAGATGTAATCAAAATAGGCAATCAAGTAATTAGTGCATATCCGACAGGAACAATTAATGCAAAGCCACCAGGAGGATTCGAATAATGATAGATGACAGATATTTAGATAAATTTATGGAGGAATTGGAGCGTCAAGTACCTAATTTATATGAAGGTTTGGATGTTTTTTTGCGTGAATCTGAGACACGAGAAATGGAAAATTATTGGTATGAATATGATGCAGAAATTATCTATAGGATTTTAGAAAATTTTAGTGATGCTGATTGGAAAAAATTAGTACAAAATGCTCAGCTTAAAAGCAATGATTGGAAACAAAAATTAGCTTACTGTTTAACAAACAATGAAAATAAACACGAACTTGAAATTTTGTTAGAGTTTGCTAGTACTGATGATGATGATTTATTTTTCTTGACAATAGATGCCCTGAGAGATTACTTCAATACTGAGGAATGCAAAGCTTTCATCAGAAAGAAAAGACCAGCTATTCTTGCAAGAGTTGAATCTAGGATGCCGAATGCAGGAGTAGTGAGGGCGAAGCTATACGAGCTCTTTTTAGAACAAATGAATGAGTAGTTTTCATATTTAACGTTGTAAAGATTTCAAGTTGAAATCATACCTAAAGACCCTCATTCTATAAATAAAACACCTGACTTTAAAATTAATGGAATTAGAATAGAGCTGAAATCTTAGCAAATCCCAATACAAAAACAGGTATAACGCCTACATGATTAGGGGTTATACCTGCTTTATTTCCTACCACGCATGTGAGCATAGACAATCACTACTCCTACACTATGGATATCGTCTTAATCGTAATATACACAATACTGTCACTCATATTGAAAGTTGGCGCTTTTCAACTTGGTTAATCGAAGGCGATATTTCAGCCTGTTTTAGTGAAATCAGGTTTATCTCCCTGGGATTGGCGGAACGCCTGGAACTGGTGGAACCCCTGGAACTCCTGGAATTGGCGGAACGCCTGGAACTGGTGGAACGCCTGGAACTGGTGGAACTGGAGCAGATGGGGGTGGAGGTGGCGATGGCTCTCCACCTTGGACAAGTCTTAGGTTGAATGTACTGTTAATCGCATCTGCTCTAGAAATAATTGAGTAAACAACGATACCCAGATGTATACCAGCTGTTCCAGTTACATTGCCAGCTGCGTCAATGGTATACACAACACCACCACTATCACCTGCTTGACCAAGACCAGTAGCTCTGATGGCATCAGTTATAATTACCGTACCATTAGGGTTAAATAGACCCACGCTCATAACTGCGCTCATACGTTCAGTCAATATAGTACCTGTCCTAGACGCACCACTAGTAGCGCCATAGGTTCTTATACGTTGCCCCACTACACCATTATAGTTACCACCAGCAGCTAGGTTAGTCCGTGATGTAATGGAAACTCCTGGGTCTAGAACAACAAATGATGCATCAACTCCAGGTAGTTGAGCTCTTTGTATCACTCCCAAGCGTGTTCCATTATAATTGGTTACAATATCACCTATTCGAAATCCACCTTCAAGCGCATGGGCAACTGTTACAAAGCCAAGTTGACCCATAGAATTTAACGCTCGATATCCAGCTGATAACCCCCCAATATACCCAACACCAGGTCGATAACCAAATATTCGATCTCCCGTTCTAATAGTTGTTCCTACTGGGGCTGGTCTAGGCGATGTTGGAGGATTTGGCACATTTACTCCAAAAAACCATTGTTGCTCAAATGGTACGCCGCTATCTACAATATCTGACTGCTCAAATGTAATCATTCGAGAGTTCAAGATAGTCTGTTGAAATCTCTCAATTTCGGCTGGGCTATAGTCAACTAACCCAACAACAACTCGATTGTTAACAATATCCAAAGCCCAAGTATTGGCAAGGCTCAATAAACGCTCAGTCCATAAAGAATTTTGCAAAGTCCCATCTAAGAAATCCATTACTGCTACTAGTTCAGCATAAGAAAATTCAGCTGCTTGAATAAGTGCTTCTTCAAAGTCAGTAATGGTCTCATTATCATCTAATTGAAGAATAACAAGTTCACCATTATCATCAATATACAACCCACCGAAATAGGCTGGATATATGACCTCACCCATTCTATTGGTTGGGAATAAATCATACAATTCTGACACCATTTCAAGTGATAGATTATAATTCTCTACAAACTCATATCCATAATTCTCAATGAGGTAAGCCTGTATAGACATCTCATCTGTTTCAACAGTATTCGTTTGTACAGCTGCTAATGCGCTATTTGGTATTAATAAAATTGTAGCCGATAGAACTGATATTGCTAACTTACGAAAAAACTTACTCATTTTAAAAACCTCCCGCTATTTAGATAAAATGATTAATTGTATTTACTCGTATGCTTTTTTAAGTTAGATTGCTTTTATCGTAATCTTAGGCTGAATGCTCTATTAATAGCATCTGCTCTAGAAAATAAACCCTGCAAAGGAAATCCATTACCTGCAATGTTTATCCCTGCTACTCCTCTAATTTCTGCCATATTTGTAGTTGGGTTTACAGTGACTGTATAAACAACACCTCCACTATCGCCATCAATCAGATTAATGTCTGCGCGTATCCCCTGATCAATCCTAATATTAGATAAAGGATTACCCACAAGCGCACTAGTGTTTGCATTTGATATCGTAGCAAATTGATAACCACTCTGTGACCCTCTGCTAAGAACCAATTGACCGACTATAATTCCATCATAAGTAAGTGGTCCATGTGAGTTTATAACAACACCAGCATCTGTTACAACAAATACTGCATCAAGACCCTGAAGCTGAGCACGTTGCACAACCCCTATACGTATCCCTTGATGATTAGTGACAATATCACCTGCTTGCAACCCACCACGAGCTGAAAGAAGACCAGGTTGAACATCACGGTGTGCTGCACTGACAAATCCAAGTCTTCCATCGAGGTTTGAAGCTCTGTATCCAACAGAAAGATGATTTAGCCACCCTCTTCCAGAACGATAAAACCATATTTGATCACCCGTTCTAATATGAGGACGTGGATTTTGAATGATTGGTTGATTTGCAGATGGGCGTGTAGTCGAAAATGGTGGCATATTAAATGGTGTAATTTGAGGATTAGCGAATGCTCTTACATCTTGAACCTGCTCACCACCTAGTAGAACTACTTCACCTTCTTCAAAGATAACCATCGGTGAATCTAAAATAGTATTCCTAAATTCAGCAATCTCATCAGCTCCATAATTGATTAACTGTACAACGACTCTGTTATTAATAACATCTAATGACCAAGCACTGGCATTTGCTTCTGAACCATTAATCCTCCAGTTTAAAAGGTCCATCACTGCATTTAGCTCACGATAAGAAAATTCAGCCGATTTGAATACTGCATCTTCAAAAGTATCCAGTGTTGTATGTTCATTTAAAGTGGCATCTGTTACTTGAAGAATAACAAGCTCACCATCATCATTAATATACATACCACCAAAATAGGCAGGATACATGACATCACCCATTCTACTCACTGGAAGTCCATCATATAGCTCTGATACCATTTCCTTTGCTTGGAAATAATTCTCTACAAACTCATAGCCAAAACTTTCAATGAGATACTCATGTATCATGCTATCATCTATCTCAACAGCGTTAGGGTGTGCAGTTATCAATGCACCATTAAATATCAATAAAGCTCCTACTAGTACAGCAGATAATGTTAATTTACAAAAAAGTTTATTCATTCAAAGAACCTCCTATTTTTTAGCATTTTTTAATGTAAAATACTTGTTCAAAAATGATGTTCTTCATATCTTTTCACCTCAAGCACCCCCTCTAAGTTGCTCATATGCACAACTCTATTTATCATATTTACTATCATAACGGGTAAAGGTAATTTTTGGCTATTTTCGTGCTAATTGTTAAGAATATGTGCTTAAGTGTCAGTATTTCTTTGCTAAATAATAGGAATTTTAAGCATTCATTGCTTTTTCAAGCTGACTTAACCTCCTAACAGAAACGATACTTCGCTTCCCATTTACAAATTCAATCTCCATTCTTTTGTGATCAATATTTGCCACATTGTGCTTATTTACCACAACAGAATGATGTACTCGGACAAACATTTGACTGTAATTTTCTACTTCCTTTATCGTTCCTCTAAATTGAATTTTGCTATTTTCCAAATGTAGCACAAGCCGATTTCGAGTATTAGAGGTTTCAACAAACATGATTTTTTTCAGTGGAATAAAACTAGTTTTTTCACCAGTTTTTACGATGAAATAATCTTCTTTTGAATTTTTATTTATCAATTGGCGATCATGCACCACTTTTATACATTGGACAATCTTCATTTTCATTTCTTCTAAATTAGAATCTTTCACAATGTAATCCAGCGCTTCTATTTTATATTTAAATGTCAATAAAGCTAGTTCTTTATGCGTTGTAACAAAGACAATTTTTCCTGAAGGATCTAGCGTTCTTAGCTTTGCTGCCAATGCAATCCCATCTAATTGATGATTCAAATCGATATCTAAAAAGTAAAGGATTCCTTGTTGAGGGTTTTCTTTCACTTCCATTAAAATAGCATCTGGATCACCCGTAGATAAAGTAATTTTCATATCTAGTGCTTCAATCAAAATATAGTTATTAATTATTTTTTCTAACCTTTCTCTTTGAATGTAATCATCCTCACAAATAATTATTTTTAACATAACGACTCCCCCATGATGATAATCTTTTGAATAAATTGATTGTTGGTGATAACAGTTTGTAGCAAAACATTAGCTTCTTCTTCTGCCAATTCTGATAAATTATTCAACCCTAAACCACGATTTTTCCCCTTGGTCGAAAATCCTATTCTCTCCAATTCATGTAGCTTTGGAAGTTCTGAGCAGCAGGGATTCTGTATAACAAACATAACCCTCTCCTCGTCATTCCATACACCTATTTGCAAGAGGCCTTCTCCTAATTCTATTAAGGCTTCAATCGCATTATCTAATACAATGCCAAGCATTCTTACTAGTGTGATTGTATTCATTGGGATGACGTTTATGTCCTCTCTCGCTTCAAAACTAATATTTAGCCCTTTTTCATGTGCCATGATTAACTTCACCGCAAGGATACTCTTAATTTCTCGAACTTTTATCCTACTTAAATTTTCTAGCATAAAGTCTTGCTTTATTATTTTCTTCGAAACGGTTTTAACCCTACCATAAAAATATTTTTTCAGACCAGAAAGATCATCTTCTTCTATATACGCGTTAATAGATAAAAGAATGTTTTGATAATCGTGCATCAATTTCCGCACATCCGTATATTGCTTCTCAATTTCATTTGTGTAATATTGCATAATCTCATGTTCATCTTGCTTTTTTTGAAGCTGATAGTTGCTTTCAATTATTTTAGCATAAAAGAAAAAAATCAAGCTCAATACTGTTGAAATGATAGCAAAATAGAGCGTAATAATGTGAAAGAACATGCGGCAATCAGAAAATAAATGACGTTGAAATGCAATCATAATATGAGATAAAACAAAAAGGAATATGAGGCTATAGAGTAAGCTTGCTTGTATTTTTTCTAATTGATTGATCCTATAGCGAATTCCTCGTGTAAAATGTGCAACACTAAATGAAACAAAAGGTGTAAGTAATGTCGTTAAAAGTACGATAGTTAGATTAATCCCCTCTGCTCTCGTTCCTAAAATAACCAAAATTTCACTTGTTGTTGTTAAGATGAGCGCACATAATGGTAAAATAACAGATTTTTTAAACGAATAACCTTTTCTGTAAGCGAGAATACTTAACATCATTAGAATATTTATATCTACTAGAACTACTCTTATCGGATGTCGCAAAGAAGTGTAATAATGCGTCATGGTAAGATAAGATGTAATGAATATTGACATCCCAACTAAGTAAAGTATTTCTTTAATGCTGATCTTTTTTTTCCATGTTAATAATTTAAAAGCGATAATGGTATGTAGCACACGGGTAAAGATTAATATTGCAGTCACCCCAATAGAACCCCCTCATTTTAATCGTCTACAAAAAATGATCCTTCACGCGATTCCAAAATAAGCCACCTTTACGCTTAACAAATTGGACATGTTTATCAGATAAAGTGATATGAATTGCTGTCAGCTGCGAAATATCTAATTCCAAATGATCTTGAGTTAACGTCATCCCTTCCCAATTTTCAGATTCTAAAATGAGTTTTTGCTCTTTCGGGATAATAAGCGGTGAGCCAATTGTTCGATAAACATTACTGTTAATTGAGGCCATTTCTGTTAATTGATAAACGGGTAAGCTTGGATAAATAATTGCACCTCCAAGTGCTTTGTTATAGGCCGTACTACCTGTTGGTGAACTGATACAAACACCTGTTCCTCTAAAAGATTCTAAAAACATATCATTAATTTTAATATCTAAATGTTGTGTACGCTTTGCATTGACAATTGTAAATTCGTTTAAAGCGTATCGATAGCGTGTTTTTGCTCCTGCACAAAGTTTAGCTTCTAATAATGGATAGTTATAGCTTTGGATTTCCTGGGTAGTAAGGAATTTGACCATCGCATCTAGTTCCTCAGGAAGCCAATCCGTATAATAACCTAAATGACCTGTATGAATGCCAATAAATTTAACTTTCTCTAACTTTCCAGCATCTAAATAATGATGGATAGCTCTTAATACTGTGCCATCTCCTCCAATGGTAAATACAAGTTCAGGATCTCGGGAGTCGAACATAAAATTTTTTTGAGTAAGTTTCTTCTCAAGTTCTTGCTTGATACGAGTGTTTTGTTCTGAATCAAATGTAAATATTGTGAATGTCATAATGTGCCTCCATTTTATATCCTAATTTTATCGCTTTAATCCACGCGATATCCCATTCCTCTAACTGTTTGGATATCGACAGCTTCTCCTAGTTTAGCACGTAATCTTTTTACATAAACAGTTAGCGTGTTATCTTCCACAAAATTACCTGATGCATCCCATAAATTATCTAAAATTTGCTCTCGCGTCATCACTCTTCCTTTGTTCGTTGCAAAAGTGAGCAGCAGTTTGTATTCCAGTGCTGTTAGCTCAATCAGCTCATCACCAATAAAAACTCTCGCAGCTTCTGGATCTATCTTAGCACCCCCTAATTGTAAAAATTGAGGTGCAATGCCCGCATGTTGTAACAAAATTCTTTTAATACGTACTAATAGTTCACGCAACCTAAATGGCTTTGTGATATAATCAGCTGCCCCATCTTCAAATGCTTTTACAATATTACCTTCATCATCAACGACTGTTAAAAAAATAATCTCGGTAGATGTTCCTTTTAAATTTTCTTGAAGTTCCACTCCAAAGCCATCTGGAAGTTGCATATCAAGGATTGCTAAGTTGAATGTCGTTTTTCTAATTGCATCCTTCCCTTCTTCAACTGTCTTAGCATGAGTCACATCGTATTTTTCCTGTTCTAGTGCGTAAATAAGCCCGCCAGCTATTATCAAATCATCTTCTAATAACAAAATTTTATTTTTCATCATGAGATCTATTATATCAGATATTCTCTAAAAATACAAAAAAAGATGTATTTAATCATACATCTTTTAATATTTACCTAGCGACGTCCTAATCTTGCACAAAAGTACTACCATCGGCGCAAGAGAGCTTAACTGCTGTGTTCGGTATGGGAACAGGTGTGACCTCTCTG
>JGI24703J35330_11748106_pt1 | contig 10711 bp, 11 predicted proteins | sample TergutNt197P1_FD_35330 | JGI IMG/M metagenome (IMG submission 35330) | reverse complement strand
CCTGTTTTTTAACAGATTTCGGCACTTTGTTACAAGTCTTTTTCAATTTTGTTTCTTTATGCTTCATTTTTTTGTAACTTTATTAGGTTATCGTGGCCCGGCGGTCCGGCAGGGTTTAAATTATTTTTTGAGTAAATTATTTTTTGGGGTGATTGAAAAGCAAATTAGCCCAATCGCGCCTACTGTACATTACACTGATAACGGTTACGGTGCGCGTTTGTTCGTCCACAATGTAGAAAATACTGTAATTCTTCACCGGCACGGAACGCATACCCATTTTTGCCAACCGCTCGTCAGGTACGAGCGCAAACCGCTTGGGCATAAAATTCAAGTCAAGTATTTGGCTTTTTATCTCGGTTACAAGTTCTTTAGCCGATTCGAGCGCGTACAAATCCGTGGCAATATACTTTGCAATTCTTGTAATATTTATTTTTGCACGGCGGGTAGCAATGACTTCATACTCCATATTTTTTGACATGCCTTCGGCACAAATGGATTCATGAAATTTATTCATGTTTTGCCAACTCTTGCCATATGTCCTCAAAGGCTTCTTCAGCGGGTTGCACTTTGCCCTGCCGTACATCTTCAAGACCTTCTTCGATATTCCTGTAAAACTCCTCTTTGGTGGTGATTTCATACGGCGGGGACGGTTCACATACAAACCGCATGTAATCAAACAGACTTTGCAATTTATCTTCGGGTACGTACTCTAATTGTTGCAATACTCGTTCTCGTGTGGCGGTCATTTGCTTTGCTCCTTCTCTGCTACAATGCGGGTATTATGCCATTAAAACTTGTTAAAAACAACTTTGTCGCTTACAAGTAATAATCCCCTCTTCCTGTCCATATAATGGGAGTGTAGAAAAATCCCGTGAGCTGTGCCAACACCGCAAGAAAATCCGCGGCTTTAGGCGGTTTTATGAGGTGTGGCATATGCGAATGGATGATTTTTAAACACTCCCATAATGGAAATAAAAAGACAGGAGTGGGTTTATATGCCAATGCACGCACCGGTAAGGCTTCCGGGGGAAGAGAAGAAGCGGCCGCCCACAAGGCACAGCTTAACCGTTGACAGGCGGGAAAGCGTGAATGTAACGGGGGTTACAGATGTTATTTCTTTTGACGAGGAATCTGTAATTGGGGAAACGGAAATGGGCGTAATTATAATTCGCGGGGTAAATTTGCATGTTAACCGAATTAACCTTGAAAGCGGAGAACTGTCTGTTTCAGGGGAGATTGACGGTATTGCCTATGAAAATTCCGGCGGGGGTAGCAAGGGAAAAGGCTTTATAGGGCGGCTGTTTAAATGATACTCTCCATGAGCGGGCAGGCGTGGCTTTTTCTTTCCACGGTGCTTGCAGGTGCGGCGATTGGGCTTTTTTTCGATGTTTTCAGAATTTTGCGGAAAACCGCGCCGCGCCTTGCGGCAAGTGCTTTTGCCGTGCAGTTGGAAGATTTTCTTTTTTGGGTGATTGTAACCGTTGGCATGTTTTATTTTATGCTAAATCGCAATTACGGCGAAATCAGAGTGTTTGCTGTGCTTGGCGCGTTTCTTGGAATCGCGCTTTATTTTGTTACAATTTCAAAATGGGTTATTTTTGTTTGCGTTGCAATAATCGAGTACCTTAAAAAAGTTGTAAAAACCGCCGTCAAAATTATTCTTATGCCGCTTAGGTTTTTGTTAAATCTGGTTTCGCCTGTATTCAAAAAGATGTGGGGGAAAGTACGTTCGGGATTGTGCCGCATTAAACTCTCCGGCAGAATAAGGATGAGAAAATTCTCGCGAAATTGGTTTATTCTGCGCCATAAGAAATAGGGCAACCTCCGAAAACCCCATTTGGGCATCTGCGCGCAGCTACCCAAAGCGGGTTTTCGGAGGTTGCCTAGGGTGTGTAAGGAATAGAACCGCCGGATTAGGCGCATGTTAAAGGTGTGATGCTAGTGACCGAAAGAACCCCAAGGGAAATTAAACAGCGCGAAAAGCCTGTGATACTAACGCTTTACATTACGTTCTGGCTTTCGATTGTGATAATGTTTATTTTTTTGATTGTTAACCAAGCGGGAAGTTACAATGTGCTTCGCGCCGAGTTGGATATGATAAATGCAAATATCGAACGCGAACGCTTTGAAAACGAGCGTTTGCAATTGCAATACACCTTTTTTGACGAAGATGCTTACATCGAACAACTTGCAAGGCATACCCGCGGCATGGTTCGCCCCAACGAGATTGTTTTCAAGAATATGGCAGAATAGTGCCGCAAGGGGGCTTTGCCCCCGCAAGCGGCGTGAATTAGGAGGCAACGATGCTTCAAGATTATTTAAGCGGATGCAAAGGAAATTTTAAAGAACACACAGAACTGCGTGCGCAGGTTAACACCAACAAGCGTGTAGTTTTGCTTGCGGGCAACATGGTTAGCAACGCAGAGGTGCGCAAGGGCGGAATAAGTGCGCGAGTGTACCGTGGCGGCACATATGGTTTTGCCAGTGGCGCGGAATACACGCCCCAGAGCGTAAAGTCTGTGCTTGCCGCCGCAACGGAAAACGCTGCATTTATGGATGCAAATATAAAAAAGGGTTTGCCGCCTTTGCCGTCATTGGCGAATGCAGACGGGGCAAACCCGCCAAAGACCGCGCTTAAATCCCCCATATTCGAGGATATTCCGCAAAGTATTTTAATTGAGTACGCACGCAGGCTGGACGAGCTTATTACGCGAAATTGCAAGAACATTTCCAGCAGAACCATTGTGGCGGATGCATTGTACATGGAAAAACTTCTGGCGGTTTCCGACGGCGCGGACAGTCATTTTTTTCAGCCCCGTGCCATGGTTTACGCTTGGCTTACGGCAGAGACTTCTGACGGTGTGCCTGTAGAGCTTTTCAAAAGTTTCAGCCATGTAGGGCGTTTTGATGAGCATTTTAAGAAGGCAGACGAGCTTGAAAAAGATATTAATGATTTGTATGAAGCCTTGATGGATAAACGCGAGGGGGTTTACGCCAACGCGGGTTTAAGCAAATGCGTTTTGCATCCCGATTTGGCGGGAATGCTTTCGCACGAGGCGGTAGGCCATACAGTGGAGGCAGACCTTGTGCTTGGCGGCTCGGTTGCGGGGCATAACTTAAATAAGCAGGTGGCAAGCGAGCTTATTTCCATGACGGATTTTGCCCACACCGCGCTTGGCAAGCCCTGTCCGCTTCCGATTTATGTAGACGACGAAGGCACGCCGGCAGAGGATGCTGTTTTAATTAAAGATGGCGTGCTTAAAGGATATATGCATTCTCGCGAGAGTGCGCAGCATTTTGGCGTAAGGCCTCAGGGCAATGCACGCGCCTTTGAATTTTCCGACAAACCGCTTATTCGTATGCGCAACACGGCAATATTGCCGGGTACTTCTCAACTAAACGATATGATTGCCGGGGTTGATGATGGTTATTTCCTTGTAAAAACGGGCAACGGGCAAGCCGACAGCACCGGAGAATTCATGTTTTCCGTAGACCTTGGCTATGAAATAAAAAAAGGCAAGCTTGGCCGCGCAATACGCGAGACAACAATTTCCGGCGTTGCATTCGAGATGCTTAAAACCGTAGACATGGTTTCCGATGATATGTCCTGGGAAATAAGCGGCTTTTGCGGCAAGGGTCAGCCAATGACAACAAGCATGGGCGGGCCTGCACTGCGCTGCGATATGAATATGGGAGGGCGATAAGCGTGAAGGATAAATACGAAATGTCTAAAAAAACGGAAGATGTTGCACAATATGCCCTTGATGTTTTGAAAAAGTCCGGCGCGGACAAATCCTCCTGCCGCATAGTTAAAGGCCGCAACGATGAATTCGGCATTTTGGCAAATAAATTTACAGATTTAAGCACGGTTTTTACAGACGAGCTTCATCTTAAAGCCTTGGTTGGCGGGCGCAAGGGCGTTGTGGTTGTAAACAAAACGGATAAACAAAGCATTGACGAGGCAGTGGAAAACTGCATCGCCCTTGCAAAGTCTGCCGAGCCCGACGCGGCAGAGGATATAGCATCTCTTGAGGAAAACAAAAATTTCGACAACACCACAGGCAAGGGCGCGGACATGGATGGCCTTTTCTCTCGCTCAAAAGAATATCTGGAGCAAGTGCGCGACGAGTTCCCCAAAATTATGGTGGAAGAGTTTTCATCGTCTTATTGGGGCGGCGAAACAGTTTATGTAAATTCCAACGGCGTGTGTTTTTTCTCCAAAAACGAGTACTATCATTACAGCAGCATGTTCGTTGGCAAGGATGGCGAAAAGTCATCGTCCTTCAACCACGGCGGCTCGTACCTTGCAGACATGAGCGAGCCTTTTATGAATGCGGGAATGCACCGCACGCTTTTACAAGAGGCAGAAAATTCCCTTAACCCTCGCATTGCAGAAGAAAAATTTGTAGGCAAAATTATAGTCACCCCCGCCTGCGACGATATTTTGTGGGAAACAATAATGACATGCTTCTTGTCTGACCGCGCAATGATTGAAGAAACAAGCCGCTGGAAAGATGCTTTGGGCACCGTTGTTGCAGACAAAAAACTCACTTACAGTGCTTCCCCCCTTAGTCCGCTTGTTGTTGCAGACCCTCGCTTTACATCCGACGGGTTTATCATGCGCGATGTGGATTTTATCCGCGACGGCGTGTTAAAATCTTTCGCGCTTTCGCTTTACGGCTCCAACAAAACGGGCAAACCTCGCGCAGATACTTCGCTTTACAACATCGAGGTAGCCCCGGGCGATACCCCTCTTTCCCAAATGATAAAGGGCGTAGAACGCGGGGTTTTGCTTAACCGGTTCAGTGGCGGCTCGCCCAGCGCGTCCGGTGATATTTCAGGCGTGGCAAAAAACAGCTTCCTTATCGAAAACGGCGCGGTAACCGATGCTTTGCAAGAAACCATGATTTCCTTTAACATTCTGGATGTGCTTAAAAATATAACCGCAATCTCTAAAGAGCGCGTAACAAACGGCGCGACAATTCTGCCGTGGACTTGCATAGACGGCGTTACGGTTTCGGGCAAATGACATTTTTTTAATTCCTTATTTGCCCGCTTCCGAAAGCAAAACTTTAATTCCTTATTTGCCCGCTTCCGAAAGCAAAAAACTTCGTTGTGGTAAGCGCGGCAAGCCCCATGGGGCCGCGGGCGTGTAATTTTTGTGTAGAAATGCCCACTTCCGCGCCAAGGCCAAATTCTTCGCCATCGGTGAAACGGGTGGAAGCGTTTACAAAAACGGCGGCAGAATCCACCAGCTCAACGAATTCGTGGGCATTGGAATAATTTTCTGTCAAAATTGCCTCTGTGTGGCCTGATGAATATTTTGCGATGTGCGCAACAGCCTCGTCAAGGTCTTCCACAATTTTCACGCCAATGATTAAATCAAGAAATTCCGTATGCCAATCATCAGCTGCAATGGGAACGGCAAAATCGATTAGCCGGCAAATTTCCTCGTCACCACGAATTTCAACGTCGGATTCTTTTAATGCCGCGCAGATTACGGGCAAAAATTTTTCGGCAATACTTCTGTGAACCAGTAATTTTTCGCAGGCATTGCATACGCTTGGCCGCTGTGTTTTTGCGTTAAGAATGATTGGTAGCGCCCGGGAAAGATTTGCCGATTCATCTACAAAAATATGGCAATTGCCAACACCTGTTTCAATTACGGGAATAGTTGCGTTTTCAACCGCGCTTTGAATAAGGCCCGCTCCACCGCGAGGAATAAGCACGTCGATGTATTTGTTAAGGCGCATAAACTCACGGGCAGTCTCGCGTGAAGTATCCTCAATCAGCTGAACAACCAAGCGCGGGTGCCCAAGCCCCTGAAGCGCGTCTTGCAAAACGGTTATTAAAGCGATGTTTGAGTGTATTGCCTCTTTACTGCCCCGCAAAACGCAGGCATTGCCCGCCTTAAAACACAGCGCGAATGAATCTGTTGTAACATTGGGGCGTGCCTCATAAATCATACCAACAACACCGATGGGCACACGTTTTTCGCCAATTTGCAAGCCATTGGGCAAAGTGCGCATGTAAAGCGTGTCGCCCGTGGGGTCGTCCTGCCGCGCCACTTTTCGCAAACCTTCCGCCATTGCCGAAATTCGCCGCTCGTCAAGCCTGAGCCTGTCATTAAACGCCGCCCGAGACGGGTCTGCTTCTGCCATATCCTTTAAATTTTCGGTTAAAATATAATTTGCGCTTGCTTCAAGAATTGCCGCACACGCCAATAAAACATCGTTTTTTTCGCCGCTTGAAAGCCGCCGGACATACGTTGCCATTGCTTTTGCTTCCTTGCCCAATGTTTCAAAATCATACATATTAAACACCCTTTTTATTAGACTGTTGCTGTAAACAGCGTACCCTCGTCTTCGCCTGCCAGAATACGCAATAAAATTGCCGGGTCTTCCCCTGAAGCAATTACGGTATCAATGCCGTGCGCGATTGCGGTGCGGGCGGCATTAAGTTTAGTTGTCATGCCGCCGGTGCCAAGGGCAGAGTTGCTTCCCGCCGCGGCAGATTCCATCTTTGGGGTTATTTCGGTTATTTCGTGAAAAAAAGTGGCGGTTGGGTTGGTTTTAGGGTCTTTGTCATAAAGCCCCTCTATGTCTGAAAGCATGATTAGCAAGTGACTTTCTGAAAATATTGCAACATGGGCAGATAAATTATCGTTGTCGCTGAATTCGCCTAACTCGTCGGTGGTTACTGTGTCGTTTGCGTTAACGATGGGAATAACGCCCATTTTCAGCAATTGCTCCACGGTGTTGTGGGCATTTTCACGGCGAACGGGATTGTCTGCACAGTCACGAGTAAGAAGAATTTGGCCGGCATTGCGGTTATACGTAAGCAAAAAACGATGGTAAATTTGCATAAGCATCGCTTGGCCTACAGCGGATGCCGCTTGCCTGCCTATTATGTCGCGGGGGCGTTGCTCCATGCCAAGGCTGTTCGCGCCTACGCCAATCGCGCCGCTTGTAACAAGAATCATCTCGCGCCCTTGGTTGCAAAGGTCGGAAAGTACCCAGCAAAGCCGCTCAATGCGTTGCAGGTTCAACATTCCGTTTGGATAAGTAAGTGATGTAGTGCCTATTTTTACCACTACACGTTTATGCCGCGTTAAACGTTCTCGTGCTTCGGAAATTTCAATATTTTTTTTCATGCCTTCGGCACAAACGGATTCACGAAATTTATTTTTCACGCTTTCAACCCTTCCCCTTGTTCTTTTCTACTACAGCATCTGCGGCGGAAATAACCGCGTGCCTGAAGCCGGTTCGCTCTAATGCGGAAACAGCCGCGATTGTTGTTCCGCCGGGCGAACAAACCGCATCACGAAGAATGGCGGGGTGTTCATCTGTTTCAAGAACCATTTTTGCCGCACCGAAAAGGGCTTGCGCACTTATTTTTATTGCTTGTGCGCGAGAAAGGCCGTATTTTACGCCGGCGTCCGCCAGTGCTTCAATGAAAGTATATGCGTATGCGGGCGAAGAACCTGCGATTGCAGTAAAAGCGTCAAACAATCGCTCGGGCAGAATTTCTGTTTTGCCAACAGCATTAAAAATGTTAAGCACCCGCGTAAGCTCGCCCGAAGTTACGTTTTCCCCCGCGCAAACCGCCGTCATTCCGCAGTTTACCATAGCCGGGGTGTTTGGCATAGATTTTATAATTTTTAAAGGATGTCCTGCGCCATATAGTTTTTGAATATCCGCGATTGTAAAACCCGGCGCGATAATTACTACAAGAGCGTTGGGTTTTATTAAAATTTCAGAAAGAACCGCCTCGTATATATGCGGTTTTATGCTTAAAAAAAGTATGTCTGCAACTTCTGCAACTTCCGAGTTGCTTTTTGCGGCAGTTACGCCAAATTTCTCTGCAAGAAATGTAAGCCGCTGGGGATTCGTATCCGACGCAATAATATTTTCCGCACCGGTCGCACCGGTCGCACCGGTCGCTTTTATAATCCCGCTGATTAACGCCGTCGCCATATTCCCCGCGCCTATGAATCCGATTTTTTGCAAGTTATTACCCCCCGTCAAATTTTTGCCACCCCTTTGGGAAGGGGGTTCAAGATTTTTATTTTCCTTGTTTCATGCTTACCTTAAACTCGCCTTTTGCAAAGGTAAGTTTGCATACCCCGCCGTTTTTCAGCTCGCCAAAGAGGACTTGTTCTACAAGTAATTTTTTTACGTCGTTTTCCACAATGCGAATAATTTCGCGTGCGCCATAAGTTTCGGAAAGCCCCTTTGATGCGATGTGTTCAAGGGCGGGTTTTGCCGCAGTGAAAACGATGTTTTTGCCGGAAAGTTTTGCTGCAAGCTTGTTTATGGATTTTTGAGTAATTTGTAATGCCATTGCCTTATCTATTGGCCTAAACCTTACGATTGCGTCCAAACGATTGCGAAATTCCGGGCTGAAAAGGCGTTCTACGGCTTTGTCGGCGGCGGCAGAATCAAGGTTGCCGCCGAAGCCGATTGTTTGGCGGGTCATTTCCCTTGCCCCCGCGTTGGATGTCATTATTATTATAACGTTGCGGAAATCCGCCTTTTTCCCTGCGTTATCGGTTAAAACGCCGTAATCCATCACCTGCAAAAGCACGTTTAAAATATCGGGGTGGGCTTTTTCAACCTCATCCAAAAGCAAGACGCAGTGCGGGTTTTTACGAATGGAATCTGTAAGCAATCCCCCCTCTTCGTAGCCAACATAACCCGGTGGCGAGCCTATAAGCCGCGCAACGGCGTGCTTCTCTTGATATTCGCTCATGTCAAAACGGGATAATTGAATGCCAAGCAAATCGGCAAGCTGTTTTGCAACTTCGGTTTTGCCCACGCCTGTAGGGCCTGCAAACAGCAGATTGGATACCGGCCTGTCCGGCTCGTTAAGCCCTGCGCGTGCAGAGTGAATCGCATGTGTTATTGCCGAAACCGCTTCTTCTTGCCCAAATACACGGCTGTTAAGGTTTTCTGCCAAGCTTTGCAATGCAATTGTTTCGTTGGCGGCAACGCTTTTTTCCGGTACCTTTGCGGCGCGGGCAACAACACGCTCTATTGCCGTTGTGGTAACAGTATATGGTTTTGCAAAATTCAGCCGCGCAAAAACACCGGCTTCATCAAGTGTATCAATGGCCTTGTCCGGCAGAAATCTGTCGTTCATATGCTTTGTGCTTAGTGCAACTATTTGCTCTAAAATTTCATCGGAATATTTTACGCCGTGGAATTTTTCATAATTAGGGCGCAAGCCCTTCAGAATTTCAACGCATTCAGGCTCAGAGGGTTCGAGAATGTCAATCCGCGCAAAACGCCGTGCAAGAGCGCGGTCTTTTTCAAAATGCTTCTTGTATTCCTCATAGGTTGTAGAGCCGATAAACCGAATTTCTCCGCGAGAAAGATAAGGCTTTATGATGCTTGTTGCATCCATACTGCCGCCGGAAACCGCGCCCGTGCCCACAACTGTATGAATTTCGTCGAAGTAAAGAATCGGTTTTTTTAACTTTGACACAGCTTCAAGCAGTTTTACGAGCCGCTCTTCAAAATCGCCTCGATAGCGCGTACCTGCCACAAGCGCGCCCATGTCCACCCGCAGGATACTTACGTTTTTAAGCTGCGCAGGCACTTTGCCCGAAACAATGCGTTGCGCAAGCCCTTCCACAATGGCGGTTTTGCCCACGCCGGGGTCGCCAACATGTACGGGGTTGTTTTTTAAACGGCGGCACAGCACATGAGCCGTGCGCTCTAAAACATCTTCGCGCCCTACAAGCGGGTCCAGTTTCTTCTTTTTTGCGGCATCAATCAAATCCACCGTGTATGCCGAGATATGCGAGTCTTTTTCAATTGTTTCCGCATTTTCTTTGCCCGCTTTCGAGCCTTGGTTTCGCGCTGAACGTTTTGCAGCTATGCTTTGCAAAAAAACTTGCTTGCCAACGCCGTTTTTGGAAAGAATATATTGTGCAAAGGATTCTTTTAATGTAAAAATTGCAAGCAAAAATTCAAGCATAGTCACCTGACTTTTGCCCGCGTTGCGTGCGTTAACCGCCGCAAGGTCTACCATTTGATTAAATGCGAAACTCTCCATTGGCGAAGCGGTGATTTGTTTTGGCAACTGCTCTTCAAAAAAATGACTAAGCTCGGCAATAATTGATTCAAGGTTGCCGCCGCCGTTTTTAACCAATTCTTTACCGTCGTCAAACATTAACGCGCTGTATAAAAAATGCTCGGGCATAACATATTCATGCCCATGCAATCGCGCTTCATTAACTGCAACAACGTATATTTGGCTTACAAGATTATCCAGTTTCATTATGCTTCAACCTCCCGAATGGTAAGCTTTAGCGGAAAACCGCGCTCGGCGGCACGAAGGTCTGCCTGGGATTTTTTTGTTACTGCAATATCAAAAACATAAACACCCGCTACGCCGTGCCCAAGCTCATGAACTTCCATCATAAGCTGTGCCGCCGCTACGGGTGTTTTGTGAAATACCTGAGTCAAAATTTCTGTAACAAAATCCATAGTTGTAATATCGTCATTGTGAATAATAACAGAGTACAAGCTTGGGGTGCGCAGTTTTGTATCATGCTCGAGTAAATCTTGCGAGTGTACGTTCATAAAAGTCTCCTCTGCAGGGGAGTGTTGAAAAATCATCCATTCGCATATGCCACACCTCAGAAAACCGCCTAAAGCCGCGGATTTTCTTGCGGTGTTGGCACAGCTCACGGGATTTTTCAACA
>JGI24703J35330_11748107_pt1 | contig 10723 bp, 13 predicted proteins | sample TergutNt197P1_FD_35330 | JGI IMG/M metagenome (IMG submission 35330) | reverse complement strand
TGTTGCTACTGCTATAAATTTTTTCATGATTATCCTTTCGTAAAAAAAAAAAGACTAGACCTGATGTGGTCTAGTCCTGCCATGCGTCTGGAGGTATATCACCTAAGGGGTCGTCCTTTCGTATGACGTTGAAAGGGTCTCCTAATCCTATCTTCATACATCTTCGTTTGAACTCGTCCATATACTTCTTTTGATCTGGTCCATAGTAAGAGAATAGACTTTCGGGCACTGAGTCTAGAAACTGTAGTTCGGAAGCTTCAAAGTAAAGATCAGCGTTCTCGAAAAGAGTTCTCGCTTTTCCTAACTCATTGGTTTTACTTATGAGTTCTTTGTCTTCCAAGAAAAAGTACTCCGAACCAAAGGAGTTGTTGTGGTCGAAGAGTGGATGCAGTCCGACCACATCTCCTTTGGTTATGTCGTGATGGAACCCCCAGTTTCCTAAGTGTCTATCCCAATTACAAACGATGTAATCGACAACTAACATCTGCGCATACTCTTTTTTGAATTTCTTTAGAGATATCTGTGGTCCGAGTAACCCCATTCCGGTTGCCGACACAATGTCATACTCGGGATGATCTAAGATTTCACAGAAAGAACTCGGCTTACCTGTTTCAACAAACCCCTCACTTCCTGTTCCGGGGTCTATATCATATCTCACGAAGTCATATACATTAGTCCTCTTAAGAATTTCAGAAACCAGATACTCGGCATAGACAGTGTCAGACCCTCCGGTCTTTAACATGTAAAGCTTACCATCGCTCCTTCTGAATAGACCTTTTGCAAAGGTTCCTAATACTGAGGTTTCAGGTCCGTACTGGTTCGGCTCCAGAAGTCCCAGACTTTGGTAAGTAGCTTTGGTCGGAGTTCCTGTGAGAGAAAGTATCCCTAATCCTACTGACACGAGTACTTTTCTTGGATCTATATCTTCCCACTTCTGGATGGACCCCAATTCCCTTATCCAATAACGGTCTATAATTGTAACTCCTTGGATCCCTTTTGAGATCTCTGCCCTGATCTCTTCTGAAGGGCTCTGCTCGAGTCCTAGACTGTTGAGGATTATCTTAGCATTCTCCCTAGTCAAAAGAAAAATCCTTTGTCCCAAGAAAAATCTCATCCTTGCTTCATTATGCTTGGATGTTTTTAAGGAAGATTCTAGTACAACTTCGCTACCTATCTTGTGAAGCTCCAGAGCTTCTTTTATGTCAGAAACACTCTCCCACTCTATACCATAATCTCCTATAATGGCTCTAGGAAGATTTTCCCCCAAACCCTTAAGGGTTAACTTCGCTTTTAACTTAACCTCCAGGTCAGGTAAACAATGTTTGAGGTCTATCCTGAAAGGAAGTGCCTTAGGATGGTGAATGTCCCAGAACGAAAAGTCATTCTCGCTAGTAGCCACAACTAAGTCTCTATGCATAAGTTCATATCTCATGCTTACCTCCTAGTTTGTCCAGCTCCGCTGAGTTGTGTGGAGGAACTGGTTGAAGTTATGATTCATTTCTAGTATTTCTCCCCAACTAAAATCTACAAAATCATGTTCCCAGTTTTCCATTCTCCAACGTCTACCAGTGTGGAGAGTCGATCCAATCCCACTCTCATGAGTCTCCCCCGACCCGATGATTTCCCCATTGGAGTGAAAATAAAAGTTAAAGTCTCGGTGCCTGATTGCCGTTGATCCGTCTCGACTGAGGGTTTTTGTGATTCCAGTCTCAGGGTCGTACCACGCCTCAATGTAATTGAAATCGGTGAAGAATAAATGTTGGGTTTCCGGATCTCTCCAGAACGTCAATTGATTCCTTGTTTCGTTTTGAGGGTTCCATTCTTCATCTAGGTCTAGAACTCGGGCCCCACCACACCAACATATCGAAATAAAGGCTTCCTCCATTTCAACATGCTCTACCCTTACCGAGTCTCTGGAAGGGTCTTGGAAAATCCACGGCTCGTGTTGTCTTTCGAACTGAGGTTGGAACTCCTGGGTTGAGGTGGTTGTTATTTGGTTGAAGATGGTTTGTGTAGCTAGAACCTCTTCCGGAACTGGTGCGAATGCTGCCCATCCTAGAAGGGCTAACACTGGAATGCTGAAAGCTGCTACTTTGATTTTGTCTTTCATTATAGTTTTCCCTCCTCTTTTAGCTGTCTGATTTGACTGGCTGGAAGTTCCAGTTTCTCTTTGATTGCTTCAGTCTTTTCAGTGTTTTTACTGGGGATTGTCACGACTTTGGTTTCGTTGAAGTCTAGCTTCATGAAGAAAAGGTAACCTCCAATGTTCACCCCACCGTCTATTGCGATTGCCCCCGGCACTGCCACGGGTGCGAACTCTGCTTCAAAAGTTTCTTCGTAAACGTGGAAGTGTTCGCTTCTGATAACTGTGGTCATGGTGTGACCGATGACGTGTTGCTTACCTTCAAGTTTTTCGCCCTTGAGGAATTCGTCTCGACTCCACGTCCAAGTGAAATCTGTTTGGTCTTCGATGGTTTTGCCGTTGTTGAAGTTCCCACCCGAGTGGCTTACGAACCAGTCATCAAATTCGATGTACCTTGGAAGCTCTTCGATCCACTGAATGAGTTCGATGAATTCTTTGGTTGCTGCGAAGAGTGTTCCATCTCCTCCTTGGAATTGGTGCTGCTGACCTTCGTTTACAATGTTGATCATGCCTAAGCTGAGGAGTTCTTTGACGACCTCTACTCCACCGTTTCCGAACCAAACACCTCTTTCGATTTCTTGGTCCCTGAAATACTGGACCATCATAAGGTCATGGTTTCCAGGGGTAGCCAGAATTCGTGGGTGGTTTTTGATGTACATAATGTTTGGGATTGACTGAGGTCCTCGGTCAATGGCGTCTCCGTTGTGGATCACAATGATGTTCTCGTTTTCGTGGAAGTTGATTTTGTCAAGCCCTTCTTTGAACTCCTCGAAACAACCGTGGGTGTCTGAGACTGCCCATACTTCTTTTGTTAAATCTTCTAGTTTCATTTAAAGTTTATATCCTTTCGCTTCCGCTGCACCCCTCACTGTTGAGGTCTCGTAAGAATCTGTGTCTCTTATTTTTAACCACCATGGGTCTTCCATAAGACACCCATTTGTCTTTTTCACAATATACCATGGATCATATTTGTCTAGTTCTAATTCATCCAGTAACTGCTCGGACCCCACCCTGTTTTCCGGGAACACTCTTGTACAGAACCATTCAGTAACTTTTTGGGAGGTTTCGGTTATCCCATTACGGAATAGACCAGGAGGAATATGGTCATCGGAAACCTCTCCAGTCAGTTTGTATATGGTTTCTTCTCCAACCCTTTCGGGTTTAGCCAGAACTTTCCTATCACACATAAAAACAAAATCCATCTAAACCTCCTTTACCCATTCAGAAGTCTTTTTAAAGAAATGATCTATTCTGTTCTGGAGATATCCTCTGACAACTTTCGTATAAGAAGATTCTCCTATCAAATCCTCCAAGTCCCTGACTGTACCTTCAAGAACTACCCGAGGGTTTCTCACTTCGATCATTTCCCCTTTAACAAGAATCTGTTTTAATTGATTTATTTGTTTGTTATGTTGGGGTGCGAAAGGTTTGGAATGGTCGGGTGAAATCCTCATTGGATTATCATAAGATAGTTTACCGTTAAATCCCCACCCAAGACAGGAAGCTCCGAAGTCTAAGAGAGGTAGTAACTCACCAGTTCTAGTGTTGACATCCCAGTTGTTGAGATGTCTATCCTGATTTCCTATAACTGCATCCGTGAACAACATAACAGCAATTTGTTTCCTATAACTCTCGCTCTGTAGCTTGATCCATTGTGCTACCTGAGAGGTACTCATCTCCTTACCTTTTTCGGATTCCAGCCAGCTACAAAATTGTTGTATGGAGGGTTGATCTAGTTTCTTACAAACTGAGACCCATTCTATGTTGAAAGTTTTTACCTCAGGAAATAGCTTCGCAGGGTTTAAATCGTACAAGACTGAGGTCCCTTGAGTCATATAATGGACTAGTCTACTACCTACGAACTCCGCATAAGGCTCCAACCCATTCTTTGTGTTACCTTTCGCCAACACGATGTCCCCACCCATCCCGTACCAAGCTTTGCTGAGCATTCCCTTTGAGGTTTTTGTTGCACGTTTTTCAATCAAGACGGGCAATTCTTTCCTGAACCCTAGTCTATTTAATTCTTTGTCTATCAACTGTTCGTCTGTTTCGAAAAATGAAACGTCGGAGAAGGTGTCTAATTCATGGATCTTTTTAATTTTATCTTCTATTCTCATTGAAACCTCCTTTCATGAAAAATAGCCCGCCTTCCCTTTAACGGTTGGCGGGCTTATGTTGGTTTATCTGAATGCGTGCTTTACTTCGTTGAGCAATCTGCCCAGATTGTTGTGTGCTGGCAGATCTCGACACTTGTCGCAACGACAACTTCCCCAGAACTGGTCATGCCAGCTGGAAGTGTCGTGAATGAGATACTGCGTCCCTAGTGTTTTGAGGAATGCTTTCAATTCGGGTTGTTCGAACTTCAGAAAGAGGAGTTCCTTCATGATGTCTTTTTTGACATCTTCCCAGTCGGGTCTGAGTTCTAGAAGTTTTCCAAGGTTCATTGCCCTAGTGGGGCTGGCTTCTTGGAAGTCGAAGCGTTTGGTTTTGTCTGTCGTTTTAGCTGCTTGATAGGCGGCTTCTACTGAGTTGAAGATGAGCCCTTCGTGTTGGATTGTCACTGGAAAACTGTTGCTCAAAGGATTTCGAGCTTCTCCGGTGAATCGATAAGATTCATCCGGGTCGATTGTTGAACTGACTCGGAGTGTTCTGATTTCATTTAAATCTAGTTCCACGGCTCTCCTTTCTATGCGAGGATCTCTTTTACGAAAATCTCTAGTACGTTGTCTGGCGGTATTGCGAAAATGATTTTCTTGAAGTTTTGTTGATGCTTTTTGAGTTGAGATTTAAAAGCTTGAGCCATCTCTTGGGGATCGTTCCTGAAAACTCCGGTACCCCATGCACCCACCACAATTGATTCTACGTCTTCCACGTTGAAGGTTTCAAACATGTACCCAATGCGTCGCTCATAAATCTCCATGCGTTGATCTTTAGTGAGGTCTTTGTTGTTCGCATGACTCAGGTTCACCATCGGCATGGAAAAGATTGCAGCGAAGACCGGTTCATCCAGAACTGTGTATTGAGAATCTCTGATAATATGTACGTAACTGACCTCTGCTGTTTCGTGATAGAAAGGTCGAGGGTCTTTCTTGTTGAGCTGGTGCATCCGACTCTTTTCGAAAGTGGGGTAGAGGGTACTACTCAAACAGAGGCTTTCTTCTTGAGCAAGCGATCCTTTAATGTAACCTCCTCCGGGATTCTTTGCCGAAGCGAAATTCAGAATACCTATTGAATCCTCCCGGGTTATATCAAGTGCTGCTTGAATAGCCGTTTTGGATGTAATGTGGACTAATCCGTTGTGTGCTCTATTCGGAAGTTTCTTATGTTGATTTTTTAGTGTTGCTTCTGAATAATGGGTTGACTTCTCTATGTTCATTTTGCTGAAGATTTTTCTGTTATCTCTAACTACTTGAATACGAGTTTCTTTAGGTGTCATCGTGTTATCTCCTTGTGATCCTCCGGCTGTCTACGGAGGGGTTTGATTTGGTTTATTGAAAGGATGTTGAGCCTTCGAAAGGGTCTGTGAACTTCTCTTTCCACTGACCGGTTTGAGGATCCTTGTAAATTTTTACTAAGAGGTTGTTTATCATCTTTCCCCCCACCCTCTAGCTTCTTCTATTAAATGGAAAGCATCTCCCACTCTACTAAACTTACCGATGTCGTATAAAGGTTCGTCGATGTGAAAGATCATAGCCAGAGCTTCCATCTGAATAGAAGGGCATCCTTCAAATCCTGGACTGGTTAGCCAACTGACTAAGCTGTTTAGTGTTTCAACCCACATCCCATTGAGTTCTTCCACCTCAAATTCGTCATACATCTGGATCGTAATACTAGAATCTTTGAAATATTCCGGTACTTCCCCTCTCAGATGAAACTGAGCTTTAACTTTTTGTGTAGTCAACCCTCTTACCTTCAGGGCTGCTGTTCCTCCGACAAAAATACTTCCATTTATTGTTGCTTTTAAATGATCATGTTGCATTTTGATACTAAACATTCTTTTCCTCCTTTCAGCTATCTCGTCAGAACATCTTGCTGAAGGATGTTGACCCGCCGGTTGTCGGTGGCGGGTTTCGAATTGTTTTAAATTGTTGTTTTAAGCGGGTCTCGTTCTTTGTACTTGTCAGATTTGTATGTGTACTGTCGGTCCTTGGCCTGCTCCAAACGTTCTTCCATTTGTCTTGCGATGGTCTGAAGGGTGCTGAGCATGGTGTTCCCTTGAGAGTTGTTTGATTGGAACTCGATCGTTTGTACGATGTCTTTCTTTACTTGTAAACGTTTCTTCTCTTCCCCAATAGTTTTGATTTCCCATGCGATAGCTTCCACCTCTTCTGGAGACTTGGCTTTGAGAACCATATCGTGTACAAGATCCGTTGTCTCCAGATTGATCTGGGTGATCCTTAAGTTGTTGGTGTTGTACTCTTCCACACCTCTTTGAAGAAGTTCTATTGTTTTTTTGATAGGAAGGAGGTACTCCTCGGCTACTTGAATGTAATAAGGAAGGTCCTCCTCTTGAAGCTGTTCGATGGGAATTTCCATGAGGTCTTCATTTGGAATTTCTTTTGATGCTGCTATGTACGCACTGACTCCTTGAGGTTCTTGCTCCCTCTCTATCTCCGCCTCGACTTCTCCAACCTCTTCCATGGTGTAGAAACCTAACATGATGTGGAAACATTTAGAGTCATCTTCGTCTAGATTGTCCTGAAACTGTGCTCGTTTCATTTGATAAAGAAACTTCAGATCCTTGGTGTCGTTCTGTTCAGAGAACTCTTGGATCTTTTTAACCCACTCTTTTGGATTGAGGTTGGTGACGTTAAGTTCTTTGAAAATAGTGTTCACTGATTCAGTGAGGATTCTGACCGGGGTCTTTTTCCCGACCCTGAACATATTCATACGCATCAGATCGAAGAGAGCAATTGTCATGATCACTTGGTTCAGTTCATAACCAAAGAGAGGTTCTCCTCCGAAAGACTCATCTTTCTGAATCTCCTCATCGTACCGTTTCAGGTTGTCTGCTAACACTCTTAAGACTACGGAAGTCATCTGTTTAGCATCCGCAAGATTTTTGAACAGACCCCCTTTCATGGTGGTCTCTACGATGTGCTTGACTGTTTCAGGTGCTCCATATTGGATTGATAAAGCGTACACTGTGTTTCTCCTTCTTGTCCTTGGTGTTTGATAATTCAACAGGTCTTTTGTTCTGTGGTTGGGTTATGTAGCCAAAGTAAATAGGGTAAGCCGGTTTGGCTTACCCTAAAGTGTTTGATGTTAACGCAGAGGAAACTGTCTGAGTCTGAGGATCTCCTGATCATTGGGTTCCGTATTCTCTAAGACTATCTCGTCTAAAGCTCCCCTCGCTTCAATGATTGGAGTGAAGACTGAGTCGTGCGGATAAATGCCTACCACCATCCCCAGAGGTCTATGAAAACCCGTCACTGACGGAAGAAATACTGGTGCTCCGGAGTCCCCTCTTTGGGCTTCCAATCCGGAAACAACAGTCCTCTTTGCCAGAAATCTTTCATTTTCCTGTGTGAATATATCGGCTGAGTAAGCAAAGCTGACGATGGAGAATTGGTGTTCTTCTCCCTGTTCGGCTCGATCTTCTCTTAGTGCCCTTGCTATGACTTGTCCTTGGAGTGGAATGAGATCTGAACCCCAGGTTTGAAGGAATGGGTCTGTTGCATTAATGAAGCTGACATCGAACTGAGGTTGCATCTCTTGAACGTCTCCGAAGACGCTGGGAATTTCTCTGTGGACAGGATCGAACACAAGGGTGTTTTCCATTCGATTTGTTCCATGCCAAACTACTAAAAGACCTGTCCTCCCGTCTATCATTTGGTGAGGGAAACCTTTAGTGCTTTGTGATCCGGGTACTACTAACATCGGGGCTAGGACCTCGAGGTCAAGGTCTATCTCAACTGAAACTCGTTCTCTTGCTAGAGAACCTCTCCTGACTTGGTTGGCGGCTGTGTCAATTGCCATCCGGTTTACCATCCGAAACCTCTCTTCGTTTTGAAGATCGTAGCGTTCCGTGAACCTTCTGATTTGAGAAGTGAGACTGTTCCAACTATGTTCTACCCTTCTTGTGTGAAGGTTGAAGTTGTTCTTTAGCATAATCATTTCAGGAGTTTCTTCGTTGTATAACATTCTGAGATGTCCGTTGTCCGGATCTATGTAGAACCCTGAGAACCATTCTGGAATGTTCTGCCCCCAATTGTGTTTGATTGTTGTGGCAATCTGAGAAGCTTCCTCTTGATTAATTAGAAACTGTTGTGTGATTAGTTGTTGGGCATGGGTTGTTGTGGTTGCCAGTGTTGTTACTAGTGCTAGTGCTGTTAGAATCTTTTTCATAAAATAAAGCCATCCTTTCTAATTAAAGAAGGGACGGCGTTGTGTTTAAGTATTGCTGGGTCTGAAGAAGAAGATTCCGAACTGGGCGTAGAACTCCAGAGTGTCTCTACTGAGCCCGGCTTCTACAAGTCTCTCGAGGTGTTCCCTGAGGAACTCTTGTCTCTCCTCGAATAACCTATCTCTCCCTTCTAAGAAAGAATCGAAAAGATATTGTTCATCTTCGGAAGGTTCTCGCCCTTCGTCAATTACGGAACTAAGAGAGTGTAACACCCGTGTTTGCATCAGTCCTCTCTCGGGGGGAGCTTCAGGGAAAGGTTCTGCTTCGTCAGAAACTCTCTGGATTAAGGAAAGATTTCTTCGTAGAAATTCTTGGGACTCTAGTCTGACTTCGTGGTGAAGATTCAGTAAGAAAGGAATCCATTCTCCTGACTGGGTGTTGAATGTAAATCCTGATTCGATGAACTGATCCAGAGATTCTTGACTCATACCTAGGGCGAGAAGGCGTTCATGAAATCCTTGTTCGAATTCTGGATGAATCTGACCGTCCTCTGTCCATAATGGATAGGTCTGAACTGACCAATCGAGTCCGTCTTCTAGTTCGTTTCGGACTTGACTCAGAACTTGGTGATAAGGGGCGGGGTTGAACCTGGTGGTTGTCTGATATTCTAGACTTCCTTGCATTGTGATTGCCAGGATAAGTGCTCCGGCGATGAGTACAATGAACCCGAAAGTCATGAACCACATCACCTTTCTTTCTTTCTCTTTCATGTTGTTATCTCCTCTGAATAGAAAACCCACCCTTCCAGTCCTTTGTTGGGCTGGAGGGGTGGGTTGGTTGTTTGCTTTGCTGGATCACTCTCACCACTTTGTCTGATTGAGGGGACAAAGAAACCTATTGACCCATGATGGTTGGGTGTCTATGTTGTACCGGATTTGTGCTGTCGAAATACACATTCTGGGGGGTGTTGTAGAAGAACACAAAATAAGTGTCGTAAGGGCTGTCGGGCGGAGCCGCTGTCAACCCACCTCTAATGGAACCTCGGTTCTCTATTGTCTCAAAAGAAAGACGAGGCATGATTGAACCATCGGCGTTGAAGCGTTGAGGCTCACCCACCGGGTTCACGATCTGCTCGAAGCTGATAAGGTTTCCTTGTTGATTTCGAGTCACCATGTACCCGACGTTGGTATGGATGTTTCGATAGATTGACGCTGTCCCACCTTGAATGTTTTGTCGGCTGATACTTTGCAGGAACGGAGGTGTGTTGGCTTGAACCTCTACCGTCTCCAGAGGTCCCCAACTCCACAACTGCCCTCTGTGAATGTACACGTTTGAGTACACCAACCAAGAGAAGATGCCCCCAACCACCAAAACCAAACCTGCTTGAGTCCATAAATTCCACAAACTCCTTTTTCTTTCTTGTTCCATTTAACCTCCTGTTGAAACTCTTCTCAGGCGTTGGTTGCCAATGTGAATAATGTCTTGCTGGATGAAACCTATTGTGTGTGTTTCATGAAAGGTTGCGAACCGACTTGTCTCCCCCATCTGATCGTCGATGTCTCGACGTTCTCGGAAGTGCAAGACCAGTTCGTCTTGGAAGTTTATCTCGTAGAATCCCATGTAGACCCAGTGTTGGCTGAGATCGTCAGGGTCTATGGAGATTATACTAAAAGTGTAAGGTCCGTAGAGGGGACTTGGTCCGAACTGAAATCCAGTCCTTTCTCCTTCTTGGGAGTCATAATTAACCCAGTCCCCAAAAATGACTCTCTCGGTTGTTTGACGAGGGTCTACTGAATGTCCTTCGACTGACCAAGTCCTTGTGGTGAGGTCGAAGTTCATCCAGAACCCGAAGTCTTGAAGTTGTTGGCTGAGCTGTTGTGCATCCACCGTGATGTTCTGAATGTTGGCTCGGTGTGTTTGTCCCTCCAGATCTACGAAATCTAGAGGACGATTGGGTTGCGGTCGGATGAGATTTGCCAGTGCGAGAACGATCAGGACGAGAAGTCCAAGACTGAACCCGTTCTGTTTTACAAACTTTTTCATTCTAGTTCCCAATCAACATGTACTTGCCAGCGATCTCTCTGATGCGACTCTCCGGAAGATCTGCAATTTCCGCTACCTCTTTCAAGGACTTTCCTCGGGCTAACGCGTCTTTGATGACCCCCTTCAGGATACCCTCTTCGGCTTCGGTTCTAGCTTCGGCTTTGCCTTCGGCTTTGCCTTCGGCTTTGCCT